>ERZ1106976.1544-NODE-1544-length-22803-cov-9.939072_pt1 | contig 22803 bp, 18 predicted proteins | sample MGYA00403687_ERZ1106976 | MGnify/ENA primary metagenome ERZ1106976 (study PRJEB35170, sample SAMEA104062446) | human gut metagenome | biome: human gut; feature: human-associated habitat; material: faeces | place: Denmark | collected 2013-02-22 ... | reverse complement strand
CAGCAGCTCGGCGCCCTGCAGCGCCATGCAGCGCGCGGACTCCGGGAACCACTGGTCCCAGCAGATACCGACGCCGATTTTCGCATAAGCCGTATCCCAGACCTTGAAGCCGGTATTTCCGGGCGTAAAATAGAACTTTTCCTGATAAAAATGGTCATCCGGAATGTGGGTCTTGCGGTACTGACCCATGATCGTGCCATCCGCGTCAATGACAGCCACCGTGTTGAACGTGGTCTCGCCGACCCGCTCGTAGTAGCTGACCGGAATGACGACCTTGAAATCACGGGCAATGGTCTGCATCTCGCGGACCGCCGGATTTTCCTCGAGTGTTGTCGCTAAATGGTAGTTCTCGTAGCTTTTTTCCTGACAGAAATACCAGTTTTCAAACAGTTCGGGCAGCAGAATGATCTGCGCCCCCTGAGATGCCGCTTCGCGGACCTTTTCGCAGGCTTCTTCCAGACCGTAGGTCATCTGAATCGCAGCAACGGTTACTTTATTGGACATAAAAGATTCTCTCCTATACTTACGGCAACACCACACAATTAAAGCTGCGGCTTCTTGCGCAGGCTCCGGTCGCGCTGACGCGGCGCTTTACGGAAATTTTGTGCCCTGACTTCGTTGTGATTTCACGGTAATACACAAAGCATTACCGCAAAACCACGCATAGTCAGAATGCAAATTTACTCACAAATCGCTCTTGTTCAATTGTGCGGTATTGCCTTGAGTAATTACTTTTGCGAACGCCACTCATCGAGCAGCGCATCCGAATCCACGACAAGTCCCAGATGCAGCGAGATCATGCGCAGCGCAGGCTCTTCGAGGTGCTCGGAGCCGCGGGTCAGGTCGCGCGGCACGACGACGCGGAAATCGCGGTTTGCGGCATCGAATGCAGTGTTGATAACGCAGCAGTCGGTCATGCAGCCGGTGAGCACCACGCGGCGGATGCCAAGGTTGCGCAGCAGCAGCTCCAGATCGGTCGGATAGAACGCGCTCAGGCGCTTTTTGGTCGTCACCATATAGTCCTCGTCGTGTACATCGATGGACATTCTGTTCCAGCGTGTGCCTTCGATGGCGTGCTCTGCGATGTTGGGAATCTCACCGACCGTAACCGGAAACACCATGCGCCACGCAGACGGAAACAGTTTTTCGTCTGCGCCGCCCTTACGCAGCGTTGAGCGGACATGGATGATCGGCAGACCGAGCGCGCGTGCTTCGTTCATGAAATGATTGAGCGGTTCGATGATCTCGAGTCCTCGCGGAGACGGACATGGACAGTCCGGGTCGGTTGACAGGTGGCCATCGTGCATGTCGATCGTAATGACAGCCGTATCGCGGCGATTAAGGAAAATCTGCTGTAATTGCTCCGGAACCTCCTTTTCGATGCTGTCAAAGTATGCTTTCATTTGATTTTTCTCCTTCCCGGCAAAACGCCGCAGCAATCTGTGCGGCGCTGTCAATAGCGGTATTGGAGTTATTATAGCACATGTGTCATGACATGTGCAAATGTTTTGGTCGGGTTGGGGAAAGATCGTGAAGGGATGGAGGCGATTCGGCTATCTGTGTCGCTCCGCGAAGGGAGCGACCAAGGAAATCACTGGCGAGGACTACAACAAGTAAATTTCAATCCACGCTCCGGCGCCGCGCGGCATATCGCCCTGCATGAACTGCTCGGTGTCCAATATGCCTGCCAAGAAGACCACAGTGAATTACAGCAAACTGCTGAAAATATCAGTCAAATCCCATAGATTTTACTGACTTGATTTATATAAAACTGGCAAAACCGCCAGAAAACGAAATTCCTATAATTCCGAGGTTGACACTGGGGATTGACTGTGTTATTCTATAACCAACAAATCCAGTAGGGAATCGGAAGGGAGCGAGCAAAATGTTCATCGTAAACGCACGAATGTCGGGTCGAATGTGTATGAACATGCTGTATTATGCTCAGATGCTGCCTGACCGACAGAATACGAAATTACTTTGAACCGGCTTGCCTGACGCTGCGCGTCCTTGCGGATTCATTGCATTTTCTGAAGCGGGGAGCTGCGAGCTTCCCGCTTTTTTGCGCATTTAAGAGGAATAAGGAGGAATTTTCTTGATAGAATTGTCACATATCTCGAAGGAGTTTGTGAGCGGCAAGCGAACCGTTCATGCGGTGCAGGATGTTTCGCTGACGATTGACAAGGGCGAAATTTTCGGTATGATCGGCTTTTCCGGTGCGGGTAAATCGACGCTGGTGCGCTGCATCAATCTGCTCGAGCGGCCGACCTCCGGCAAGGTGATCGTAGATGGTCAGGATATGCTGTCGCTCTCGGCAAAGGAGCTGCGGCAGGCCCGCAAGAAGATTGGCATGATCTTCCAGCACTTCAACCTGATGCCCTCGCGCACCGTAGCCGGCAACGTAGCGTATCCGCTGCGCGGCAGCGGCCTTTCCAAGCAGCAGATTGCGGAAAAGGTACAGCGCCTGCTTGATCTGGTCGGCATCGGTGATAAGGCGGAGGCGTACCCCAAGCAGCTGTCCGGCGGTCAGAAACAGCGTGTAGCAATCGCTCGCGCACTGGCCAACGACCCGAATGTGCTGCTCTGCGACGAGGCTACCTCGGCACTCGATCCGCAGACCACCAAGGCGATTCTGCAGCTGCTCAAGCACCTGAACGAAACCCTCGGCATCACGGTCGTTATCATCACCCACGAAATGGCGGTCGTCAAGGAGATCTGCCACCGCGTAGCCGTTATGGAGCACGGTAAGGTGGTCGAGTCCGGCGAGGTGTTCAACATTTTCGCCAACCCGAGAGAGGACATCACCAAGAGCTTCATCCACACGACCTCGAACCTCCAGAAGGTCGAAGAGCTCATCGCCGAGGATTCCCCCGTCACGCGTCTCCAGCCCGGCGAGCTCATCGTCCGCCTGTCCTATGTTCAGCGCAACGTCAACGAGCCGATCATCTCCGCCGTGTCGCAGATGTTCAACGTCTCGCTCAACATCATTTTCGCCGATATCACCATCGTGCAGGATTCCCCCATCGGCGGAACGGTCGCCATCATCAGCGGTGAGAGAAAGCAGATCACGAAAGCGATCGAATACCTGATCGAAAAAAATGTCGGAGTGGAGGTCATCAAAGATGCAAGAGCTGATCGTTAACATTGCCCCGAACCTTGCAAGCAAGCTGCCGGACTTTTATAAGGCCCTCGGCGACACGATGCTCATGGTGCTCTGGTCGGGCCTCATCTCGTTCGTATTCGGGCTTCTGCTCGGCGTGGTGCTCACGGTGACAAAGCCGAACGGCATTTTGGAGAACAAGGTCGTCTACCAAATTCTCGACAAGCTCGTGAGCCTGTTCCGCTCCATCCCGTTTATCATCCTACTGACGTGGGTCATGCCCATCACGCGCGCGCTGGTCGGCACAGTACTCTATGTGCGCGGCGCGATCGTGCCGCTGGTGTTCGGCTCAGTGCCGTTTTTCACCCGTCAGGTCGAAAGTGCGCTCGCCGAGCTCGACGGCGGCCTTATCGAGGCGGCGCTCTCGATGGGCTCGAGCCCGCTTGAGATCATCTTCCGCGTGTATCTCAAGGAGAGCATCGCGGCCATCGCACGCGGCACGACCATCACGATCGTGAGTCTCTTAAACCTCACGGCCATGGCTGGCGTCGCCGGCGCGGGCGGCCTCGGCGACTTCGCCATCCGCTACGGCCACGACCGCAACATGGCCGACATCACGAACGTCACCGTGCTCGTGCTGGTGCTCATCGTCTGCGTCATCGAATTTGTCGGTGGACGCATCGTCAAAAAGAACACACATTAACGTGATCCCCATACAGCCCCTACCCACCCCATTACAAAAAAATATTTTAACGGAGGATATTTCCATGAAGCTCAAAAAGTTCTTTGCCCTCGCCCTTGCAGCCGCCACGCTCGCCCTCGCGCTGACCGCCTGCGGCTCCAAGGCCGACGACTCCGCCGACAACAGCGATGCCAACACCGACAATCAGTCCGGCGAGACCGTGACCGTCAAGCTCGGCGTGGTCGGCGGCATCTATGACGACCTGTGGGCGAGCGCGAAGGCCGCGCTCGCCGACGAGGGCATCGACCTCGAGATCGTGCAGTTCTCGGACTACGTGACCCCGAACAACGCGCTCGCCAACGGCGACATCGACCTCAACGCCTTCCAGCACCGCATTTATCTCCAGAACGAGATCGACAACTACGGCTATGCGATCCAGAACATCGGCAACACCTTCATCATCCCGCTGAACCTCTACTCCCAGAAGGTCAGTTCCGTTGACGAGCTCAAAGACGGTGACGTCGTCGCCATTCCCGACGATCTGACCAACGGCGGCCGCGCGCTCAAGGTGCTCGAAGCCGCGGGCCTCATCGAGCTCGACCCCAACGCCGCCTTCAACCCCACCGTTGACGATATCACGAGCTACAAGGTCAACATCACCATCGAAGAACTCAAGGCCAACACCATCCCCTCCGTCCTGCCCGACGTGGCCGCCGCGGTCGTGAACGGCAACTACGCGCTCGACTTTGGCCTCAAGACCGACGAGGCCATCTACAAGGACAGCGTCCTCGACGTGGAGGAGTACTGGAATCTGATCGCCGCGCGCACCGCTGACGTCGAAGACCCCGACACCGCCGCCATCTATGAGAAGGTCGTCGAAGCCTTCCAGTCCAGCGCGACGGAGGACGTGTTCAACAACACCTTCGGCGGTTACTTCATCGCAGTGGGCTGGGATCAGGACTTGATCAATCAGTAAACACCATCTGACCGCCGCCGCGCTCCCGCAACGCAGGGAGCGCGGGCGGCGGTACGCCTTTCCGGGAGGAATTTATTATGGCACTTGATCTTTCCGCGCTGCAGCGCATCATTGCAGACGAAAACCGCCTGCTCACCGGCGCGGACATTCCCGCAGAATACCAGGGCGACGTGCTCGGCCGCGTCCACGGCAGCGCCGAGGCGCTCGCCTTTCCCTTATCCACCGAGGAGGTGAGCGCGCTCCTGCGCTACGCGCACGAGCACCGCGTTCCCGTCACGCCGCGCGGCGCGGGGACGAATCTTGTCGGCTCTACCGTGCCGCTCGAGGGCGGCATCATCCTCGACCTTTCCCGCATGGACCGCGTGCTCGAGCTCGACGAGGACACGATGACCGTCACGGTCGAGCCCGGTATGCTCTTGCAGGACTTGCAGGCCTATGTCGAAGCGCGCGGGCTGTTCTACCCGCCCGATCCCGGCGAAAAGGCCTCGAGCATCGGCGGCAACATCAGCACGAACGCCGGCGGCATGCGCGCGGTGAAGTACGGCGTCACGCGCGACTATGTGCGCGGACTCGAGGTCGTGCTCGCTGACGGCACGGTGATGCAAGTCGGCGGCAAGCAGGTCAAGGACGCGAGCGGACTCTCGCTCAAGCACCTTCTCATCGGCTCGGAGGGTACGCTCGCCGTCATCACAAAGTGCCTGCTGCGCCTTGTTCCCAAGCCCGAGGCCTCGCTCAGCGTGCTTGTGCCGTATGCCGACCTGAAAACCGGCATCCAGAGCGTTTTGACCATCCTGCGCGCGAACGCGAACCCCACGGCGGTCGAATTCATGGAGCGCAAAGTCGTCGCGCTTGGCGAACGCTTCTGCGGCGTCTCTTATCCCCGCCCCGACGCCGGCTCTTATATTCTCTTGACCTTTGACGGCAGAAGCGAAGAGGTCACGGCCAATGCCGCGCGCGTGCGCTCTCTGGCGCTGCAAAACGGCGCGCTCGACTTTATCGAGCTCTCCGACGCGCGGCAGTGCGCTGACATCTGGCGCGTGCGCGGCGCGCTTGTCAAGGCCGTGGAGGCCGTTTCCGAGCAGGAGCCGGTCGATATCGTCGTGCCCATCAGCCGCACGGCGGACTTCATCCGCTTCATCAACGACTTGGAAGCCCGGAGCGGCATGCAGATGGTCAGCTTCGGCCACGCGGGCGACGGCAATGTGCACCTGTGCGTCGTGCGCGGCGAGCGGGATGAAGAAACGTGGCAGCGCGAGCTGCACGAAAACATGGACAGGGCCTATGCCGAAGCCTATCGCCTCGGCGGCGTTGCCTCCGGCGAGCACGGCATCGGGCTATCGAAGCGTCCCTACTTCCTGCGCCAGACGGCGAAGGAAAATTTACAGGCCATGAACGCCATCAAAACGGCGCTCGACCCGCAGCATATCTTGAACAACGGAAAATCTTATCTCACAGGAGGAAACAATAATGCAGGCACTTTCTGACCGCACCGCGAGCTTTACCGATTCCGTCATCCGCCGCATGACCCGTATCTCCAACCAGTACGGCGCGGTGAATCTTTCCCAGGGCTTCCCCGATTTCGACCCGCCCAAGCCCATCCTCGACCGCCTCTCTCAGGTCGCCTACGAGGACTATCATCAATACTCCATCACCTGGGGCGCGCAGGACTTCCGCGAGGCGCTGGCGAAGAAGCAGTCCCACTTCATGGGCCGCGACATCGACCCCAACGGCGAGATCGTCGTCACCTGCGGCAGCACCGAGGCCATGATGGCCGCAATGATGACCGTCGCCAATCCCGGCGACAAGGTCGTCATCTTCTCCCCGTTCTACGAAAATTACAGTGCCGACACGATCCTCTCCGGCGCGGTGCCCATCTATGTGCCGCTCACGCCGCCGTCGTTCACGTTTGACCCCGAAGTGCTCGAGGACGCGTTCCGCCAGCACCCCAAGGCGCTCGTGCTGTGCAACCCCTCGAACCCCTGCGGCAAGGTCTTCACGCGCGAGGAGCTTGAGATCATCGCGGGTCTTGCCAAGAAGTACGATGTCTACGTCATCACGGACGAGGTCTATGAGCACATCATCTACGCCCCGCACCAGCACACCTATTTTGCGACGCTGCCCGACATGTGGGAGCGCACGCTGTCCTGCTCGTCGCTTTCCAAGACCTATTCCATCACCGGCTGGCGCCTTGGCTACATCATCGCCCCGCCGGAGATCATCGACCGCGCGAAGAAGGTCCACGACTTCCTCACCGTCGGCGCGGCGGCGCCCCTACAGGAGGCCATCATCCCCGGTCTCAACTTCGGTCAGGACTACTACGACGCGCTGCAGGCCGAGTACACGCACAAAAAGGACCTGTTCTTAAAGGGCCTTGACGACCTCAAGATCGTCCACAATGACCCCGAGGGCGCTTACTACGTGATGCTCGACATCTCGGAGTTCGGCTACGAGAGTGATCTTCAATTCTGCGAGGACCTTGCAAGCAAGGTCGGCGTGGGCGCGGTGCCGGGCTCGAGCTTCTTCCGCGAGCCGGTCAACCACCTCATCCGCCTGCACTTCGCCAAGAAGGACGAAACGCTCACCGACGCGCTGAACCGTCTCGAATCCCTGCGCGAAAAGATCCCTGCCAAGGGATAAGAAAGGAAATTTGCCATGAATGCCCTGAGAGAAGAGTGCCAGCAGCTTCGCGACGAGCTCATCGCACTGCGGCGGGAATTTCACCGCGCCCCAGAGCTCGGCCTGCACGAATACCACACTGCCGCGCGCATCGAGCGCGAGCTTGACAGGTGCGGCATCCCGCACGAGCGCGTCGGCGAGACCGCCGTTGTCGGCCATTTGACCGGCAACGGCAATGGAAGCGGCCTTGTCGTGCTGCGCGCGGATATCGACGCCTTACCCATTCAGGAGACGAACGACGTGCCCTACCGCTCGCAAACGCCGGGCATGATGCACGCCTGCGGCCACGACGCGCACACGACGTGTCTTCTCGGCGCGGCAAAGGTTTTGAGCGCACACCGCGCGGACTTTGGCGGTGAGGTGCGCTTCCTCTTCCAGCCCGCCGAGGAGATCGGTCAGGGCGCAAGGCCGCTCATCGCCGCGGGCATGCTGGATGGCGCACAGCGCGTCTTCGGGCTGCACACGGCGTCCGACCTTCCCGCGGGGACCGTCGGCGTCAAGCCGGGGGCCAACAACGCGGGCGTCGACCACTTTATCATCCGCATCCACGGCAAAAGCGCGCACGTCTCCACGCCGCAGCTCGGCGTGGATGCGCTCTATATCGCAAGCGAGCTCGTCGTCGCGCTCCAGTCCATCGTCACGCGCATGACCTCGCCGGTCGAGCCGGTGCTCATCGGCGTGGGCAAGCTGAACGCCGGCACGGCCTACAACGCCGTGGCCGAGACCGCCGTGCTCGAGGGCACGACGCGCATGTTCTCGCCCGAGAGCCGCGCGCACCTTCGCGAAACGATCAACGCCGCGGCCGCACACATCTCCGCCCTTTACGGCGGCACGGCAGAGGTCGAATGGGACGACTTCGCCACGCCGCTCACGAATGACGCCGGTGTGTGCGGGGAGGTCGAGCGCGTCGCCGACGCGCTCGGCATCCCCACGACGGCAAACCGCGCGCTGTCGCTCAGCGGGGACGATTTCGCCGAGTATCTGCTGCAAACGAAGGGCGCTTACGCCTACCTCGGCACGGCAAACCCCAAAAAGCCGCACACCTGCATCTCCAACCACCGCGGCGATTTCGACATCGACGAGGAAACGCTCCCCTTCGGCGCGGCGCTCTACGCGGCATACGCGCTGTCCGTCCTTGATCCGCAGCTTGCCAAATAATTGTTTTTTTCGATGAAATCGCCTTAGTCATGTGCAAATTTCGATTTTACTTTTTGCGTTATTCTATCTAAAATATAATCCTCGTCACTGTCAGCGCAGCGGCGGGGATTTCTTTAGCAAATTTGGAAAAGAGGTTAATTATGAAAAAGCTGTTTTCTCTGTTGCTTTGCGTCGTGATGGTGCTCTCTCTGGTCGCCTGCGGCTCGAAGACTGACGACACGCAGACGCCCGACGAGCCTCAGGACACCGCTCCCGAGCTCTCCGGCACGATGAAGGTCGTCGCCACCGGCGACGTCTACGGTCCCCTGTTCGACGCGTTCACCGCCGACACCGGCGTGGAGGTCGAATGCCTGTCCATGTCCTCCGGCGAGGTGCTCTCCAAGCTCCGCGCCGAGGGCGGCACCCCGTCCGCTGACCTGTGGTTCGGCGGCGGCATCGACGCGTTCATGAGTGCCAAGGACGACGGCCTGCTTGAGCCCGTCACCTTTGACGCGGCCGCCGAGCTCGGCGACGAGTACAAGGATACCGAGGGTTACTGGTATTCCAAGGGCATCACCATTGTCGGCTTCCTGCTCAACAACTCTCTCATGGAGGAGCTGGGTCTGACCGCTCCCGAGAGCTGGGATGACCTGACCGACAGCCAGTATGAGGGCGAGATCGTCATGTCCAACCCTGCCGTCTCCGGCACCAACTACGCCGTGGTCAACGCGCTGCTGCAGGCCAAGGGCGATCAGGGCTGGGACTACTTCGAGGCCCTGAACAGCAACATCGCCTACTACGGCAAGCGCGGATCCGACCCGAAGAACAAGGTCTCTTCCGGTGAGTTCGCTGTCGGCATCTCCTACATCGACGCCAGCATCGAGCAGGCCGCCGAGGAGAACGACCTGACCATCGTTTACCCCTCCGACGGGATGCCCTGGGTCCCCGAGGGTGTGGCCGTGTTCAAGAACGCTGAAAACGTCGACGCCGCCAAGTACTTCGTCGAGTGGCTCTTCAGCAGCGACGATCATCTCCGTCAGCTCGCCGAGATCGAGCAGAAGAACGGCATCAAGGTCATCAAGCCCTCCATCGAAGGCATTGAGCTGTCCTATGATCCTACGCTCCTCATGACGGAGGACCTGTCCCTGTTCGGTTCCCAGCGCACCGAGATCCTCGATCGCTTTGAGCCACTGATGGGCGACAAGGCCGCCGCGGAATAAATGAAGTCCGCCGGTACGATCCAAAAAAATACAGAAAAAAGGGCATCTCACGATGTCCTTTTTTCCCTATGTGAAAACGCGGCCGACAGGCTGATTCTTCTCCTGCTGCTCTCGGGCGTTCTGCTTTTCATTCTCTGGCCCATCGCGTGCATCGCGCTGCGGAGCCTGCGCGGCGCGGACGGCGGCGTGAGCTTTGCAATGTTCGGCACTGTTCTGCGCCAATACGGCGAGAGTCTGCGCAACAGCGTATTTGTCGGCGTTTTTACGGCAGTGCTGTCCACTATCCTCTCGCTCTCAGCGGCGCTCGTATGCGCCACGGCGCGCGGGTGGAAGAAGACGCTCTGCATGGTCATCATGCTCGTCGCCATGGTGTCGCCGCCGTTCGTCTCGTCGCTTGCCTATATCCAGCTCTACGGGCGGCGCGGGTGGATCACCTACCGCCTGCTGCACCTGAGCCTGAACCCCTACAATCGCTGGGGCGTCATCCTGATGCAGTCGATCTCGTTCGTGCCGCTCAACGCAATGTTTCTCTCCGGCATCCTCGAAAAGCTGGACGAGGGCAGCCTTCGCTCGGCGCGCGACCTCGGCGCATCGGGCGGCGCCATCCTGCGCGATATTGTCCTGCCGCTCATTCGGCCCGCGACGCTCGTGTGCCTGCTGCTCTCGTTCGTCCGCTCGCTTGCGGACTTCGGCACGCCCATCATCATCGGCGGGCGCTTCAGCACGCTGGCCGCGGACATCTATTTGCAAGTCGTTGGATACTCGGACCTTGAAAAGTCCTCGGCGATGAATATGTTCCTGCTCGTCCCATCGATCATCTTTTTCTTCATCTATCGCACGCTGATGCGCCGCTCGGACAAGCTGACCGAGGGCAGCCGCGCTTCGCAGGGCGGGCTCGGGCTCACGCTGCCGCACTGCGGCGCAATGGGCTGGGGCATGATCGCGCTGAGCACCGTTTTCTTCGTGATGATCGTGCTGCAATACGGCTGCGTGTTCCTCTCGGGCTTTTTGAAGAGCACGAAAGGTGTCTACTCCTTCACGCTGCAATACTGGGATCAGCTCTGGCGCATCGGCTCGTCGACGATGCTGCGAAGCGTTGAATACGCGCTCATCGTCTCCATCGCCGGCACGGTTTTTGCGATGCTCTTCGCCTATTACATGGACCGCCGACGCATCCTTGGCCGCAGCCTTTTCGACTGCCTGGCGACGCTGCCCTATATGCTGCCGGGCACGTGCTTCGGCATCGGCTACATTCTCGCGTTCAACCACGCGCCGCTCAAGCTGACGGGCACGGCCCTTATCGTGCTGGCCAACATGCTCTTCAAGCAGCTGCCGACCTCCACGAAGATCTGCACCGCGTCGCTCGCGCTCCTACCCGAAGTGCAGGAGCGCTCGGCGCGCGACCTTGGCGCGGGACGGCTCGCCGTGCTGCGCGATGTGGTCTTTCCCGCACTGCGGCCCGCGTTTTTGAGCTGCTTTGTCTATAACTTCACGAGCAGCATGACGACGGCGGGCTCCATCATCTTTCTCATCGACGCCAAGCGCCAGCTGGCCGTTTTCAAGCTCTTTGACGCGGTGTATCAAGGCGATTACGCCCTCGCCTCGCTGATCGCGAGCGTCATCACCGTCATCGTCCTTCTTGTCGAAGGCCTCGCCTTCCTCATCACCCGGAAAGGAGAAAATCGCCGTGTATCTCGAACTTGACCGCTTGAGCAAGCAGTTTGACGGCAAATACGCCGTGCATGACCTCTCCCTCGGCCTGGAAGAGGGCGGACTTTTGTGCATCCTCGGCTCGTCGGGCTGCGGCAAGACGACCACGCTCAACATGATCGGCGGCTTTCTCAAGCCCGACGGCGGCAGAGTGCTTCTCGACAGACAGGATATTACCGCGCTCCCGCCCGAGCGGCGGCCGGTTTCGACCGTCTTCCAGTCCTACGGTCTGTTCCCGCACATGAGCGTGCTGCAAAACGTGACCTACGGGCTCAAATTCCGCGGCTATTCCCGCGCGGAGGCAAAGGAAAAGGGCCGCCGGTACCTGAGTCTCGTCGGCCTTGCCGAGCGCGAGAACGCGCGCATCGGCGAGCTCTCGGGCGGCCAGCAGCAGCGCGTGGCACTCGCCCGCGCGCTCATCGTCGAGCCAAAGCTCTGCCTGCTTGACGAGCCGCTCTCGAACCTCGACGCGGCGCTGCGCGTGCGGATGCGCGGGGAGCTCAAGCGCTTGCAGCGCGAGCTCGGCACCACGATGGTCTTCGTCACACACGATCAGGAGGAGGCGCTCATTCTGGCTGACTCCATCGCCGTGATGAGCGAGGGCGAGCTCTTGCAGCTCGGCTCGGCAGAGGAGGTCTTCCGCCATCCTGCAAACGACTATATCGCGTCATTTCTGGGTCTCAACGACATTGTGTGGAAGGATGACGGCAGCGTGCTGAAGGTCATCCGCCACGGAGAAAAGGAGCAAACTTACCATGCTTGTTGATATGCACCTGCACGAATGCACCTACTCGACCGACAGCTTTCTCCACCTGGAGGAGATCGTCTCTATCGCCAGGCAAAAGGGGCTGGACGCGATCTGCATCACGGACCACGACAGCATGGGCCTGCGCGAGCGCGCGGAGGCCTATTCCCGCGAGATCGGCTATTCCATCTTCGTCGGCGTGGAATTTTTCTCGCTCTGGGGCGATATCACCGCCTGGGGGATCGACGGCATCCCCGACCAGCGCGTCAGCGCACAGGACTTTATCGACCTGGTGCGCGAAAAGGACGGTTTCTGCGTCTCCTGCCACCCCTTTCGCAGCAACAATCGCGGGCTGCGCGAGCACCTGCGCGATGTGCACGGTCTTGACGGCGTGGAGGTCCTCAACGGCAGCACGCCGCTTGAGGAGAACCGGACGGCACTGCGCTTCTGCCGCGAGTTGGGGCTCAAGGCCATCGGCGCGAGCGACGCGCACGTGCCGGAGCAGGTGGGAAAATACGTGACATGGCTGCCCGAAACGGTCACAACGCTGCCCGATTTTGTCACCGCACTGCACACGCTGGAAACGCGTCCCGCCATCTGGACAGGCAGCGGATATGATGTCGTCACCGAGTTTTGAGATGAATTTCCAGCGGGTTGGGGCATCATGCTCCGGCCCCTTTTTTACATTCCGCTGTGTCATATCCGATATTCATGCAGGAAAGCTGTAGTAATATTTCACAAGAACCCATTCTTCCGTGTAAAAAGATTCTCAAAATTTGGAGAAGTGGAAAATTAGGGATTGACATTTTCCCAGCATGGGAGTATGGTAACGCCAACAATTTCAAACGCCCGATCGCGAGGTCGGGAAGATAGAGGCGCGGCTGACAAAAGTAGCGCGTTCGCACCGGCACAGGAAGCCGGAGCGCGCGAAAGGGGATGCCGCCGAAGTGGAAACGGTTCCTGTGCCGTTTGCCGCTGGTTCGTCGGAGAACATCCGCCGGACTGTCACGTATGTGGAGCGCTATCGAGGTCGGCAAGCTGTTTGTCCCCCAAAAAGGTGATGACCGGTTTGCTGGATTGCAGTACAGTTGCAGCCGTAAATGCTTCACAAAGCATTTACGGCTTTGTTTTTTGTCTGCATCGGGAGTGCGAAAACCCGAAAAAAGCAGGACTCCCCTGTTTTTGAAAAATCAACCTCATCACAAGAAAGGAAACCACCACCATGAAGCTCAGAACCTTTACCGCCCTCCTGCTGGCGGCCATCATGCTCTTCGCGCTCACCGCCTGCGGCAGTCAGGCCGCCGACGATTCCAGCAGCGATCAGCAGCAGGAGCAGCAGGACACCACCACAAACGAAAGCAATGAATTCCGCGTCGGCATGGAGTGCGCTTACGCCCCCAACAACTGGCAGGAAAGCGAAGCGACGGACTCGAACGTCCCCGTTGAAAACGTCGCCGGCGCGTATGCCGAGGGTTACGACGTGCAGATCGCCAAGGCCATCGCAGAGGGCCTCGGCAAGGAGCTCGTCATTGTCAAGCTCAGCTGGGACGGCCTGATCGACGCGCTCAATCAGGGCCAGATCGACGCCATCATCGCCGGTATGATGGACACCGCCGAGCGCCGCGAATCCATCAACTTCTCCGAGCCCTACCGTGAGACCACCTACGGCCTGATGGTGCTCGCCGATTCCCCGTACTTAAATGCCACCTCCATTCAGGACTTCTCCGGCGCGGCCGTCCTCGGCCAGCAGGGCACGGCGCTTGACGATGTCATCGAGCAGATCGAAGGCGTCGACCACCTGAGCCCCGTCGGCAGCGTGCCCGACATGATCTCCCGCTTACAGCAGGGCAGCTGCGACGCCATCGTCATCAACGTTGAGAACTCGCAGGGCTACCTCGCTTCCAACCCGAACTTCCGCCTGGTCACCTTCGATGAGGGCAGCGGCTTCACGCTCCCGGCCAAGGGCTCCTGCGTGGGTCTGCGCAAGAGCGACAATGAACTCCTTGATCAGATCAACACCATCCTCTCCGGCATCGACAGCGACACCCGCGCCGCCATGTGGCAGACCGCCGTTGACAACCAGCCGCAGTAATATCCCGCGCACTGCCGCCGCGTAAAAAGCGCGGCGGCGGGTACGCGAAGCACTCTAGAGACAACGCGCTTCGCACCATAAAGGAGGAAACACCATGGCAGCATCCACCGCGCCCCGGAAGAACTTCATCACCCGGGATCACCGTTATGTTTATTTAGGCGGAAGTTTCATCGCCCTGCTGGGCCTGAGCATGTTTTATTCCGCTCCCAGCCCGTACAGCTTCATCCCCGCGCAGTCCGTGTTCGGCACGGCGCTCGCGGCGATCTGCTGGTTCTTCCTCGGCGTGAGCGCCATGGCGCTGCTCGTCAAGTGGGCCTATTGGAACAATTACAGCTCCACTATTATGAAGCGCCCCCTCATCGTGCGCGTCAGCCGTTACCTCTCGTATCTCGACACCGCGGCCTGCGCGCTGCTGGTGCTCGACCGCTTCATCCTGAAGCTCGCCTACATCATCAACGCCGCCATCCATGCCGACAGCAACCCGACCGACACGCTCTCCACCATGGCCTACATGGCGTACAACCAGCGCTCGCTCTTCGCCATCGGCATTTCGTACACGGTGCGCCTCGCGCTCTTCGGCACGGCGATCGCGTTCGTGCTGGCGCTTCTCATGGTCTTCCTCCGCATTCAGGAGCCCGACAAACGCGACAACGACTTTGTGAAGTTCCTCAAGATCGTTGCCAACAAATTCTCCCGCTTCTATATCTTCGTCATCCGCGGCACGCCAATGATGGTGCAGTCGCTCATCCTCTACAACGCCGTGTTCGGCCTTTTCAAGCGCACGGGCATGAGCGTTTCGGACATCAACCGTGTCTGGCCTCTGTTCTTAGCAGGTCTTGTCACCGTTTCCCTCAACTCCACGGCATACCTCGCCGAAGTCCTGCGCGGCGGCATCCTCGCCGTGGACGCGGGCCAGATGGAGGCCGCGCGCTCGCTCGGCATGACGCACTGGCAGGCCATGCGCAAGGTCGTCTTCCCGCAGGCCATCAAGAACTCGCTTCCCGCCATCGGCAACGAATTCATCATCAACATCAAGGATTCGTCCGTTCTCTGCGTCGTCGGCGTGTCCGATCTGATGTTCATGACCCGCTCGGTCGCCGGTATTTATTATAAAGGTACCGAGTGCTACCTCATCGCCGCCATCGTTTACCTGTTCCTGACGTATCTTTCTTCGCTCCTGCTCAAGGCCATCACGGGAAAGATGACCGCGCCGGACAACACCAAGCGGCACCAGGGCAACCAAACCGTCGATCTGGGGCTTCCCAGCTCGAACTGACAGGAGGGCGCTATGACGAACGATCCCATCATCAAAATCGAACAGCTCGAAAAGTCCTTCGGCGACCTGCACGTGCTCAAGGGCATTGACCTTGAGGTCAACCGCGGAGAGGTCGTGTGCATCATCGGAGCATCCGGCTCTGGCAAATCGACACTGCTGCGCTGCATCAACTTACTGGAAGAGGCCGACTCGGGCCACATCTGGTTCGACGGGCAGGATTTAATGGACTTAAAGGTCAACCTGAACGCCCTGCGCCAGAAGATCGGCATGGTGTTCCAGGGCTTTAACCTCTTCAACAACAAGTCTGTACTCGACAACTGCACTCTCGCTCCCATAGCCGTCAAGCACATCCCCAAGACGCAGGCCGAGGCCACGGCCATCAAGCACTTAACGACCGTTGGCCTCGCCGACTTCATCCACGCCGACTCCCGCCGCCTCTCCGGCGGGCAGAAGCAGCGCGTCGCCATCGCGCGGGCGCTGTGCATGGAACCGGAGATCATGCTCTTCGATGAACCGACCTCCGCGCTCGACCCCGAGATCGTCGGCGAGGTGCTGGACGTCATGAAAAGCCTCGCCCAGCAGGGCATGACGATGGTCGTCGTCACGCACGAGATGGCGTTTGCCAAGGAAGTGAGCGACCGCGTCGTCTTCATGGATCAGGGGGTTATCTTAGAGCAGGGCTCGCCCAAGGAGGTCTTCGGTAACCCCAAGGAGCCGCGCACGCGTGAGTTTCTCAGCCGCTATCTGGAGGATAAAATGGCATGATACAGAAAAAAGTGACCGATTTTTTTGCCCTGGAGGGCAATTATCCCGACTTGGACGGCGAGGGCGCGGCTGCGCGCCTGTCCGCCGCCATCCGGTGCAAGACCATCAACTACTTTGACCACAGCCGGACGGACTACACGGAGTTCGACAAGCTGCACGCGCACATCAAGGCAAGCTACCCCAACATCATGCGCGTGGGCACGTTTGAGCGCATCGGCCACCACGCCGTGCTCATCACCATCCCCGGCAGCGACGCTTCTCTGCGCCCCTGCCTCTACATGTCGCATCAGGACGTCGTTCCCGTTGTTGAGGGCACAGAGCAGGACTGGACGCATCCCGCCTTTTCCGGCGACATCGCGGACGGCTATATCTGGGGCCGCGGCACGCTTGACATCAAAGAGCAGGTCTTCGGCGTGCTGGAGGCCGCGGAATATCTGCTCGCCCGCGGCAAGTCCTTTGCCCGCACGGCGTATCTCGCCTTCGGCGACGACGAGGAGACCATCAACTTAGGCGCGCTCGCCATCGCCGAGCATTTGAAGGCGCAGGGCGTGACGCTCGAATTCGTTCTTGACGAGGGCGGCTGCAAAATTGAGCCCGGCACGGCCTTCGGCGCGCCGGAGACGTCCATTGTCAGCGTGCAGCTGATGGAAAAGGGCTATGCCGATTTGGAGCTCTCCGTCCACAGCATCGGCGGGCATTCGAGCCGCCCCTACGGCGGCACGTCACTTGGGCGTCTCTCCGGTGCGATCGCCGACATCACGCGCGCGCCGTTTGCCGTGCGACTCAACAGCGCCATGACCGGCGCGTTTGAAACGCTCGCGCCCTATATCACGCAGGAGCCGCTCAAAACGCTCGTGCAGGATGTTGCGGGCAACGCGGACGCCATCGCGGCCTGCTGCATGGGCTCGCCCGACCTCTTCCCGTTTGTCACCACCACTATCGCGCCCACGATGATCCGCGGCGGCAGCGCCGCGTGCAACGTGATGCCGCAGGATATGACCGCGGTCATCAACTTCCGCATTGCCGACGGTGACACGGTCGAGAGCGTCATGGCCCACTGCCGCGAGGCAGTGCAGGATAAGGGCGTTGAGATGCGTTTTTTGCAGGCCAACGATCCCTCCGCCATCGCAAAGCGCGACGGCTACGGCTACCGCACAGTGGTCGAGAGCTTCCAGCGCTACTATCCCGAAGCCGTGTTCATTCCCTCGATGACCGTGGGCGCGACGGACGCGCACCGCTATGAGGAGATCTGCGACACGTGCCTGCGGTGCAGCCCGTTTATGACCGAGCCCGCGGAGGCCGCCTCCGGCGTGCACGGCACGAACGAGCGTCTTCTCGTCCGCTCGTATTTGCAGGGCATCCGCGTACTCATCGACCTGATGGAGCACGCCAACGTGGAACCGTGAATTTTCTTTCTTTTCAATGAAAAAGCCGGAGCAGCTCAGGCTGCTCCGGCTTTTCTTTCCTGTTCAGTTCTCGCCCATCGTGTAGACCATGTCCCAGAAGCGCAGGTCAAAAAGGCAGCAATTTTCGAAGATCTCGCAGAGCCGCTGCGCCTTCTTTTCGTCGATCACTTCGGCGAGCGCGTCGATCCGGTCGATCAAGGCCTGATTCGTCTGCCGGTACTCCTCGGAAACGTAGCCCGCGAACCACGCGCCGTAGTTCTCATCGTGCAGGGCGCTTGGGCAGCGCTCCACCATCTGCTCGGCAATATACGCATAGCTCCACGAGCAGTTCAAAAGCGTCACGAGCCCCGTCAGCACATCCCCCGCCTGCGCCTCGCAGAGCATGTAATGGCTGTAGGCGCTGTTGTCGATGTGCGGGCGCACATCGGCGATCTCCTCCTCCGTGACGCCGAGGCGCTTCATGTACGGAAGATGCGTGCGGAACGTCTCGTCGATCGTGTTCGCCATCTCCCCGCTCAAAAAGCGGATCTGCTCGAAGTCGTCGGTTTTCTGAAGGATCGCCGCAAAAATTTTCACGTAATCCCGCAGGTACAGATAATCCTGCACCATATAGTAGCGGAACTTTTCCTTCGGCAGCGTGCCGTCCGCCATCTCCATCACAAACGGATGGGTCAGATACCGCGGCCAGAGCGCCTTTGCCCGCTCGTAGATCCTCTCGGAGAGCTTCACTCTGTTCTCCCCGCTCATTTGTGGGCGATGAGCGCGACGTAGCCGCCGCTCTGATAGCCGGGGACGACGTCCTCCACGCTCTCGTTGGTGTACATAGGGTTCTTCAAGAGCGTCTGGTAGAAGTCAAAATCGTGGAAGCCGAGCGATTTGAGCGCGTCGACCTTTTCCTCGGTCGAGTGCCACACGCCCGCGCAGCACAGCTCGAGCGGATACGGCAGTTTGGGCATGACACCGCGCAGGGACGGGTGGTCGAACGTGCCAACGGCCTTGGCGAGAAGGTACATGAAGCCGAACGCGCTCTCCTTGGGCACATCCAGCGAAATGAACTTGCCGTTCGGCTTGAGCGCCTTTTTGCACACGTCGAACGCGCGCGTCAGGTCCTCCATATAGCTGGAGCTGCCGTTCAAATAGATGATGTCGTAGGCGTTCTCCTCAAGCTCGACCTCCTCGATCGCGCCGAAGGCGATGACGTTGATGCCGCGCTTCTGCGCGATCGCGCCCATGTCGCGCGAGGGCTCAACGCCCTCGATGTTCTTGCAGTCGATCATACTCTCGAACAGGCCGCTGCCGCAGCCGACGGAGAGCACGCGCTTCCCCGAAATATCGCCGAGCGCCTTTTCAAACAGGCGGAATTCGCTCTGGAACACGTTTTCGTTTTCCATAAACCAGGCGTCGTACTGCGCCGCGTAGCCGTCAAATTTGGGTTTCATCGTCAAGTGATCCTTTCTGTTTTGTCAATTTTCAAGGTCCCGCCCGCCGTTTCCGCTTCCCTATTATCCTGTGCCGCAGGACGCGGGAAAACAGGCCGGGCCTGTGCCTTTTTGATGAATCATACCACAATCAGTCCCCTACCGCAACGGTATGTTTGCGGTAAATATCCATCACCTTTCGCCCGCGTACACGGCAGTTATAGAGTTCGTGTCACCCAATAGATTGAATCGGCAATGAGAAAAAGATGGATTCCGGTTGCGATTCACAGATTGGAGGAATGCAAATGAACTCTGTTGGCATCGACATTTCCAAAGGCAGAAGCACGGTTGCCGTCATGCGCCCCTTCGGAGAGGTCGTCATCTCGCCCTTTGAAGTCCGTCACACCGACAGTGAACTGAGCAAACTGGCAAGGCAGCTCAAAAGCTTGGACGGTGAGACTCGCGTGGTCATGGAGGCCACGGGAAACTACCATGCGCCGGTGGCAAAGCTGCTCCACGACGCAGGGCTGTATGTTTCCGTCGTCAATGCAAAGCTGGTGCATGGCTACGGGAACAACGAATTACGGCGTGTCAAAACCGACAGGAAGGATGCTGTTAAACTGGCAAACTACGGTCTTGACCGCTGGCTCACTCTGCCGAGATACGTTCCGGAGGAAAATACCCGGCTGCTGCTGAAGAACTGCTACCGCCAGTACCGGCAGTATTCCAAAGTGCAGACGGTTCTGAAGAACAATCTGATCTCATTGCTGGATACAGTATTTCCAAACGTCAACCGCCTGTTTTCAAGCCCAGTCCGCGGGGACGGGAGCGAAAAGTGGGTGGACTTTGTGGCTGAATTCTGGCATTGCCGCTGCGTCACTGAAAAATCCGAAAAGGCATTCACAAACAAATATCAACGCTGGTGCAAAACACACGGTTACAACTTCAGTGAAGCAAAAGCGCATACCATTCACGCCAAAGCAAGCGGACATATTGGCATCATGCCGAAATCTGAAACGACGAAGCTGCTCGTTGAACAGGCTGTTGTGCAGCTCAGAACGACTTCTACTACCCTCACCGCACTCAAACGCGAAATGCTCACCTTAGCCGCACAACTGCCAGAATATCCTGCCGTCATGGGTATGTTCGGCGTAGGCCCGACGCTCGGCCCGCAGCTCATAGCGGAAATTGGCGACGTGCGCCGGTTTTACTCTAAGAAAGCATTAGTGGCTTATGCCGGTCTTGATGCTCCTCCAAATGATTCCGGCGATGTGACTGGCAAGCACAAGAGCATGAGCAAAATTGGTGCATCATCCTTGCGTCGGACGCTGTTCCTCGTCATGAGCGTCTACTTGCAAAACGCACCGTTGGATGAACCAATCTACCAGTTCATGGACAGGAAACGTGCCGAGGGCAAGCCCTACCGCGTCTACATGATGGCTTCGGCAAACAAGTTCCTGCGGATCTACTACGCCACTGTGAAAGCCTATTTGGAGTCGCTGGAACAAGTCTGATCTTGCCACATCGCGTTGGCTGGCCGCCGTTTCAAATTTGAGACGCGAAGCGGCTTGGTTTGGTGCAGCCTTTTTGCGCACTGCATTACCTTGAAATTTCTACTTGACTTTTCTTAGCAGGTCTTTCTGCTGTTGCAAAGATTTTTGTTTTAGGGTATACTGGTTACAGGAAGGGGGCGCACGGAATGCAGACGCAAGTATATTCGATCGATGAGATCCGCGAGATCGTCGCGCCGATCGCAAAGCAGCACGGTGTAGATAAGGTATTCCTGTTCGGCTCCTATGCAAGGGGCGACGCAACGCCTGCCAGCGATGTAGACCTCTGTGTGGACGCGCCCAAGCTGCGCGGTCTGTTTGCCCTCGGCGGTCTGTATGCCGATTTGGAAGACGCGCTCAAAAAGAGCATCGACGTTGTAACAACCGGCTCGCTCAAGTACAACAAAGACGAAGCCTTCCTCGAAAATCTGCGAAAGGATCGGGTGCTGCTGTATGAGCTTTCCTAACCGCGACGCGCAGATTCTGGCGCACATTTTGGAGTATTGTAATCGAGTCGAAAAGACACTTTCCCGCTTCGGTCGTAATTTTGATATCTTTCTGGAAGATCAGGATTACATGGATTCTGTCAGCATGAATCTGCTGCAAATCGGTGAGCTTGCTGGAAAGTTTTCCGATGCGTATGTGCAAGAAACCAAGCCGCAGATGGATTGGCGCGCAATCAAAAATATGCGCAATATGTTCGCGCACGACTATGGTTCAATGGACAAAGATCGCATCTGGCAGACGGCAACCGAAGATGTTCCGGCACTTAAGGCGTATTGCGAACGCGCATTGACCGAGGATTTTTAAGCAAATATGCAACAGGCGACGCTGTCAGCACAGCGCCGCCTGTTTTATCGTATGACCTGTCCATAGCCCTGCTCCTGCTCATGATCATCCTGCTTATGCCCCATCGCCAGCCGCTTCTGCATGAGCTTTTTGCGGCGCTTGGAGTCGATGCGGATGCCCATTGGATTGCTGGGCGGCGCGGCATTCTCTCGAAAAATCTGCCCCATCTGGTGGAACAAACGAATCGTAGAATTCAGAAGATATTCGGACGGAAGCCGCGCGGAATGAGAAGTCACGGACGAAGTATTTTCATCTGCAAGCGTCGGATTTGTAGAAGTGTCCGATGAAGTTTCCTCATCAGAAGGTGTATCCACCTGTGAAGATTCTGGTTCTGATGCCCTCTGTGCCTGCTCCATCTGCTGCCGCAGACGCTCCGCTTCTTGAATGATGGCGTTCTTGATGGCTCGGAATTCTTTCTGCTGCGAGAGCGGATTGTGCTGCCGGGGGCGGTTCTTGTAGTAGCCCTCCAACGTGTCGCGCAGCCCGTTCCAGACGGAATAGTACGCCGCCACCTCCGGCAGCTTTTCGAGTTCATCCACGATTTCATCAACCTTGTCCTTGAGCGACTTTTTGAGATAGCCATACTGCTTTTTGCCACTGACCGTGCGCAGCTCCAGTGCCAGCTCCAACAACTTTTGTTGGATGGACGCGGGCTGGGCGGAGACGGATTCCATACGGTCAACGAGTTCACGCATGACTTCTCGCGCCGCTTCGCTCACGTCCTTATAGGCTGCGTCCTTCCGAATATAGAGGTTTTCTAATTCTGCCTGAAAAATGCTGTTTGTCATCGCTGAGCGCAATTTCACAACAGCATCCCGTTTCAAAACCGTCTCCTGATCTGTCCAGATCATCATGTGAATGTGCGGGTGCGTATCCGCGTCGTGGTAGGCCGCATACCAATGCAGCGCTGATACAGGGACATGAAATGCTTCCGCAAATTTATTCTGCTGGCTAACGAGCAGTTTGCGCCATGCCGCAACATTGTTATAACCGAGCCGCTCCGCGTCCTCACGATGCAGGGAATAGATGATCGTCCAGACGTTGCCGTCGTGCGCGGTCAAGTCGTGCATCGCCGCAGTCAAATTCGTATTTTCCTCCCGACCGAACAGGCCGTGTGCGCCATGCTTTTCTGCGCCGGGGCGCGTTGCAATGTACTTGAGATAGCCGTTTTCGGATTGAAGATTCTGCATATGTGAATCCA
>ERZ1106976.1528-NODE-1528-length-23041-cov-6.638519_pt1 | contig 23041 bp, 18 predicted proteins | sample MGYA00403687_ERZ1106976 | MGnify/ENA primary metagenome ERZ1106976 (study PRJEB35170, sample SAMEA104062446) | human gut metagenome | biome: human gut; feature: human-associated habitat; material: faeces | place: Denmark | collected 2013-02-22 ... | reverse complement strand
GCCCGTCTGCTGGCAAATACCCCCCTGCAGGTGCACATGACCCTGCTGCAGACGGCCAGCCATGCGGCGACCCACGTTTCGGCGGCACACCTCGAATCGTTCTATAAGAACTTTGACGAGGTAAAGAACAACCGCTACGATGGCATGATCATCACCGGTGCACCGGTGGAGACCATGGACTTTGAGCAGGTGGATTACTGGCCGGAGCTGTGTGAGATCATGGACTTCAGCGAGACGAATGTCTACTCCACCCTGCATGTGTGCTGGGGTGCACAGGCTGGCCTGTACTACCACTACGGCGTGCACAAGCAGCTGCTGCCGGAAAAGATGTTCGGCGTGTTCGAGCACCGGGTCACCCGCCCGTCGAACCCGCTGGTGCGCGGATTTGACGAGGTGTTCTATGCGCCTCACAGCCGCCACACCGGCATCAGCCGCGAGGATGTGGACAACTGTAAGGCTCTGCGCATCCTTGCCGAGAGCGATGCGGCCGGGCCTTTCCTCATGAGCACCGAGAACGGACGGCAGATCTTTGTCACCGGCCACCCGGAGTACGACAAGTACACGCTGGATTCAGAGTACCGCCGCGATGTGGACAAGGGCCTGCCCATCCATGTGCCGGTGAATTACTACCCGGACGATGATCCCACAAAGCCGCCGTTGTTCCGCTGGCGTGCCCACGCCCACCTGCTGTATGAGAACTGGCTGAACTACTATGTCTACCAGAACACCCCCTATGATCTGGGCGAGATCCAGCGCGTAAAGCACGAATAAATGCACAAAAACCGGTATTGCGTCAAAATTGCGCGATACCGGTTTTTATGCTATACTGTTCCTGCGGCCCTTCTCCATTCCCCTAACCGCGGAAAGGAGGTGAACCCCTTGGAAACTCTCTCTACATTTATCCAAACCGTTGCCGCGCAGGTAGTTGCCTACTATCTGTGCACATGGATCGACGGTAAGATCGGCAAGGGCAGCAAACACTAAAAGAAGCCCCCGGTACTGACACTACCGGGGGCTTCGTGTTTCGGCATGAACCCGATGGATTCAATCTCTCTACATTGCCTATCTTTAGTATATGCAGTTTTGGGCAAAAGTCAAGCGATGAAATGTAAATTATTTTTTACGCCTTACCGGCTTTTTCTTGCGCACGCTGTAGCCAAAGGTGCCCAGCTTTTTGCCCAGTGCCAGATAGTCGCCGTGGCTGTAGACGATGAGCTTTGCCTTTTCGAGACACAGCTTGCCGCTTTCGTCCAGCAGGCTTTCGTCCACATCGCAGGCTGCCACTTCGGCAAGGAACAGGTCGTGGCTGCCCAGCGGGATCACCTGAGTTACCTTGCATTCCAGATTGACCGGGCTTTCTTCCAGAATGGGGCAGTCGGTCAGCACGCTGCCAGGGGCAGAATGCAGGCCGCAGGCGGCAAATTTATCCACATCACGGCCGCTTTTCACGCCGCACCAGTCCACCGAACGCACCAGCGCTTCGGTGGGCAGATTGATGGCAAACTGTCCGCTTTCCTGAATGAGGTGGTGGCTGTAGCGCTCCGGCCGAACGCTGATGGACACCATGCTGGGCTGGGTGCAGATGGTGCCCGTCCAGCCGATGGTGATGAGATTGGGCTTTTCCAGCCCGCCGCAGGACACCAATACCGGCGGTTCCGGGTTCAGCAGGGTGCTGCCCCGCCAGCTCTGTTTGCTCATCCGTGATACTTCCTTTCGTAGGGTGCCCAGGTGCGCTCGCTGATGATGTAGCGCGGGCGGGCTTTCGTCTCCATATAGATCTTACCGATATACTCGCCGATCACGCCTAAGCACACCAGCTGCACGCCGCTCATGAAGCAGACGATGCACACGATGGAGGCCCAGCCGGCCACACTGCTGCCCATGGCGGCGCACACGATGGCCCAGATGACTCCGATAAAGCTGATCAGGCTCACAAAGATGCCAGATCCAGTAATAAGGCGGATGGGCTTGTTGGAAAGACTGGTGATGCCGTCAAAGGCAAGGGCCAGCATCTTGCTCAGCGGATAGTGGCTCTCACCGGCAAGGCGTTCGTGGCGCTCGTAGGTGACTACCTCGCTTTTGAAGCCAACCAGCGGCACCATGCCGCGCAGGAAAATGTTCACTTCCCTGTAGTCGGCAAAGCTTTCCAGCACACGGGTGCTGATGAGGCGGTAGTCTGCGTGGTTGAACACGATGTCTGCGCCCAGAGCGTTCATCACATGGTAAAAGCCCTCGGCGGTGAAGCGCTTGAAGAAGGTGTCTGTATCGCGGCGGCTGCGCACGCCGTAGACCACCTCGGCACCGTCCAGATACTTTTTAACCATCTCGTCCATGGCGTTGATGTCGTCCTGACCATCGCAGTCGATGGAAATGGTAACATCGCAGGTGCCGCTGTGCAGTGCCTCCATCAAGCCTGCCAGCACGGCGTTCTGGTGGCCGCGGTTGCGGCTCTGGGAAATGCCGATGTAGTGCTCGTCCTGTGCGGCAAAACTCTGGATCAGTTCCCATGTCTTGTCTTTGGAGCCGTCGTTCACGAACAGCACCCGGCTCTTCTCACTCACAAGGCCCTGTGCGGCAAGGCCGCTGATCTTTTCCAGAAACATGGGAGCTGTAATGGGCAGCACCTGCTCCTCGTTGTAGCAGGGGATCACGATCCATAAAATCGGTTTTGACATATTTAAAAATACTCCTATATTAAAAATAACAAGATGATGCCGCTGACGGTTACGGCCTTCCAGTGAAAAAGAGTTTTAGAAAAATCCGTAGATTTTTCTAAAACGCAAATATAAAAATAAAATTTCAGCTGAATACAGCCAAAGCGCACGCGGCGGCTATTCAAATGGTCACTGTACCATTTGCTTCAGTACCGCAGGCTCCAGCAGCTTGAAGCTGCTTTTGTAGGTGTCCAGCAGGCCGTCCCGCTGCATCTGGCTTAGCTCGCGGGAGAGAGCGCTGCGGTCGCAGTTCAGGTAATCTGCCAGCTGGATGCGGGAGAACGGGATGCTGAAGGTCAGGCTGCCAGCCCGCTCGGCTTCACTGAGCAGATAGGCGCACACTTTGGCCCGCAGGCTTTTGAGCACCAGCAGGTCGATGCGGCGGGAGAGGGAAAAATATTTATCGCTGATGGTGCGCACCAGATTGCGCAATGTCTGCTGGTGCGCCGGACTGCCATCCGAAAGCAGCAGCCGCTCGTAGGGAATCAGCAGCACCTCGCAGGGCACCGAAGCCATCACCGTGACCGGGCTTGCCAGACTGGAACCGCTCAGCACATCACCGAACACGCCGCCCGGTTCCATGTGGGTGATGGGAATGCGCGCACCCTGCGGCCCGGGACGGTAGGCTTCCAGCTCACCGGACAGTACGATGCCCACCCTGCGGTTGGGTTCGCCCGCCAGAACAAGCGCTTCGCCTTTGCCATAGCTGCGCATAACGGCACCCAGCTGAGCCAGCAGGGTCTGCAGCTCTTCAGGGGTCAGACCATTGAATAAAGAGGTGGAGCATAACAGCGGAAGAAAGTTTTTCATCACAATTCCGTGGGAAAAATCCGGCTTCCCACAGCCCTCCTGCAATTCCGTTGCACACGCAACGGTATTTTTGACTCTATTATAGTAAACTTAGACCCGCAAAGCAAATGATTTTGCAAATTTGCCTTGTAAAAAATATGAAAAGACCGACCCATGGTTCTGTGCAAAATTTTCAGGCACAAAATGGCGCGGTCTTGTGAGGAAAGAGGGAACCCTGCATGAAAAAACTGACATCCATGCTGCTGGCTCTGGCCCTTGCGCTGAGCCTTGCCGCCTGCGGCGGTGCGGCATCCAGCTCTGTTGCATCCAGCGCAGCTTCCAGCGAAGCTGTCCCCGAGGCTGCTTCGGAAGCCGCTTCCAGTGAGGAAGCAAAGGAACTGTCCACCACCGATGCTCTGCGCATTGCCGGCCTGAAAGGCCCCACCACCATGGGCCTTGTCAACCTGCTGAGCATGGAAGAGGATGGCACCGCTTCCATGGATTACGACCTGCAGCTTTACGGCGCTGCCGATGAGATCGTGCCGCTGCTGATGAAGGGCGAGCTGGACATGGCTGCCATCCCGGCAAATCTGGCCGCCACCCTGTATCAGAAGACGGAGGGCGGCATTCAGGCTGTGGCCGTCAACACGCTGGGCGTGCTGTACGTAGTGGAAAAAGGCGGCGATACGATCCAGTCCATGGCAGACCTTGCAGGCCGTACCATCCTGTCCACCGGTAAGGGCACCACGCCGGAGTACGTGCTGCGCTATCTTCTGAACGCCAACGGCATCGACCCGGACAAGGACGTGACCATTGAATACTACAGCGAGGCTACCGAGGTCACGGCCCAGATGGCCAATACCGAGGATGCCATTGCAGTTCTGCCCCAGCCCTATGTGACTGCAGCCGGCCTGCAGGACGACACCCTGCGTGTGGCCCTCGACCTGACCGAGGAATGGAACAAGGTTGCGGATACCCAGCTCATCACCGGCGTGACCGTGGTGCGCAAGGAGTATGCCGAGGAACACCCGGATGTTGTGGCCGCATTCCTTACCGACTACGCCAAGAGCGTGGAAGCTGCCAACACCGATCTGGACGGCACTGCCGCTCTGTGCGAGGAGCAGGGTGTTGTGGCCAAGGCTGCCATTGCCAAGAAGGCCCTGCCCAACTGCAACATCGTCTGCCTGACCGGCGACGAGCTCAAGACCAACGCATCCGCTTATCTGCAGGTGCTGTTTGATGCCGACCCCAAGGCAGTGGGCGGCGCAATGCCCGGCGACGATTTCTACTGGACTGCCGAGTGATTCCTCAATAAGCCATCTCTCCGGCCGCTGTGCGATTGGTACGCACGGCGGCTTTTTTGTTTGCACAAAATGCTTGTATCCCAGCTTTTGTACTCCCTACACAAATTTCAAGACAAATTTTTGTGAACAAAAATGAATGAAATTGACTGGAAATGATTGATTCTGGCGCTGTATTTGCTATAATAAAGATGAAATCAACCAAAACAATGCACAAACGGTCATAAACCGTCAAAGATAAGATCAAACCAAAGGAGAGGATGCCGATGCTGGCAGAAGAACGCTTCAGCCTGATCATGGAACAGCTGAACCGCAAGCGCACCGTGACAGTGCAGGAACTGTGCGAGGCGCTGAACACCAGCGAATCCACCATCCGGCGCGACCTGACCGAACTGGACCGGCTGGGCAAGCTGAACAAGGTGCACGGCGGGGCCACCCTGCCGGACAGCCGTTTTCTGGCGGATGAACCCACCATGGAGGCCAAGGAGTCACAGGCTGTGGAGCAGAAGCGCAGCATCGCGCAGGCGGCGGCAGAGCTCATCAACGCCGATGATTTTGTGTTCATCGACGCAGGCTCCACCACGCTGGAGCTGGTGCGTGCACTGGCGGAGGATGCCCTCAAAGCCAGCTATGTGACCAACGGCGTGGCCCATGCCCGGGCACTGGCCCGAAAGGGCTGCCGGGTGTATCTGCCCGGAGGACTGCTGCGGCCCGAGACCGAAGCCATTGTGGGTGCACCCACAGTCACCAGCCTGCAGCGCTACAATTTTACCAAGGCGTTCATGGGTGCCAACGGTGTGGCGCTGGATGCCGGTTTTACCACGCCGGACCCCGAGGAAGCTGCCGTGAAAGCAGCGGCAGTGCACCGTGCACGGGAAACCTGGTTCCTTGTGGATGATGCCAAGTTTTCCCGCATCTACCCGGCAGTCATTGCCGACCTGCAGGGCGGTGCCATTCTCACCAACCGCTGCCCCAACCCCAAATACAAACAATTCACGCTGGTAAAGGAGACGGAAGTATGATTTATACCGTAACATTCAACCCGGCCATTGACTATGTGGTGCGTTTGGATGCACCGCTGGAAGTAGGCGAGGTGAACCGCGCCAAAGGCGAGGACTGCGTGCTGGGCGGCAAGGGCATCAATGTGTCCGGTGTGCTGGCACAGCTGGGCTGCGAGAGCGTGGCGCTGGGCTTTGTGGCCGGTGAGACCGGCGCATGGCTGGAACGCGGTCTTGCTGCACAGGGCTTAAAGACCGATTTTGTGCATCTGGAACAGGGCATGACCCGCATCAATGTCAAGATCAAGGCAGGGCAGGAGACCGAGCTGAACGGCGCGGGCCCCGACATTCCGGAGAGCGCCATGCAGGAGCTGGAAAAGAAGCTGGACAGCCTGAACGAGGATGATATCCTCATTCTGGCGGGCAGCATCCCGGCAAGCCTTTCGCAGGATACCTACGAGCGGCTGCTGGCCCGGCTGCAGGGCAGGGGCGTGCGTGCTGTGGTGGATGCCACCCGCGACCTGCTGGTGAACGTGCTGCAGTACCACCCCTTCCTCATCAAGCCCAATAACCACGAGCTGGGCGAGATCGTGGGCAGGGTGCTGACTACGGACGAAGAGATCATTGCTGCGGCCCGCACCCTACAGCAAAAGGGCGCTCGCAACGTGCTGGTAAGCATGGCGGGCGACGGTGCCCTGCTGGTGGACGAAAATGGCGAGGTGCACCGCATCGGCTGCCCCAAGGGCAAGGTCGTGAACAGCGTGGGCGCAGGCGACAGCATGGTGGCCGGTTTTGTGGCAGGTTATCTGCAAAGCGGCAGCTATGAGCAGGCCCTCAGGCTGGGCACCGCCTGCGGCAGTGCAACGGCGTTCAGCCTTGGCCTTGCCACCAAAGAAAAAATCGACGAACTGATGAAGGAAATCTGACCCTCTGTGACGGAGAGGGTTGCAGTTATACAGGAAGGGAGAAAAATCATGCGTATTACGGAATTATTCACCGCGCAGTCCATCGCACTGGATGAGGCTCTGACCGATCAGGAGCAGATCATCAGCCGTCTGGTGGAGCTGCAGGCCACCCATGGCAACATCACGGACAAGGATGCCTACAAAAAGGCCCTTTATGCCCGTGAGGCGGAGGGCTCCACCTATGTGGACAACGGCATCACGGTGCCCCACGCCAAGACCAATGTAGTCACCCGGCCCAGTCTGGCGGCGCTGCGGCTGAGCAGCCCTGTGCAGTACAATGCCGAGGACGACGGTACCACCGACCTGCTGTTTGCCATTGCGGCTCCGGAAAACGGCAGCCTGCATGTGGACATGCTGGCCCGTATGATGCAGATGCTGATGAACGAGGACTTTGTAGAAAAGCTGAAGGCCGCAAAGACCCCTGCAGAGTTCCTTGACTGCATCGATGCACAGGAGGAGGCTCAGTTCGGCGCGGAGAGCTTCACCCAGCAGGAGATCCCCCAGAGCGGCTACCGCATTCTGGCCGTGACCGCCTGCGTCAACGGCATCGCCCACACCTATATGGCAGCGGAAGCCCTGACCAAGGCCGGTGACAAGCTGGGCCTGCCCACCAAGGTGGAGACCAATGGCTCGGACGGTGCCAAGAACATCCTCACCAGAGAAGAGATCGCAAACTGCGACGGCATCATCGTGGCAGCAGAAAAGAAGGTGGAGACCGCCCGCTTCGACGGCAAGCCGGTGCTGTTCACCCGGGTGGACGATGGCATCCACAAGCCGGAGGAGCTCATCAGGAAGATCGTGCACGGCGAGGTGCCTGTTTACCACGCCGAGGGCGGCGCACAGGCCGCCGAGGATGCTTCCGGCAAGGACAGCTTTGGCCGCGCTCTGTACAAGAACCTGATGAACGGTGTCTCCCACATGCTGCCCTTCGTGGTGGGCGGCGGCATCATGATCGCACTGGCGTTCCTGCTGGACGATTACACCATTGATCCCTCCAACTTTGGCATGAACACCCCGGTCGCTGCCTTCTTTAAGACGGTGGGCAGCGCAGCCTTCGGTTACATGCTGCCCATCCTGTCGGCCTTCATCGCCATGTCCATTGCGGACCGTCCGGGTTTGGCTGTGGGCTTTGCGGGCGGTGTGCTGGCCATGAACGGCACCAACTTTGCAGGCATTGCAGCGGGTGAGACCACCGGTGTTTCCGGCGGCTTCCTTGCTGCACTGCTGGCCGGTTTTGCTGCAGGCTACATCGTCGAGCTGCTGAAAAAGATCACCGAAAAGCTGCCTGCCAGCCTGAATGGCATCCGTCCCATGCTCATCTACCCGCTGGGCGGTATGCTCATCCTCGGCGCGGTGATGTGCGGCATCAACCCGGTCATGGGCATGATCAACACTGCCATGACCGATTGCCTGAACGCCATGGGCGGCACCTCCAAGGTGCTGCTGGGTGCCATCGTGGCCGGTATGATGAGCATTGATATGGGCGGCCCGTTCAACAAAGCAGCTTACGTCTTTGGCACGGCAGCCCTTGCCTCCGGCAACTATGAGGTGATGGCCGCTGTCATGGTGGGCGGCATGGTTCCTCCCATCGCCATCGCCCTGTCCACCACCTTCTGCCCCAAGAAGTGGACTGCCGACGAGCGCCGCAACGGCATCGTGAACTACGTCATGGGCCTGTGCTTCGTCACCGAGGGCGCGATCCCTTATGCAGCAGCAGATCCCCTGCGCGTCCTGCCCAGCTGCGTGGCCGGTGCAGCGGTGGCCGGTGCGCTCTCCATGACCTTCGGCTGCGCTCTGCGTGCACCGCACGGCGGCATCTTCGTGTTCCCTGTGGTTGACCACACAGTGCTGTACTGTGTGGCGCTGGCTGTGGGCAGTGTGCTGGGTGCTGTGATCCTGAGCCTGCTCAAGAAAAACCGTACCGACGCAGAATAAACGCCATTCCCTCCATATTCGAGATACTTCATAAAGCCGTAGCAAGCCCCCGGGGAGACCCGGGGGCTTGCTGTATTACGCAGGATTGCGCGAAGGATCAGAAGGATAAAAAGAAAAAGTAACCACCCACGACTTCCAATCCAATCATTCCAATCCAATCAGATATAACATGATACACCCGCTGTCAAAAACGCGGCAAGAACCATTTTCACAAAAAATGCAGCAAAGAACAGCGCGAAACACCGCATTTGCTGGAAAAAGCTTTGCAGCCGCCCTTTTGGATTGCACCCGGTTTTTGAGTGTGGTATACTGTTTCTGTTATGGAAAAGTTCCGGTGCGGTGTGCCGGGCACAGCAAAGAGGAAAAGGAAACGAACGATGAAAATTGGATTTGACAACGACAAATATCTCTCGATGCAGTCAGAACATATCCGCGAGCGCATCAAGAAATTTGACAACAAGCTCTATCTGGAATTCGGCGGCAAGCTGTTCGATGATTACCACGCGTCCCGCGTACTGCCGGGCTTCCAGCCCGATTCCAAGCTGCAGATGCTGCTGCAGCTGAAGGATCAGGCCGAGGTGGTCATCGTTATCAGCGCCGAGGACATCATCAGCAACAAGATCCGCGGCGACTACGGCATCACCTACGATCTGGATGTGCTGCGCCTGATCGATGCCTTCCAGGAAGTAGGCCTGTATGTGGGCAGCGTGTGCGTGACCAAGTACGCCGCTGCACCGGAGGTGGAGGCCTTTGAAAAGCGGCTGAACAGTCTGGGCATCCGCACCTTCCGCCACTACAAAATTCCCGGCTACCCCAACGATGTGGCCCGCATCGTCAGCGACGAGGGCTACGGCAAGAACGATTACATCGAGACCCAGCGCCCGCTGGTGGTCATCACGGCCCCCGGCCCCGGAAGCGGCAAAATGGCCACCTGCCTTTCCCAGCTGTACCATGAGTACAAGCGCGGCGTGAAGGCCGGTTACGCCAAGTTCGAGACCTTCCCCATCTGGAACATTCCCCTCAAGCACCCGGTGAATCTGGCCTACGAGGCCGCTACAGCCGACCTGAACGATGTGAACATGATCGACCCGTTCCATCTGGAAGCCTACGGCGTGACCACCGTCAACTACAACCGCGATATTGAGATCTTCCCGGTGGTGAACGCCATGTTTGAGCTGATCGCTGGCAAAAGCCCGTATAAGTCCCCCACGGACATGGGCGTGAACATGGCAGGCAACTGCATCGTGGACGATGCGGTCTGCCGCGAAGCCTCCCGCAAGGAGATCCTGCGCCGCTACTTCAAGTGCCTGTGTGAGCAGAAGATCACCGGCACGGTCAAGGAGACCGAGCGCTACAAGCTGGAACTGCTGATGAATCAGGCCGACCTGACCGTGGGCCAGCGCGAAGTGGAAAAGCAGGCTCATGCCCGCAGCGAGAGCACCGGCGGGGCCCCTGCTGCCGCCATTGAGCTGCCGGACGGCACCGTTGTTACCGGCAAGACCGGTCCGCTGCTGGGTGCAGCAGCATCTGCTCTGATGAATGCTCTCAAGGTGCTGGCCGGTATCCCGCAGGAGACCGACCTTGTGAGTGCGGCTTCCATTGAGCCCATCCAGACCCTCAAGACCAACTATCTGGGCGGCAAGAATCCCCGCCTGCACACCGACGAGATCCTGATCGCGCTTTCCAGCTCGGCTGCTTCCAACGAGCAGGCTGCAGCGGCCATGCATCAGCTGCCCAACCTCAAGGGCTGCGATGTGCACTCCACCGTGCTGCTTTCGGGTGTGGATACCAGCACCCTGAACCGGCTGGGAATGTACCTGACCTGTGACCCTGTTTACGAGGAAGAGGACCGCAAGTACCACAAGCAGTAAATTATACAAAAAACAAAACAGGCGCATCCAAAGGCCGAAAGGCTGGCGGATGCGCCTGTTTTTCATTGGTTCAGATGCCGGTAAAATAAGGTCTGTACTTTTCTGCGTACAGCTGGGTGCCCATGCGGCGCAGGCCGCCGTACAGGTGCCGCCGGATCAGCGGTTCAATGGCATCCAGGTCTTTTTCCCGGATCACCCGCAAAATTTCCCGGTGCTCGCTCAGCACATCCGGCACATTGTTGGCCCGCACCACATCCAGACGGGTAAAGCGGGAATAATCCGGCTGCGGTTTTGTCAGGTTCTGCCAGATATACCACTTGTTCATGCTGCAAAACCAGATGGCGTGCATTTCCAGATCCAGCGTCAGGAAGGCATTGATATCCACATTGTCCGGGTCGGTCATGGTCTGGGCCATCTCTTCCAGCAGGTCATACTTATGCTTGATCTCAATGTACTCTTTGGGCGAACAGACCTGAATGAAATCGCGCAGCACCGTGCTTTCAACGGCTGTGCGCTGGTATACGATCTGATCCACGATATCCAGATCAATGGGGGTGACGATGGTGCCCTTGCAGGGAATGATCTGCACAAAGCCGTTCTGTTCCAGCCGCTGCAGGGCAGCGCGCACCGGTGTGCGCGAAATGCCGAACCGTTTGCACAGCTGATTTTCGCTGATGGTCTCTCCGGGCTTGATCTTCAGCGTAACGATCTCATATTCCAGCGTCTGGTAGATGTCCTCCGGATGCAGCTGTTCAGCCATGTGCTCACACTCCATTTACATAGTTGATGATAAGACATTTCTATTTTAGCCTGCTAAAAAGAGATTGTCAACGTATGAGAATGAAGTATACAATAGCCTGTATACAAGTATAGGAAAAGCTCCAAAATTTATCATATTTGACAAAAAAATTGATATATCAGATGAAAATGAACGGAATTGTGTCATCGAATTGTAACAGTTTTCACGAGAAACGGATAAGATTGTTAGTTGTGCACAAAGAAACTTTACGAAGTTGGTGAAGTTTGGCTCTTGGGCGGATGTGAATTTTCTGTTACGATTAGCGTGCAATGAAAATGCTGTATACAGGGGTCGCCAAAAACTTTGCTAGCGTATAAGGCAAAAAGGCACCCCTGAAACAAGGAGGAAGAAGATTATGAAAAAGGTCTCTCGTCGCAATTTCCTGAAGGTGTCTGGTGCAATGGCAGCTGCAGGTGCTCTGGCAGCCTGCGGCGGTTCCGGTGCAGCATCCACCAGCACTGCAGCAAGTGCCGCAGCAGCCGGTGAGGACAAGTTTGCATCTCTGGGCGATTTCACCATGACCGTGGGTCATGCACAGCCCGAAGGCAACCCTCGCTTTGTTTCCATGGAGCAGTTTGCCGCCGATGTGGCAGAGGCCACCAACGGCCATGTGAAGATCGAGGTTTACGGCAACGGACAGCTGGGCACCGAGAAGGAGATGCTGGAGCAGGTCGTGGCCGGCACCGTGCAGGGCATGCGCGGCGGTCAGTTCGACTTCAGCCCCCGTCTGCTGATGTTCACCCTGCCCTTCCTGACCAACACCCGTGCGCAGGTCACGGCTCTGCTGCAGAGCGATCTGGCACAGAAGGTGTGCGCTGAGGCCGAAGGCGAGACGGGCACTGTCATCATTAACCTGTGCGATGCAGGCGGCTACCGCCAGTTCTCCAACTCCAAGCACCCCATCAAGGCTCCCGCAGACCTGAAGGGCCTGAAGATGCGCACCAACGGCATGAAGACCATTGACATGACCTTCCAGGCAATGGGTGCTACCACCACTACCATCCCGTACTCCGACCTGTACATGGGCCTGAAGACCGGCGTTGCAGACGGTCAGGAGAACCCTTGGGTCAACGTGGAGGGCATGAAGTTCTATGAAGTGCAGAAGTACTTCACCGAGGTCAACTACCAGTTCCATCCGGACCCCTTCTATGTGAACGCAGCATGGTGGAACGGCCTGCCCGAGGAGTACCGCGATATCATTACCGAGTGCGCCACCAAGATGGGCGAGTACAACGACGAGCTGATCGACAAGAACTCCAGCGCCGCAAAGCAGACCATCGTGGATTCCGGCTGCGAAGTCTACGAGCCCTCTGCCGATGAGCTGAAGGCCTTCCAGACCGCTGTGCAGTCCGTGTACGACCAGTGTGTCACCGAGGGCATCTGCACCGCCGACGAGATCAAGGAGATGCAGGATATCGTCGCAAAGGCATAAGCAGAAACGACCAAAGGCAAAAACGGCCATGTTACGGTAAAGGCGAGAGGGCAGCCTGCGGGCTGCCCTCTGCTGTAACAGGCCAATGGAAAAAGTTGTAAAATAACCGAAAGGGGCTGAGCACCATCGAAAAGCTGAAAAAAATCGGCAAGAAGCTGTTTAACATATACTTTACCATCGGCGTGATCGCCATGGCACTGCTGGCAGCTCTTGTGATCTTTACCGTTATTGCGCGCTACTGCTTCTCCCTGAGCTGGAAGCAGCTGGCAGAGTTCAACACCACCCTGTTTGCCTTTACCACCTTCTGGGGCATGGGCATCAACGTGATCAAGGACGAGCACGTCATGATCGACATCCTTTACGACGGTGTCAAGCCTGCCCGCAAGCGCTGGCTGGCTATCGTCAATTACCTCATCGTGCTGGCTGTGGTGTTGGTGTTCACCTATCAGGGCTTCAAGTATGTGGGCGTTGCCGGTAAGCAGATCAGTCAGGGCATGGAGATCCCCATGATGTATATGTACGGCATCATGCCGGTGTGCGGCATCATCTGTGCCATCTGCGTCGTGATCAAGATCAACACCCTGTACAAGGCCGATATTTCCTACTTTGCGCCCAAGAATCAGGCGCTGAGCCGTGACGACGCATAAGCGGAAAGGGGAGAATACACAACTATGGCAATGCTCATCCTTCTGGTGCTGCTGATCTTCTTTGCCGCGCTGGGCATCCCGCTGGCCTTCGCCATCGGCGCTTCCTGTGTGACCTACATCCTGATCTATGCACCTACCTTTATTACCATGCTGCCGCAGCGCGTGTGGAACGGTGCCTACAGTGAGCTGATGATCGCCATGCCGCTGTTCATGCTGGCTGGCGAACTGATGAACACCGGCGGCATCACCCAGCGCATCATCAACTTCTGCATGGAGCTGCTGCGGCCCATCCGCGGCGGTCTGGGCGAAGTGAACATCGTGGCTTCCATGATCTTTGGCGGTATTTCCGGCTCCTCTGTGGCCGATACCTCGGCTCTGGGTTCCATCCTGATCCCCGCCATGGAGAAGGAAGGCTACCCGCCGGAAGCTTCTGCCGGTATCACGGTGGCATCCTCCACCATGGGCATGATCATCCCGCCCTCCACCCCCATGATCGTTTACTCCATGATCTCCGGTGCATCGGTGGGTGCGCTGTTCGTGGCAGGTGCCGTGCCCGGCATCCTGATCGGTCTGACCCAGCTGGTGCTGGTGTACATCATCAGCGCCAAGAAGGGCTGGCATCCGGAAAAAATCAAGTTTGACGGCAAGCGCGCCGCCAAGAGCCTGCTTTCCGGCATTCCTGCCCTCATCATGCCGCTGTTCATCATCATCTGCGTTTCCTTCGGCGTGTGCACTGCATCCGAAAGTGCCGGTGTGGCCGTGCTGTATTCCATGCTGGTGGGCTTCTTCGTCTACAAGGAGCTGACATGGAAGGGTGTCTGGGAGGCTTTGAAAAAGACCCTGATCTCTTCTTCCTCCATCATGCTCATCATCGGCTTTACCACCATCTTTACATGGGTGCTGACCATGCAGAAGGTGCCGCAGACGGTGGGTGCCTTCTTCATGTCCCTGAACATGCCCGCATGGGCCATTGCACTGATCTTTGATGTGCTGATCCTGATGATCGGCACCTTCATCGACGTCAGCCCGGCCATCCTGCTGCTCACCCCCATCCTGCTGCCGGTCATGGTGCAGTACGGCTTCTCGCCGCTGCAGTTCGGTGCCATGATGATCACCGGTCTGGCCATCGGTCTGGTCACCCCGCCGGTCGGCATGTGCCTGAACGCCTGCAACAAGATCAACCGTATGCCCATCATCGAGATCTTCAAGGGCGCAGCGCCCTACGTGATCTGCAACGTGATCGTTCTGATCTCCATCAGCCTGTGGGGCCCGCTTACTACCGCCCTGCCGCAGCTGCTGGGCTACAGCATCTTCTGAGAGCAACGCGTATACCTCTTATAAAAAACAGGCAGCGCTCCCTTGCGGGGCGCTGTTTGTTTTTTGCACGCAAACACAGGCGGGACAGTTGTATTTGACGGACAGATATGGTACACTAAGGCCACTTGTGTATAGGAATATAGGAAAAGAGGAATTAAATCATGGATACGCAAAAACAAAAGCGCAGCGCCTTTTCCGGCAAGATCGGCTTTGTGCTGTCGGCCGCAGGCGCTTCGGTAGGTCTGGGCAACATCTGGCGGTTTCCGTACCTCGCCGCGAAATACGGCGGCGGCATTTTTCTGCTGGTGTACATCGTGCTGGCCGTCACCTTTGGCTACACGATGATCGTGGCCGAAACGGCACTGGGCCGCATGACCCACAAAAGCCCGGTGGGTGCCTTTGGCGCCTTTGGCAAAAAGGGCGGCCTGCGGTTCGGCGGCTGGATCAATGCGGTCATCCCTATTCTGATCGTGCCGTACTATTCGGTCATTGGTGGATGGGTCATCCGCTATCTGTCGGAGTATATCAGCGGCCATGGCAGTGAGCTTTCGCAGGACGGTTATTTTTCCAATTTCATTTCCAGCGGACTGTCGGCAGAGGTGTGCTTTCTGATCTTCACGGCCTTTACGCTGGCCATCATCTTTGCAGGTGTGCGCAACGGCGTGGAGCGTGTTTCCAAGGTGATGATGCCGGTGCTGGTGGTGCTTTCGGTGGTCATTGCGGGCTACTCGGTCACGCGCCCGGGTGCGTTGGCAGGCGTGAAGTATTTTCTGGTGCCGAACGTGGCAAACTTTTCCTGGATGACGGTGGTCACGGCCATGGGCCAGATGTTCTATTCGCTGTCCATCGCTATGGGCATTCTGGTCACCTTTGGCTCCTATATGAAGAAGGAGGTCTCCATTGAGGAATCCACCGAGAACGTGGAGGTGTTTGACACGGCCATTGCCATCATGGCGGGCCTGATGATCATTCCGGCGGTGTTCTCCTTCTCCGGCGGCGACCCGGACACCCTGCAGGCCGGCCCGGCGCTGATGTTCATTACCATCCCCAAGGTGTTCGAGAGCATGGGCTTTGGCCATGTGGTGGGCATCCTGTTCTTTTTGCTGGTGCTGTTTGCAGCCGTGACCAGCTCCATTGCCCTGACCGAGAGCGCTGTCTCCACCTTTGAGGACGAGCTGGGCTGGAGCCGCGAGCGCGCAACGGCACTGATCGGCCTGATCATGGTGGCGCTGGGCAGCCTTTCGGCACTGGGCTATGGCCCGCTGGCGGGCGTGACGGTGTTCGGAATGCAGTTTCTGGATTTCTTCGATTTCCTCACCAACTCTGTCATGATGCCCATTGCAGCCATTGCTATCTGCCTGCTGGTGTCCCGCGTGATCGGCGTGCAGAAGATCGAAGAAGAGGTGACGCTGGGCGGCAAGCCCTTCCGCCGTAAAAAGATCTTCAACTTCATGATCCAGTATCTGTGCCCCATCTTTGCGGCCATTATCCTGATCAGCTCTGTGGCAAATGCTCTGGGCTGGATCGCAATGTAAAAACAGAAAAGCGCAGAAGGTGTTTCTCAAAGGAAGCCTTCTGCGCTTTTTTGTATGTCCAAAAGATTTTCTTATGCTGTGAAGTTGCATAAAGCATAGAAAACGGCGATTTTGGCCTCAATTAGCTGGAAGCCTGATTTTATTAGCTGAAACCGAAAATTCTGCTAATGGCATTAGCTGGCTAATTTTGGTGATAGGTTCAAAATGAAAAATGCGAAGATCGTCTTTCACATGGAAAAATGACCTTCGCATTTTCTTAAAGGGATACCCCAGACAGGATTCGAACCTGCGGTCTCCTCCTTAGGAGGGAGGCGCTTTATCCAGCTAAGCTACTGAGGCATATTATGTATTATCGTTGATTTTTTGAAATTCAACGCGCTTGGAAACGAATATGCAGAATGATTTTCACACCGAAGTGACCGACTGCGTTGCAACCGGAACGGTGTTAAACTTGTTGCATCAAAATTTGTTGAGAAAACCGTGATTCTCGGTTTTGCTTTTGAATAGAGCAATCACTTCTGCACCCAAGGTATCAGGTTGACCGAATTCTTAGGAGGCGAACGCTCTATCCAGCTGAGCTATGAAGACGGATACCATATTATAATACCGCAACTTCCCCACAAAATCAAGTTGAATCGGAAAGAAAAAAGGTGTATCCTATAGGAGAGGTGCTCATGCGCGGCATGGGTGCAGAATGAAGTGCAGGTGCAGCACAGGCGGCCCGGCACAAAAAGGAGCCAACTTATGGGGATGAAACGGAAAAAGAGAGCACCGCGTCGGCGCGGCTGGCTGCTGGGCAGCAGTGCAACGCAGGTCATCTGCATCAGCTTTGTGCTGCTGATCGCGCTGGGAACGCTGCTGCTGACACTGCCCATTTCCAGCCGCAGCGGTCGGCTGGGCGTGGTGGATGCCATGTTCACTGCCACCAGTGCCACCTGTGTGACAGGTCTGGTCGTGCGGGATACCTGGACGCAGTTCACGCCCTTTGGGCAGGCGGTGGTTTTGCTGCTGATCCAGGTGGGCGGTCTGGGCTTGGTGACCCTGACCAGCTTTTTTGCGCTGGCTGCCAAACGCCGGATGGGCTTTAAGGATCTGCGGCTGCTGGGAGAAAGCGTTTCGGCCAGCGGCTACTCGCAGGCCACCGATGTGCTGAAGATCGTGGTCAAGCTGGCGATGACCTTTGAGGTCATCGGCATGGTGCTTCTGATGATCGCCTTTGTGCCGCAGTTTGGTGCGGAGGGCATCTGGATCAGCGCATTCACGGCCATCTCGGCGTTCTGCAATGCGGGCTTCGATCTGTTTGGCCGGTTCGGGCAGTATTCCTCGCTGGCTCCCTATGTCAGTAATTATTATGTACAGGCTGTGATCATGTTCCTGATCATGGCGGGTGGTCTGGGCTTTATGGTCTGGGTGGAGATCGGCGAGTGGCGCAAGAAGCGGCACCTGTCTCTCCATGCCCGGATGGTGTTGCTTTTCTCCTGCATCCTGTGGGTGGGCGGTGCTGTCCTCATCGGCCTGATGGAGTGGAACAACCCCAAGAGCATGGGCGGGCTGTCCGTGCCGGGCAAGGTGATGGCGGCCCTGTTCCAATCGGTGTCAACCCGTACTGCCGGTATGAACACCATCGACCTGGCCGCCTGTGGGCCCATCACCAAGCTGCTGATGAGCGTTCTGCAGTTCATCGGCGCGGCTCCCGGTTCCACCGGCGGCGGTGTGAAGGTGACCACCTTTGCCGTTCTGATCCTGACCATGCGCAGCGTGGCGCAGGGCCGGGACGATTGTGTCATCGGCGGCCACCACATTGAATCTAAGACCGTTTACCGCGCTCTGACCATTATCATGCTGGGCATGGTGGCGGCGCTGGGCTCTGCCGTGGTGGTCTATTACAACACCTCGGATGCTGTAACGGTCATTGACGCGATCTTTGAATCCTGCTCCGCCTTTGGTACCGTGGGCCTCTCGGTGGGCGTGACCAGTCAGCTGAACACCGGGGCCAAGCTGCTGTATATGCTGGTGATGTTCATGGGCCGTGTGGGCCCGGTGTCCTTTGCCATCAGCCTGACCAGCAAGCCCGATGACAACAAGCGGAAGATCCTGCCCGTTGGACAGATCAACGTGGGATAAGAAAAAATGGACGGCTCTCGTTTTTGGGAGCCGTCCATTTCTTATGTGCAGTCAGCGTGGAAACGTTCCGGGAGCGGAATCATTTGCTGTAGATCTCCACGATATTCAGCAGGATTTCGGTTGCCTTGTCCATGCGTTCTACGGTGGTGCATTCGCACACGCCGTGGAAGTTGAAGCCGCCGGTGCCCAGGTTGGGGCAGGGCAGGCCCTTCCAGCTCAGGGTGGCACCATCGGTGCCGCCGCGCACAGGCACTTCCTCAGGGGTCAGACCGGCCTTTTCGATGGCCTTTCGGGCGTTCTCCACCAGATGGAAGTGGGGCTTGATCTTTTCCAGCATGTTGCGGTAGCTGTCCTTGATCTCCACCTCCACGGTGCCGGGGCCGTACTTGCCGTTGAGGTAATCGGCAATGTGGAGGAGATTATCTTTCTTGTACTGCAGCTTATCGGCATCATGGTCGCGCAGGATGTAGCCCAGCTTGGCGTTGGTCACGTCGCCGTACATCTGGCAGAGGTGGTAAAAGCCCTGACGGCCCTCGGTGGTCTCGGGACGGGCCATGATGGGCAGGGCAGTGTGGAACTCCATGGCCACATTGGAGGCGTTGATCATGGCATCCTTGGCGGAGCCGGGATGCACCGAGAAGCCGTGGATGGTCACGGTGGCGGCAGCTGCGTTGAAGTTCTCATACTCGATGCCGCCCACGTCACCGCCATCAACGGTGTAGGCGAAATCCGCGCCAAAGCCCGGGATATCGAAGAGGGAAGCGCCCTCGCCGATCTCCTCGTCGGGGGTGAAGGCGATGCAGAGCTTGCCGTGGGGGCGGCCCTCGGCAAGGAGGATCTCGGCGGCGGTCAGGATCTCTGCCACACCGGCCTTGTCGTCTGCGCCCAGCAGGGTGGTGCCGTCGGTGGTGATCAGAGTCTCACCCTTGAGGTCGGCCAGGAAGGGGAAGGTGGAGACCTTCATCACCATGCCGGTGGCGGGCAGGGTGACATCGCGGCCGTCATAATTCTCGTGCAGGATGGGGGAAACACCCTCGCCGGAAGCATCGGGGGCGGTGTCCATGTGGGCGATCAGGCCCAGGGCAGGCTTGTCCTCACAGCCGGGGGTGGCGGGGATGCTGCCGTAGACATAGCAGTGCTCGTCTACCCGGGCATCCTCGATGCCCAGAGCCTTCATCTCTTCCACCAGCTGGCGGGCCAGGTCAAACTCCCGCTCTGCCGAGGGGTGGGTGCCGCTCTCGGGGTCGGAGGTAGTGTAAACGCGGACATAATTCAACAGTCGCTCGTATGCACGCATAAGAATGCTCCTTTGCTTGTATTTGATTCTATGATACGCTTTTCCGCAGCAATTTACAAGAGGGTGCAGCAGGGGAGCGCAGATCGAAGCGCAGTAAAACAACAAAAACACCGTCAACCCGTTGTGTCAGGCTGACGGTGTTCTGTTTGAGGGGAGCGTTTAACGCTTGTATTTGGCGGCCGTCTGCAGGCGCTGCATGGCGCGGTCCAGTGCGATCTTGCTCTGGTAGTACTCGTGCATGCTCTGCTTGTGCTGCAGGCGCTCCTCGGCCCGGATGCGGGCAGCCTCGGCGCGGTTGCGGTCGATATCCTCGGGCCGCTCGGCGCTGTCCACCAGCAGCAGGACAAAGGTGGGGGTCACTTCTGCAATGCCGTCGCCCACCAGCACCTCGCGGGTCTCACCGTCCACGGTGAACTTTGCAATGCCCATGTGCAGGGCCACTAGCACGGGGTTGTGCCCGGCCTGCACGCCGTACACGCCGTCGCCAGTGGGCAGGGTCAGGCTCTCGCAGTAGCCCTGATAGAATTCACCGCTGGAAGCCGTGATGTTCAGGATGAACTTTTCCATCAGTTGGCACCGCCCTTTTCCTCCGCCTGTTTGTCTGCGTACTTCTTGCGGGCATCCGCAAGGGTGCCCACATTGAAGAATGCCCACTCGGGCAGGTCATCGCACTGGCCGTCCACAATGGCGGCAAAGCCCTTGACGGTCTCTGCCAGCGGGACGTACACACCCTTCAGGCCGGTGAAGTTCTCGGCCACTGCAAAGGGCTGGCTGAGGAACTTCTGCAGCTTGCGGGCACGGGTGACGGTGAGCTTGTCCTCTTCGCTCAGCTCGTCCATGCCCAGGATGGCGATGATGTCCTGCAGCTCCTGATAGCGCTGCAGGGTGGCCTGCACCTTGCGGGCCACACGGTAGTGCTCCTCGCCCACGATATCGGCTTCCAGAATGCGAGAGGTGGAAGCCAGCGGATCGACAGCGGGGTAGATGCCCTGCTCCACGATCTTACGGCTCAGAACGGTGGTTGCGTCCAGATGGGCGAAGGTGGTTGCAGGAGCCGGGTCGGTCAGGTCATCGGCGGGGACGTAGACGGCCTGCACCGAGGTGATGGAGCCGTCGCGGGTGGAGGTGATGCGCTCCTGCAGGGCACCCAGCTCATTGGCCAGGGTAGGCTGATAGCCCACGGCGGAGGGCATCCGGCCCATCAGGGCGGAGACCTCGCTGCCTGCCTGCACGAAACGGAAGATGTTATCGATGAACAGCAGCACGTCCTTGTGGGTTTCCTCACGGAAGTACTCTGCCATGGTCAGGCCGGTCTCGGCGACCCGCATACGGGCTCCGGGAGGCTCGTTCATCTGACCAAAGACCAGCGCGGTCTTGTTCAGAACGCCGGAAGCGTTCATCTCGCCCCAGAGGTCACAGCCCTCACGGGAGCGCTCGCCGACACCGGTGAAGATGGAGTAGCCGCCGTGCTCGGTGGCCACGTTGTGGATCAGCTCCTGGATCAGCACGGTCTTGCCGACACCGGCACCGCCGAACAGGCCGATCTTGCCGCCCTTGGCGTAGGGAGCCAGCAGGTCAATGACCTTGATGCCGGTCTCCAGAATTTCAGTTGCAGGTTTCTGCTCCGCAAAGCTGGGGGCCTTGCGGTGGATGGGCCAATGCGGCACATCATCCACAGAGCCCTTGCCGTCGATGGGTCTGCCCAGCGGGTCGAACATGCGGCCCAGCGTGGCTTCGCCCACCGGTGCGGTCAGGCCGTGGCCGGTAGCGGTCACGGTCATGCCCTTGCCCAGACCCTCGCTGGCGGAAAGCATGATGCAGCGCACAGTGGTCTCGTTGACATGCTGTGTCACTTCCATCGTGCGCTCGGTGCCCTCGGCGGTCACGGTAAGCGCTTCCTGCAGGGCAGGCAGCTTGCCTGCGGTGAACTGCACGTCCACCACAGGGCCGGCTACGCGAATAATAGTTCCCTGTATCATACGATTGCCTCTATACTAATTTGTAAATACGTTTTATTCCGCCCGGTTCTGCACGGCAGCCGCACCGCCGATGATCTCGGTGATCTCCTGTGTAATGGAGCCCTGACGGGTGCGGTTGTACTCCAGCTGCAGCTCACGGATCATATCGTTGGCGTTCTTGGTGGCGGAATCCATGGCGGTCATGCGGGCGCTCTGCTCTGCGCAGAAGCTCTCGGTCATGGCACCAAAGATCATGCCGTGCATATAAATGGGCGCGATTTGTTCAAACACCGTCCATGCAGACGGGAACATCTCCACATCGCCCTTCGGATCGCCCAGACCCTTGGGGGCAGGCTGCAGATGGGCGCGGTCCAGCGGAAGCAGACGCACCATGGTGGGCTCGCTGGTCAATGCATTCTCGATGCGGGTATAGATGAGATAGATCTCATCCAGCTTGCCGGTCTTGAAATCATCGATGGCGTCCATCGTGATATCGCGGGCGCGCTGCAGCGTGGGCTCCGTGGCACCATAGTGGAAATCCTCCACCAGCCGCGGATCCTTGTGGTACAGGGCGCGGTAGCCGGTCTGGCCGATCACATAGAACCGGTCGTTCTCATCCGCATTTTCCTTGAGGAACTTGATGATGTTCTGGTTGTAAGCGCCTGCCATGCCCTTATCTGCCGTCAGCACGATATAAGCGCGCTTGGGGTTTGCGGTGTTGCGTTCGTGGAAGAACGGATGCACCGGCTCTTCCGGCAGGTGGGGCACCACGCGGGAAATGGTATCGCGCATACGGTTGAAGTAGGGCGATACATTCTGGTAGTTCTTACGTGCCTTGCGCAGCTTGGACGAGGAGATCAGATACATGGCGTTCGTGATCTTCATGGTGTCCTGAATGCTCTCGATGCGCTCCTTCAGCAGCTTACTGGACGGCATGACTGTCGCCTCCCGCATAAGCTTTCCAGGCGTTCAGGATGGCATCGACCATTTCAGGTTCCAGCTTGCCGGTGGCGGTGATCTTATCCATCGTACCGGACACATCCGCGCGGAACTGACGCACAAATGCGGAAGTTTTGGCGCGCAGCTCGGCAGTGGGCAGTTCGTCCAGCACACCGTGGGAAGCCAGCACCAGCGTGACCACCTGCTCGGCGTCGGACTTGGGCTGATACAGCGGCTGCTTGAGCATTTCCATCAGAGCCTTGCCGTGATCCAGCTGGCGGCGGGTCTCCGCGTCCAGATCCGAGCTGAACTGTGCAAAGGACTCCATATCCTTGTACTGTGCCAGCTCGATACGCAGGTTGGCGTTGGCCTTCTTCATGGCCTTGGTCTGGGCAGCGCCGCCCACACGGGAGACCGACA
>ERZ1106976.1527-NODE-1527-length-23044-cov-4.955544_pt1 | contig 23044 bp, 15 predicted proteins | sample MGYA00403687_ERZ1106976 | MGnify/ENA primary metagenome ERZ1106976 (study PRJEB35170, sample SAMEA104062446) | human gut metagenome | biome: human gut; feature: human-associated habitat; material: faeces | place: Denmark | collected 2013-02-22 ... | reverse complement strand
TGATGGATGCTCTGGATGCCGGTGCCGAGGACTTTGATGCAGGCGAAGAGGCTGCTGAGATCACCACCGATCCCGAGAACTACTCCGCTGTGGTCAAGGCCATGGAAGAGAAGGGCTACGAGATCCTGAGCGACGACCTGGCCATGGTCCCCATGACCACCACCCGCCTGACCGACCCCGATCAGCTCAAGGCAATGGGCAAGCTGCTGGATGCCCTGGAGGACAACGACGATGTCCAGAACGTCTGGCACAGCCTCGAGAACGAAGAGGATCTGCCGGAATAAGGTGTATCTGCGCCTGCTGACTCTGTAATAGAAAATCAAAGCGCTGCCCCCTGTGAAAAAACTCAGAGGGCGGCGCTTTTTTGCTTTGCGGATTGCGCGGCGGGGGCAAATATGGTACAATGATTTGAAACAGACCACGATGAAACGAGGTGGCGCACATGGAAGCAAAACGCATCTGCCCGTACTGCATGGGCGAGCTGGAGAACCGGGTGTCGGTGTGCCCGCACTGCGGCGGGGTACTGGCCGGGCGCAACCCGGCGGGCAGCCTGCCGGTGGGCACGCTGTTGGCCGGGCGGTATACCGTGGGCGAGATGCAGAGCATCGACGGCGAGGGCATCCTGTACCGGGGCGTGGAGAACGTCGGACGGTTCCGGGTGACCATCAAGGAGTATATGCCCCTGACGCTGTCGGCGGAGCGGGGCACGGACGCGCTGCTCCGGCCCAAGCTGGGCAGCGAGGTGCTGTTCAAGACCACCCGGATGGACTTTGCCGATCTCTACCGCTCCATCCAGCGCATCACCCCCGCAAACGGTCTGGAGGCTGTGCTGGACGTGTTCGAGGAGAACAACACCGTCTACGCTGTGATGGAAAACCCCGGCGGCATCCCGCTGCAGCAGTGGCTGGATGAGCGCCCCAGCCCGGTTTCAGCCGAGACGGCCCGCAATATGCTGCAGCCTGTGTTTGACGGCGTGGCGGCCATGCATCAGGTGGGGCTGGTGCACCGGGGCATCTGCCCGGAAAATATCCGGGTGCTGGAAAACGGCCGGGCACGCCTGACGGGCTACGCCACCGTGGGGCTGCGCACGGCGGGCAGCGGCCTGCACGAGCAGCTGTACGAGGGCTACTCGGCACCGGAGCAGTATTCCACCACCGAATTCGAGGGCCGTTACACCGACGAATACAGCCTTGCCGCCGTGGTCTACCGGATGGTCTGCGGGCAGAGCCCTGTTCCTGCGGCACAGCGTCTGGTGTCGGACTCCAACCCCCGCGCCCGCACGCTGGAACGGGCGGTGCCGGAGTATGTTTCGGATGTGCTCTGGATGGGCCTGCAGCTCGGGCCTGCCGAGCGCATCCAGACCGTGCCCCAGCTGTTCCGGGCACTGAGCAGTCAGGAGTATACCACGGAGCTTACCCAGACTCTGCAGCAGGCCGCGCCGCGCCCTCAGTCCACCGAGGAAGAGGAACGGAAAAAGCATATCCTCAGCCTGCGCAACCTGCTGGCGGCCATCCTGATCCTGCTGGCCATCCTGACATTGCTCATCGTGTGGGGGCTGGTGAATCAGGGGCTGCACACCGCAAAGCCTGCGGAATCCACCCCGGCCTCTGAACCGGCCAGTTCGCTGGTGACAGAGCCGGTGAATCTGGCCCCTGACTTTGTGGGGATGGACTACGATTCGCAGGTGCGCAACAACCACAGCTATGCCGGGGATTACCTGTTCTATGTGACCATGGAATACAGTGATACCGTGGAAAAGGGCAAGATCATCCGTCAGACCCCCGAAGCCGGAGAGGTCATCGAAAAGGGCAGCACCATCGATCTGGTGGTCAGCCGCGGCCCGCAGATGGTGGAGATGCCCAACGTGGCAGGCTTTACCCGGGACGGCGCGGAGCAGCAGCTGGCGCAGGTGGGGCTGAATGCGAGCTTCTATCCCATTTATAACGATGGCTCCTATGTTTCGGGCTGTGTGGCCTATTGCAGCGAGGAGCCCGGTGCCATGGTGGAGGTCGGCTCGACCATCATCGTCTATATGGCGGCAGAGGTCGAGGCCGAGGTGCCCGCCACCCCGCCCGAGACCACGACTCCTTCCGCCGGTACCACACCGTCTGCCGCGCAGACGGAGCCGCCGACCGATGGGGCCGGTACCGAAAACGATACGGATTGAACGCAAAGCGGCCTGCCGGAGAGGGCGGGCCGCTTTTTTGATGAGAACGCTTGAAGAAAATGAATGATTCTGATAGAATTATATTAGAATCATTCAGGGGGGTGCGTATTATGATCATTAAGTCGTCTACGGCGCTTCGCAATGACTACGGTTCCATTTCAAATCTGGCGCACGGAGCGGGCGAGCCAATCTACATTACAAAGAATGGAGAGGGTGACCTTGTTGTGATGAGCATTGAAGCATTTGAACAGCGGGAAGAGGCGTTGAAACTCCGGGCAAAGCTGGAAGCAGCGGAACAGGGAAGGCTTGCTGGTGCTCCGGCTTACACGCTGGAGGATTCCAGAAAACGGCTGGAGGAGATCTATCGTCGTGGCTAAGATCGAGATCCTGGAGTCGGCACAGCGGGAACTGGAAGCAATCGCAGAGCTTCACATGAATCTGGTAGGGCCGAATTCTGCCCGAAAAATCACGGATCGAATCTTGGATTCTCTTTCGCGGTTGGAACGTTTCCCGCTGTCGGGTTCGCTTCCAAGAGATGCCGAACTGCTGAAAAGCGGCTATCGCTATGTGATCGCCGGGCAGTATCTCTGCGTCTATCGGCTGATTGTGGATACTGTGTTCGTCTACCATATCGTGCATGGTGCAAGTAATTACCCGGTTTTGTTCAAACGGCTGCTGCAAGAAGAATTGAAGAGAGAAGATTGACGCAAAGCGCCCTGCCGGATAAGGCAGAGCGCTGTTGCTGTTTCTGTGTGGGTTTGTCATTTGCAAGTGGCTTGACAGATGGTTCAAGGCCGGTAAGCACTAACCCCCAGCAAAGCAGGAAGCCCCGTCGGTATAGGCACTACCGATGGGGCTTCTTGCTGCTTGGTGATACCATGGATACGCACCAATTTACATTCGCGACCTTATTATGTGCTGCACAGGTGCAAAAGTCAAGGAGAAATCACCGCCTTCCTCGGGACGAAATGCAGGCTGAAAGGCTATTTTACCGGATATTCGACAATTTGCCTTAAAACATTGCCAAATTCTCCAAAATTTGTTACAATGGTGCTGATGATTTGCCCACCGTGGGCAAAAAAGCAACGGATGCGTCCGGCTTTCCTGCCGGGGCAGATCTGCAGAACGTATTTTTATAAGGAGGCTTTTGCAGATGAAAAAACGATTGATTAGTATGGCACTGGCAGTCAGTATGGCAGTCAGCATAATGCCTGCACCCGCTCTGGCAACAGGGGGGGGGGGGGTACAACCCTGGGAGATGATGCGATAACGCTGTCGGACGCAACGGGCGGCACTTCGAGCGGTACAGCTACATCGGTTTCAGATTTGACGGGGCTGACAGCTGCTGCTACAAACGGCGGAAATGTCCAATTGAGCGGCGATATTACGTTAACAGGCACTCTCTATATCAATAATAAAGAACTGAGCATTGATCTGAACGGCCACACCATTACAGCGGCAAATAACCAGAGAGCGTTTAACATCTCGAATGGCGGCACGCTGGAAATCAAGGATAGTGTGGGCAAAGGTATCATTCAGGGCAATGGTACGGTAACAGGGCGCGGCGGAGCAATCTATATGGAAGGCTCCGGCAGTGCCCTGACGATCAGTGGCGGCACCATTCAGGGCTTTACCGTCAGTGCGCATGGCGGTGGTGTGTATATGAGTGGCGGTACTTTTACGATGACCGGCGGTAAAATCTACAATTGCAGCTCCAGCGGTACGAATCTTTCTGGCGGCGGCGTATATATGGCCGAAGGAACCTTTGATATGAGCGGTGGTTCCATTGAAAATTGTACAGCACATGAGGGCGCAGGCGTAAAAATGTATCCTGACTCTGGAAACACCTGTACTTTTACCATGAGCGGTTCGGCTGAAATCAAAAATTGCAGCAATGATGGTGTTTCGATTGCTTGGAGTGGAACGTCCAGGTTCATAATGAGTGGAGGAACCATCGACAACAACAAAGGATATGGTTTATGGACTTCCTCTCGTAGCAATACAGAGATCTTACTGAGTGGCGGCACCATTACAAACAGTGAACGCTATGATATGGTCATTCATACTGGTGTTCAGCTGCATGTAAATAATGCTACCGTCAGCGGAAAAATCCAAAACCGTGGAACGATTACCGGAGAGGGGAGTGCTGAGTTTACCGGAACAGTCGTAAATGAGTCCGCGGGAAAGATTGAAAGCGGAAAATTCAAAAGAATTGAAGATGCTTCCGCTACTGGTGTATGCAATGCGGTAGAATATGAGGCGTATGTCAAACTGATTGGCCACAGATGGCCGAATGAAGAAACCTTAAAAGCGATTCAAGACAAAGCGCATGGGAATGCTCAGCTCAAATTCCAGAGCTATGTGACACCGGACGACATGGAGAATACATTGACCATCCCCGAGGACGTTACAGTTACTGTTGATCTGACGGGCAAGCAGGTTGCTGGAGTAAACGCCGAAAAGAAAATCATCAATTATGGTAATCTGACATTGATTGACAGTGGTACGGGTAGTACCCTGAACATTCCCATTGAAAACAACGGAACCCTGAACGCCAACGGCGGTACCGTAACTGGTGAAGTGACCAATAAGGGCACAATCACAACGACCGGAGAAAAGGCGACTCAATTCTCTGGAGGCGTGACAAACGAGAGCGATGGTAAAATTGAGAATGGTACGTTTTCCGGCGAAGTGACCAATAATGGCGCAATTGAGAATGGTACGTTTTCCGGCAATGTGACAAACAACGGAACCATTGGCAACGGCAACTTTACCGGTGCTGTGATCAATGAGAAAGCCGGTGTGATCTCCGGCGGCAAGTTTGACGAAAGCAAGCTGACCAACAACGGCGGCACCCTGCCCCCGAAGCCGGGCGACAACAAGCCGGATGACACCAACAAGGACAATGACAAGAAGGAAGATACCGAACCGGTTGCTCCTGTTGTCAAGCGGTACGACCTGACCGTCAAGAACGCCGAAGTGACCGTGAAGGATGCTGACGGCAAGGCAGTGGAATTTACCAAGGCCGAGGATGGCACCCTGACGGCTAAAGTTCCCGAAAATGCCGAAGTGACGGTGAAATATACCGCCCCCACCGATGCGATTGTGTTTGACCTGTGGAGCATTAACAGTGATGCGAAGCTGGATGTGAACGTCAAGGAGAACCCCCTGACCTTCAAGATGCCTGCACAGGCTGTGACCATCGAGGCCATGACGCAGGATGCCACCATTGAAAGCGAAGGTCCCGGCGTGCTGGGTACCGCTGCCATGATCGGTGTTGCCGGTGCCGGTACGGCTGTGCTGGGTTATACCGGTTACATGATCGGCACGGAACTGTACCTGAACACTGTCCTGCCTGCCGGTGCAGCTATCCCCCAGAACACCACCGAACTGGCAAAACTCCTCTGGACCGAAGCTGGCAAACCCGCCCCTGCCGCTGTGATGGCTGAGGATGCCACCGACGAGCAGAAGGCTCTGACTTGGGCTGTTGAAAGCCAGCTCATCTCCGCCGATAAGCCCGCAGACGCTTCTGTGGGCCGGTGGGAAGTGATCCGGGGGTGGAATAGGGTGAAAGAGATGAAGTGATCCTTCGTACAACCTCTCAGTCGCCTGCGGCGACAGCTCCCCCTTTGAGGGAGTTGGCAAAGCTGTCAGGCTTTGACTGAGGGGGCAAAGCGGCCTGCCGGAGAGGGCGGGCCGTTTTTTTGATGCAGGCTGATATCCACAGGAAAAGCCAGAGCGGAAGCCCCATGGAGGAAGCTTCCGCTCTGGCTTGTTTAGGATAGGAAAGAGAATGGTTCAGTAATGGCCGGGATGCGGGCTTACAGGTTGGTGTAGCCCATGAGGTAGCGGTCTACCTCGGCGGCGCAGTCGCGGCCCTCGCGCAGGCCCCAGACCACAAGGCTCTGGCCCCGGCGCATATCGCCGCAGGCGAACACCTTGTCCACGTTGGTGCGGAAGTGGTCGGTGTCCACACAGCCGCGGCCGGTCAGGCTGACACCGAAGGCATCGGCCACATAGCTCTCACAGCCCACGAAACCGGCGGCAATGAAGGCCAGCTCACAGTTGTAGGTGAACTCCTCGCCGGTGGGCACCATGTTGGTGCGGCCGGTCTCGGGGTCGCGCTCGGGTTTGAGATAGGAGATGACGGCAGCGGTCAGGTTGCCTGCATCGTCCTTGAGAAATTCTTTGACCGTGGTCTGGTAGACACGGGGGTCCTTGCCGAACTTTGCCATGCACTCGGTCTGGCCGTAGTCCACCTTGAGCACCCGGGGCCACTCGGGCCAGGGGTTGCTGGCGGCACGCTCCTTGGGGGGCTGCGGCATCATTTCCAGAGCCACCAGATCAGTGCAGCCCTGCCGCAGGGCCGTGCCCTGGCAGTCGTTGCCGGTGTCACCGCCGCCGATGACCAGAACGTTCTTGCCCTTGGCATCAATGGCCCTGCCGTCGGCAAATTTGCTGTCCAGCAGGCTCTTTGTCACGCTGGTGAGGTAATCCACGGCAAAGTGCACGCCATTGGCATCCCGGCCCGGAACGTTCAGGTCACGGGCCTTTTTGGCACCGCAGCAGAGCACCACGGCATCGTAGCTGTTCAGGATGCTCTCGGCATCCACGGCACCGCCCACATCCATGCTGGTGCGGAACTCCACGCCCTCGGCCTGCATGATCCTGATACGGCGCTCGATGACGGCTTTGTCCAGCTTCATGTTGGGGATGCCGTACATTAACAGGCCGCCCACGCGGTCGGCGCGCTCAAACACGGTGACGGCGTGGCCCCGGATGTTCAGGTACTCGGCCACCGAAAGACCGGCCGGGCCACTGCCGATGACGGCCACGCTCTTGCCGGTGCGGGCCGGGGGAGGGGCGGCGTGGAGCCAGCCCTTGGCGTAGCCCGTTTCCACGATGGCGTGCTCGTTCTCGCGCACGGTCACGCTGCTGCCGGTCACGTCACCGCAGGTGCAGGCGGCCTCGCACAGGGCGGGGCAGACCCGGCTGGTGAACTCCGGGAAGCGGTTGGTGGCGCGCAGACGGTGGAGTGCCAGCTCCCACTTGCCCTGATAGACCAGGTCGTTCCACTCGGGGATCAGGTTGTTCAGCGGGCAGCCCGATGCCATGCCGCCGATCATCATGCCGGCCTGGCAGAAGGGCACGCCGCAGTCCATGCAGCGGGCGGCCTGAGTCTGCTGCTCCTCGCGGGAGAGCCAGACGTGAAACTCGTTGAAATTTTCAATGCGCTCCAGCGGCGGGACATCCGTGCTGGTCTTGCGCGTGTAATCCATAAATCCAGTGATCTTGCCCATGATCCAGCCCTCCTTACTTTTTCTTCTGCACAGCGTAGAATGCTTCGATCTGTGCCTGTTCGCCGTCCAGGCCGCGCTCCTCCATGGAAGCGATGATCCGGAGCATCCGGTCGTAATCGTAGGGGAGGACTTTCTTGAACTTGGGCAGGTACTCGCTGAAGTTGTCCAGGATCTCCTTGCCGCGGGGGGAGCCGGTGGCTTCCACATGCTCGCGGATGAGCTCCTTCAGGGCGGCAACATCGTACTTGTGCTCCACAGGCTCCAGGCTCACGGTCTCCTTGTTGACCCGCTGGTAGAAATCCCAGTTCTCGTCCAGAACGTAGGCCACGCCGCCGGTCATACCGGCCGCGAAGTTCTTGCCGGTCTGGCCCAGGACCACGACAGTGCCGCCGGTCATGTACTCACAGCCGTGGTCACCCACGCCCTCGACAACGGCGGTCGCGCCGCTGTTGCGGACGCAGAAGCGCTCACCGGCCACGCCGGAGACGAAGGCCTTGCCGCTGGTGGCACCGTAAAGGGCCACGTTGCCGGTGATGATGTTTTCCTCGGGCTTGTAGCCGATGCCCTCGGGCGGGCGGACGATGATCTTGCCGCCGGACAGGCCCTTGCCCATGTAGTCGTTGCAGTCGCCGGTCAGGCTGAGGGTCAGGCCCTTGGGGATGAACGCGCCAAAGCTCTGGCCGCCTGCGCCGATGCACTCGGCGGTGTAGACATCGTCTGGCAGGGAGCTGCCGTACTTGCGGGTGATCTCGCTGCCAAAGATGGCACCCAGGGCGCGGTCGGTGTTGGAGACCTCCAGCCGGACGCTCTGGGGTGCCTTGCTGCCCAGCTTGAACTTCTTCATCAGCACCTTCATGTCGAGGGTGTTCTCAAGGTGGAAGTCATAGGTATCGGCAGGCACAAAGTGGACGTTGCTGTTTGCAATGGCCGGATTGTGCAGGATGCAGTCCAGATTCATCTTGGCGGCACGGCTGCCGGCAGCACTGGGCTTGACATGGAGCAGGTCGGTGCGGCCCACCAGCTCGTCGATGGTGCGCACGCCCAGCTTGGCCATGTACTCCCGCAGCTCCTGCGCCACAAAGGTCAGGTAGTTGATGATATACTCGGGCTTGCCCTTGAACCGCTTGCGCAGCTCGGGGTTCTGGGTGCAGATGCCCATGGGGCAGGTGTCCAGGTTGCAGACACGCATCATCACGCAGCCCTCGCACATCAGCAGGGAGGTGCCAAAGCCGAACTCTTCAGCGCCCAGCATACAGCTGATGGCAACATCGCGGCCGGAGAGCAGCTTGGAATCGCTCTCAATGCGGACGCGGCTGCGCAGGCCGTTCAGGATCAGGGTCTGGTGGGTCTCGGCGATGCCCAGCTCCCAGGGCAGGCCCGCGTTCTTGATGGAGGTGCGGGGGGCTGCACCGGTGCCGCCGTCGTAACCGGAGACAAGGATGACCTGTGCGCCGCCCTTGGCAACACCGGCGGCAATGGTGCCGACACCGGCCTCGCTGACCAGCTTCACGTTGATGTTGGCGTGGCGGTTGGCGTTCTTCAGGTCATAGATCAGCTCGGCCAGATCCTCGATGGAGTAGATGTCGTGGTGGGGCGGGGGAGAAATCAGGGATATGCCCGGAATGGAGTGGCGCGTTTTGGCAATCACCTCATCCACTTTGAAACCCGGAAGTTGGCCACCTTCCCCCGGTTTGGCACCTTGTGCTACTTTGATTTGTATCTCTTCGGCATTGGCGAGGTATTCGGTCGTGACACCGAAACGTCCGGATGCCACCTGCTTGGTCTTGCTGCAAAGAGGGATGCCTTCGTATGTCTCATGGAAACGGGCGTTGTCTTCCCCGCCTTCTCCCGTATTGCTTCGGGTGCCAAGCTCGTTCATGGCCAATGCCAGGGCTTCGTGGGCTTCCTTGCTGATGGCACCGAACGACATGGCACCGGTGACGAAATGCTTGACGATGTCCTCCACGGGTTCTACCTTGTTGATGTCGACGGGGTTACGTTTGAACCCGAAGAAATCACGCAGGAATATCGGCTGTTTTTTCCCGTCCACCATCTTCGTGAATTCCTTGAATTTCTTGTAACTGCCAAGGCGCGTGGCGATTTGCAGGGCTGATATGGTTTCAGGATTCCAGGCATGTTGCTCGCCATCTTTGCGGAAAGAGAACAGTCCGGTATGGGGCAAGAGGTGTCCGGGTTCTGTGAGCCGGAAACCGGCATCGTGGAAAATGGTATAGTCTTTTGCGATTTCCTCCAACCGTATGCCACCGATGGTAGAGGCCGGCGTGCCGAAATAGGTTTTCAGTAATTCCTCACTGAGTCCGACAGCTTCGAATATTTTGGCACCTCGGTAAGAACGTATCGTGCTGATGCCCATCTTGCTCATCACCTTGTACAATCCTTTGCAGATAGCCTTGATGTAGTTTTTCTCTGCTGTTTCGTAATTCATCTGTATTTCGTGTCGCTTGACCAAATCGTCTAATACGGCAAAAGCTATATAGGGATTGATGGCACTTGCCCCGTAACCCAACAGCAGGGCCGCGTGCATGACCTCACGGATTTCACCGCTTTCGATAATCAGTGCGGTCTGCACACGTTTTTGTACGGAAATCAAATGGTGGTGTACGGCACTTACGGACAACAGCGAGGGGATGGCTGCGTGTCCGGCATCCACTCCGCGGTCGGACAGGATAATGTAGTTCACTCCTTCGTCGACGGACGCTTCCGCTTGCTTGCATAAGGTGGACAAGGCTTCTTGCAAGGCAGCCTTCCCTCCGTGCACGTCGAACAGGATGGGGAGCTTCACGGTGTTGAACCCCTTGTAACGTATGTTGCACAGGATATCCAACTGGGTGTTGGTCAATACAGGATGAGGCAAGCGTACCATTTTGCAGTGTGCCTCGCTCGGCAACAGGATGTTCATACCCACGGCACCGATGTACTCGCTCAGCGACATGACCAGTTCCTCGCGGATCGGGTCGATGGGAGGGTTGGTCACTTGGGCAAACTGTTGGCGGAAATAGTTGAACAGCAGTTGAGGCTTGTCGGAGAGCACGGCCAACGGGGTGTCGTTCCCCATGGAAGCGGTCGGCTCCGCTCCGTTCGTTGCCATCGGGATGAGCGTGCGTTCGATATCTTCGCGTGTATAGCCGAAGTTACGCAGCTTGCGACTGTAGTCCTCCACATTGTTTTCAACTTTCCGCCCACTTCGCAGCGTGTCCAGTTCTATACGGTTCGTGGAGAGCCATTGCTGATAGGGCTTGGCAGCAGCCAACTGGACTTTCAGTTCCCCGTCATAGTATATTTTTCCCTCTTGGGTGTCCACCAAGAGTATTTTGCCCGGTTGCAACCGTCCTTTTTCCTTGATGTCCCCCGGCTCGAAGTGGATGGTGCCTGCCTCGCTGGCCACGACCATCATGTCGTTCCGCGTTATCAGGTAACGGGCAGGGCGCAGGCCGTTGCGGTCGAGCATGCCTCCGGCATAGCGTCCGTCACTGAAGAGCAGGGCGGCCGGGCCGTCCCACGGTTCCATCAGGATGGAGTGGTACTCATAGAAAGCCTTCAGGTCTTCGCTGATAGGGTTCTTGTCGTTGAAGGATTCCGGCACCAACATGGCCATGGCGTGGGGCAGGCTCAGGCCGGACATGACGAAGAATTCCAACACGTTGTCCAACGAGGCACTGTCGCTCATGCCGGGTTGGATGATGGGCCTGATTTGTTTCACGTTGCCAAGCGTGGGTGTGGAGAGCACGCTTTCCCGTGCCTCCATCCAAGCTCGGTTGCCCCGTATGGTGTTGATTTCACCGTTATGCGCCAACAGGCGGAAAGGCTGCGCCAGGCTCCAGGTCGGGAAGGTATTGGTGCTGAATCGGGAATGCACGACGGCCAACCCACTGGTGAAGTACGGTTGGGTCAGGTCGGGGAAGTATTCCCTCACTTGTACGGACGACAGCATTCCTTTGTACACGATATTCTTGCTCGACAGGGATACGATATAGAAATCTTTGTGATGTATGCGGTTCTCAATCCTCTTCCTTATTATATATAGGGTGCGTTCCAAGTTCTCCGTATCAGTGGAACCGGTGATGAATACTTGCTTGATGCTTGGTTCCGTGCCCAATGCGTCTTTTCCAAGGATAGACGAATTGACCGGCACGTTGCGCAAGTGCATCAGGTTCAAGCCTTCCCGTTCTATCTCCTCAATCATGATGCTTAGCATGTGGGATTGCTCCTGCCCGTCCTTGGGCAGGAAGACAAGCCCTGTGCCGTATTTTCCTTTTTCGGGTACGGGGATGCCTTGCAGGAGGATGAATTCATGGGGGATTTGGAGCATGATGCCTGCCCCGTCGCCCGTCTTGTTGTCGGCGCCTTCCGCCCCCCTGTGCTTCATGTTTTCCAACACTTTAAGGGCAGAATCCACTAATTCATGGGATTTGTTGCCGTGTATGTCCACAATCATACCTACTCCGCATGCGTCATGTTCGTTCGAGGCGTCGTACAATCCACTTGCCTTGTGGATGTGCTTCTTTGCATCTTTAATGCCGTTATATTTGATAAAAGGATTTTGTTTTTCTTGTTTCATAATCTATATGCGATATTATTTTGTTGTATCGTGACGTTTTGTTTTGCAAAAGTACTAATTGATTGCCAAAATGCAATGGGGCGTAATCCGGTTTTTCTTGAGAAAAAGAAAAGATATTTTTCAAAACTGATGATTCGGATAAAATTTATGCAAAATAGTTACGAATAGGTATGAAAATGGTTGTTTTGTTTTTTAGATTACAACCTTGCTGTTGTCCTTATAAAAATACAATGGATTTGGTGAGGTTGGCTCCTTTTCAAACTGCTGAAAGAGAAAGGTAGAAAAAGGAACATGTGGGAAAAAATATCCCGCCTCAAAACCGAGGCGGGATACCAACACAAAAACTAAACTAAACTTTTAACTAAGCTATCTTAAAGTTTCACAACTTTATATCCTTTACGTTTCAAAGATAGTTATTCCTTCGGCCGCATCCAAATAGAATCTGCGAAATAACTGCTTTTTTCTACGAATCCGGATATTTTTCTCCGTTGCAATTATAAATGCGTGGTTTTGTTGAGCAGGTAATAATCCAGAATCGTCATGGCCGCCATAGCTTCTACCACAGGTACCGCACGAGGAAGTACGCAGGCATCGTGCCGTCCGCGAGCTTTTATGATCGTCGGGGTTCCGTCCAGTGTTACGGTTTCCTGTTCCATCAGGATGGTAGCGACTGGCTTGAAAGCCACCCTGAAATAGATGTCTTGTCCGTTGCTGATTCCGCCTTGTATGCCTCCGCTATTGTTGGTGCGTGTTCCGATGGTTCCATTTTTTGCTATGAAGACATCATTTTGTTCACTTCCCCGTTGGCTTACTCCGGCAAACCCTCGTCCGTATTCGAATCCTTTTACGGCGTTGATGCCCAACATGGCACCTCCCAATGCAGCATGGAGTTTGCTGAAAGCCGGTTCACCCAACCCTATGGGGCAATGGCGGATTACTCCCGTGATGATACCTCCGATTGTATCTCCTTTTGCTTTGACTTCCGAAATGAGGCTTTCCATGGCAGCGGCTTTTTCCGTATCCGGGCAACGTACATCGTTCGTTTCGATTTGTGCCGGGTCGTAATGCGTATAATCGTGTTCCAAAGCTATGTTACCCACTTGTGAGGTATAGGCATAGATTTCCACTCCGATTTGTTTGAGAGCCAGTTTTGCCAAGGCACCGCCCACGCAACGTGCTATGGTTTCACGTGCCGAAGAACGTCCTCCACCCGTATGGTCACGCAAGCCGTATTTTTGAGTGTAGGTGAAATCGGCATGTGATGGTCGGTACAGGTTGCGTATGTTGTCGTAATCATTGGAATGTTGGTTGGTGTTGCGTACCAGGAAGCCGATAGGGCACCCGGTAGATTTGCCTTCGAACACTCCGGACAGCAGTTCCACCTTGTCCGCTTCTTTGCGGGGAGTCGTGATTCTGCTTTGTCCCGGCCGACGACGGTCCAGTTCGCGTTGTATGAAGTTCTGGTCGATGTCGATACTGGCCGGAAATCCGTCGATGATTCCGCCTATTCCAGGCCCGTGGCTCTCCCCGAAAGTCGTCAGCCGGAATATGTTACCGAATGTATTGCTCATGTCTCACCCTTCCGATATAAAATATACAGATGCCGTTTTTTAATGGCAATGTCCGCATCCGCAACTCTCTTCGTGATGGTGCCCGTCACAGCCGCAATCGTCTCCGCAACCTCCACCACAACTGTCGCATCCGCATCCGCAACCTCGCAATTTGTCAGACAATTCTGCGGTTTTCTGCCGCAAAAAACGTCGATAACGGCGCGCGCATTTGCAAGACTGATCGTATGGTAAGCTTCCAGTGTCTCTCCCGCCGTGTGCGGCGTGCAGATCACATTTTCAAGCGCAAAAAGCGGATTTTCCGCTTCGGCCGGCTCCTTCTCATATACATCCACGGCCGCGGCATGATGTCTGCCCGTTGCAACCAGTTTTCCGTGATCTGATTCAGGTCTACGGTTACGGTATCTTCTTTCACGTCTGTGATTGTTCCGTTAAAACGTGCTCCGTCTGCATTCATCAAGGGTACCACGCTTCCCGGATAAATATGCTCTTTGTCAAAATGTCCGTTTATTTTGAATACATCTTTGTTCAGTTCCAGTACGCGTTCCTGTTCATACTCACCGTAAGCTTCTTCTACGGACAGTGTGAAATTGAATTTCTCTCCTTTCTGTAACGGTTTGATTTGTGCTTCAAAAGCATCTAAAGTTGTGCCCATATCCGAAATAAACTGGAAAGGGTGCTCAATAGGAGCTTTTTCCACTAATTCTTTTTTCCCGTCGAAATCCGTATAGAGTTCGTATGCGACGGTGATGTACTTGTTGGGTGTCGCATCCATATATATCCTATTATTAATGATAAAGAGTTGCAAAGTTACAGGAAATAAATGACAAACAAAAGCGGATGGCTTGTTTTGATGGTTTTAAAGCCCTATTTCGTTTCTCTTTCTATCTGATATGTAGGGGGAGGTAGGGGTACTCGTTTCATTTTCAGGATAGGGAATGGGTTACCTTGCTCGTCTGTTTCCGTGCGTTCAAAAGTTTGGAACCCCAAATGGCGGTAGAAACCTTCTGCCTTGTGGTTTTGTTCGTTTACGTCCACATATCGCACGCCGAGTTTCTCGCAAGCCATGGTAAGCAGTAGCTTCCCGATACCTTTTCCGAAATATTCAGGTGAGATGAAAAGCATTTCGATTTTGTCTTTTTCTATGCCGATAAATCCTGTGGCTTCATTTTGCTCGTATGAAACAAAGAGGTTTTCTATGGATTCGAGACCGGCCTTTGCGTATGGTTTTAATGCTTGTATGTCCTTTTCTGTCAGGAAATGGTGGCTTTGCCGTACTGATGCTTCCCACAGCCGGGTCAGTGCCTCAATAGTCTCTGTGGTACGTATGGGAGTTGTAATGTGCATGTTTTGGATATTTTGTATGGACAAAGTTACGAATAAAATCCGCCATTCGCAATTGTTTTATTATCAGCTTATCTCTCTCTTCCTACATAAGAGTTTTCCCAAAAACATCCTTCATCTTTCAGGATGCATGCTAATTGATTCATTGTTTGTGCGTTATGGGCTGAAGGATGTTTCAGCTATCCTTCAGCCACGTTTCATTTCCTTTGGAAGAGAACGGAAAACCAATCTGCGGAGAATGAAAAATCGTTTGGCTTAGATTGAAAAATCATTTGGCGCAGAACGTTTGACGGCTTTCTGCCATGAAAGGGAACTGAAAGATGAGATTTTATCGTTCAGTTTCTAATGTGTTGTATGATAGATATTTAACATACATCCTGAAGGATGAAGGATGTTTTTGGAAATTCCCTTGGGTGTATTTTAGTTAGTGATTACCCAATCTTTCAGGGTATGCCTTTCCATGTCGAAGTTGATGCCGACTTTCACCACGGGCAAGCCGCACAGGGCGAAGCGTTTGGGATAGTTTCTCAAATCAATCTGTTGCATGGCGGCCTCGGCAGATTGGTTCAGTTTCAGTTCCACGACGTAGAGCGTGGTGGCTGTGCGTATCACCAAATCCACCCGTTCCATCGGGGTACGTACTTCCACGTCCACGTACGCGCCAAGGAGGCTGAAAATGATGTAGAGCATCTGTTGGTAATGGCCTTCGTAGTCCGTGCGGTCGCAATAAGGGACGGTGGAAAGGAACGTCTGCAACAGGCGCAACATCCCGTCCATGTCGCCGCGCACCAAGGCACGGGCCAAATTGACCACCGTGGTATTGGTCGTCTGCGTGTCGCGTGTCACATAATAAGGTATGAGGCTGCGCATCAGGCCTATCCTCACTTCCGCATTCGGGATGTCCAACGTATAGATTTGGAACATCTCATCATATCCCTTGATGGTGACATAGCCGCTTTGGTACAACAGGGGGGTGACGCTTTGCATCCGTTCGGTCGGTGCGTCGAAATCGGCCGCCACAGCCTCGTTGCCTCCTATCCGGGAGGGCAATACACCGAATTTGTTCAGCATTTCGATGAGGTATGTGGGCGTGCCGCTGCCGAACCAATAAGAATCCAACCGCCCGTCAGCAAAAGCGTTCAGCAGGCTGAATGGGTTATAGATGTCAGGCGAGGGCCAGGTGAAATGGTAACCGTCGTAATGGGCTTTTAGCTTCTTTACGACCTCTTCGCAATTTACGTTCAACCGTCCGGCTAAAATGTCCAAATCCTCGTCCATCTGTGTGGCCATCTCCTCTTCCGTGATGCCGCAGATAGCGGCATATTCCGGCAGCATGCTGATATTCTTAATGTTGTTCAACTCACTGAAAATGCTCAGTTGTGAGAACTTGGTGATGCCCGTCAAGAAGACAAAGCGCAGGTAGGGGTCGCAGGCTTTGAGCGGACTGTAGAAGTTGCGCATGATGTTGCGGAGGACGGGCAGGTCTTTTTCTTCATGCACCACGTCGAGCAGGGGCGCGTCGTATTCGTCGATGAGCACCACCACCTGGCGGCCCGTCTGTTCGTATGCGCGGCGGATCAAGTTCGTGAGGCGTATGTTGGCATCCGGACTTTCCGTGAGGATACCGTATTTATACTCCATCGGTTCCAACTGTGAAGCCAAATAACGTTCCAGTTGTTCCTTTTCCATGTGTTTGCCGAGGCTCATGTCGAAGCGCAATACGGGGTATTCCGTCCATTTCGTTTCCAACTGCTCCATGGCTAAACCTTTGAACAAGTCTTTTTGCCCTTGGAAATAAGCTTCCAAGGTACTGGTCAATAGGGATTTGCCGAAACGGCGCGGGCGGCTCAAAAAGATGTATTTCGAATCGGCATGCACCAAACGGTGGATATATTCCGTTTTGTCGATATACAGGAATGCCTTATTTCTTATTTCTGAGAATGTCTGTATCCCTATCGGATATTTTCGCCTTGTGTACTGCATAGTCGAACCCTCACTTTTTGAATTTGTATAAGTGCAAAGTTACTGAAAATGAAAAGCCATGCAAATGTTTTGCCGGAAAACTTTTCTTTATGTCCTATTGGTGCAGCCACACCGTCTGCAAGTACCTGCGCCATACGGCCAAATGGGTGGTGGCATTGATTTCCTTGCAGATGTTGATGCAAGTCGTGGCCAGTCGTTCTTTTGCACCGTCGATGTCCGGAGACGTGATGGCCAACACGTTCAGGGTTTCTACCCCTATCTTGAGACGGGGGAGGGCTTTTACCGGAGAGTCCTTGTCTGTCAGTACGCGGTAGAGCGTAGGGGCGAAGTTCCGGAACGACTCGATGAGTTTTTCTTCCTGTGTCTTGCCGTCTTTTCCGTTTAGGCCCGTTCCTGTTACCAAGCGTTCATTGGCCTTGCCTGTGGTTCGGAAATATTTGTCCAAGAACATGTCCCAGTTGGTGAAAAGGATGTAACCGCCTTGGGCTGTGTCGGGCATGATGCCGATATGGCTGTAGTAAGTGGTGGTTATGGATTCCTCTTCGCCTTTGCTGGGGCGGTAGGCCCGTTCCGTAATGTCCGTCTTTCGGATGATTTCGGTGAAGTCCGTGTGGGGCAATTCCGCTTCGTCTTTTCCGTCTTCGAAATCCACGCCCGAAGTTGGGGTGAGAAACGGGCGGATGACGTGCTTGTCCCAATGGATTCTTACGTAGCCGGGATTGTCACGCTCGTAACGGGCAAGGTCCAAGAGCAGTTCTGCCTCTCGGGTGTTCATTCGGGATGTCTTTTGGCTCAGTGCCTCGTACCCTTTGCGGGCCAAGTCTTTGCGAAGTTCGGCGAGCGACGGTTTTATCACCAACGAATCGACTGTTTCGTAGAGCATCGGAAGCGTTTCCCTTTCATGGCCGCAACTTTCCAACATGCCGACGAGCAAATCGACGGCTCGTGCTTTTTGTGTGCCGATGGTTTGGCGGTCGCCTTCGGTGTTATGCAAGCGAACCACATGGAAGTTCCAGATGTTGGGTATGGATACGGCAAAGTGCCCTTCCGAGTCTATGGATTTCATGTTGAACACCAACCTCCGTTCCCTGTGGAAGCGGGTCAGATAGCCTTCGCGCCCTTTCAACGGGCCGTCCAAAACCTTGACAATCTCGTTCGGCTCATTGGTTTTCGGGTTGAAGGCGTAGTCACTGTAAGGCTTTTCCAATACGATGACGTGTTCTGCGTAATTTTCATTGAAGTCCTTGAAGAAGCGCATCTGTTCTTCGGGTATCGTCAGGAAACCGGCCTTGTGCCTGTCGTCTTTTTTGCGTTCATACAAGAGGGTGCCGTCCGGGTAGTATTTGCCGATGAAGTCTGCCACGGCTTCCTGGGTGGAAAGGACGAACACGTAACCGGCAAATAACGGCTGCTGCACGTCCCTGCCTTTGCTGCCTATGTCTGCCGTGGTATGGGTGGGGCAATAGGCTTCAAGTATATTGGGGGCTTGCGGCAGATGGGCCGAAAGTAAATCGGTAAGTTTCCTTTCTTGGTGGGGAAGGGTGCGGATGACGAACCACCGGAAGTCCACCTTGTTTAATTTGTCATGATGCTGTGGCTTCATGCAATCTTTATTTTCCCCTCATGCCGGACGCATAAGAGTTATGAAATGCCTTTTTCAGGCGTAACGGTCGTATCCTGGAAGAACCTCAGCAACGAATATCCACCGTTTTTATGGGAAGAGATGAACGAAGCGTTGCACGCTTCATAAGATCCTTTTCCATATCATTCATGTTTAAAATGGTTTGTTCAACCTTTCTAAGTGGCAGTTTTCATAATGTTATATAATATGAAACAGCCACTTTCTGCAAACAGGTTAAAATCAAAGTTATCCTATGGGGCTTTTCTTGTGGTTCGTCTAACAAATGAAGGTTTGGAAACATGTTTTTCAAAAAATCTAAGCATAAAACGGAGCGGATTCAGTTCTTTTTACTAACTTTGCCGCTGAATGGCTGTTTCATATTATACAACTGCCATGGTTGCTAAGCATTCCTTGTAGGTTTGATTATTTCAAAATCTTGTCAATCATCTTTTTGTTGGCTTCCATCACGACAGTAGTGTCGATTGATGAAAGGTAGATTTGTGTGGTTTTCAGGTTGTCGTGTCCCAATCCTGTGCTGACAATCGAAAGGTCATAGCCCATGTCCCGCATAGTGGTGGCCCAAGTGTGGCGCGCCACGTATGTTGTCAGTGGGATGCGCAAGCCTGCTATCCTGCCTATTTTCTTCAAGTTCCGGTTGATGTTATGTTCTGCTTTTTCGTATTGCCGGCGTTCCGTCCCGTCGGCATGGGTGATGATGGGCAGCAGGTACGGGCTTTCGGTTGTCAAATGAGCATACGTCTCGACGATGGCTTGCATGGAAGGCTCCCAACCGATGTTCAGGCTCTGTCGCGTCTTTTTACGGTCGTATTGCAGTACGCCGTTCCGGATGTCGGATTTTCTCAGGTAGGCCAGGTCTACGAACGATATTCCTTGCAGGTAGATGCTCAGGATGAACATGTCCCTTGCAAAAATGAGCGGAGAGCCTGCAGGCAAGCGGAGAAGCCTGATGGTCCGGATGGCTTCTAACGGGATGGCCCGTTTGGACGTTTTGGCAAAACCGGTGAACACATGCCGGAAGATACCTTTGTCCGTAGTCAGGCCCATCTCGACGGCTTTGCGGTAAAGGGTACGAAGGGTACGCAGGTAACATGAGGATGAATTGCGTTTAAGTCCACGGCTCTTCATCCATGCTTCATATAAGGTCATCGTTTCCGCGTTCAGTTCGTCAAGGGCTATGTCTGTGCCTTGGCGGAAACGGGCGAAGCTGCTCAGTGCGTCACGGTAGGTCTTGGCTGTCCCAGGGCGGCCGACCTTTGCCTTCCGGTCGGCCATGTCGAGGATGAAACCGAACCATGTCGGGCAGGTGGGCAACTGTTTGTAAGCCGATACGATGTCTTCTGTGCCGTACTCCACCCTTTTCGTTTCCATCTCCGTGATGATGGCCGTAAGCTGATTGGTGTACCATTTTATTTTGGAAGCCGTAAGCCGCAGGAAATTTTGCCTTTCCGGTGTGCCGGCAATCCGGATGGAGGATGTGGTGTCGTTCCATTCATCCTGCCGTATGTGGAAACCGGTATGAATCATTCTTACCGTTCTGCGATGAATCACTTGGAAATACAAGGTCCCTTCTTGCTCTGGCAGGGTAGAAGGACGGAATTTCAATTTGAATGAGGCCATAATGATTTTTGTTTTAGAAAATGGATATGGATTATATTCTGGATTTTCATAAAGTCCGTAAAGGAAGCAATAAGTGCCTATTTTTTTAAGGATAATCACTTTAGAATCACTATAAAATTCGTATCTTTGCACCTTAAACGTATATAAGTAATAAGACTATGGCTGAAACGAAAAGAATCAAAACCGCATTGGTGTCGGTCTTCCACAAAGACGGGTTGGACGCTTTGTTGAAAAAGTTGCATGAAGAAGGTGTGAAGTTCCTTTCCACGGGAGGGACCCAGAAGTTTATCGAAGAGTTAGGGTATCCGTGTCAAGCCGTGGAAGAGGTGACGACTTATCCTTCCATTTTGGGCGGGCGCGTGAAAACGTTGCATCCTAAGATTTTCGGCGGTATTCTCGGGCGTCGCGGGTTGGCTGAAGACCAGGCGCAGATGCAACAATATGAAATACCTGAAATCGACTTGGTCATCGTAGACCTTTATCCGTTCGAGGATACGGTGGCGAGCGGTGCATGCGAGGCGGACATCATTGAAAAGATAGACATAGGCGGCATTTCGCTGATTCGTGCCGGAGCCAAGAACTTCAAGGATGTGGTAATCGTGCCGAGCAAGGCTGAATATGGGCCGCTGTTGGATTTGCTGAACCGGAAAGGGGCGCAGACTGACGTGGAAGACCGCCGGTGGTTTGCCACCCGTGCGTTCGGCGTGAGCAGCCATTACGATACGGCCATACATGCTTATTTCGATGGTGGCAAGTAAGACGAAGGCGTTTAAGGTAACGGATTTGGAAATATTAAAATGAAGTGAAAGGCTGATGGGATTCTTTTCTTTTACTCAGGAAATAGCAATGGACTTGGGGACGGCCAATACCATTATCACCAGTGACGGGAAGATTGTGGTGGACGAGCCTTCCGTGGTGGCGTTGGACCGGCGCACGGACAAGATGATAGCCGTGGGGGAGAAAGCCAAGTTGATGTATGAAAAGACACATGACAACATCCGGACGGTGCGTCCCTTGCGCGAAGGGGTCATCGCTGATTTCTATGCTTGCGAACAACTGATGCGCGGACTGATAAAGATGGTGCATACGGGTAGCCGCTTGTTTTCCCCTTCCTTGCGCATGGTGATAGGCGTTCCTTCCGGTTCTACCGAGGTGGAATTGCGTGCCGTGCGCGATTCGGCTGAACATGCCGGGGGACGGGACGTGTATCTGATTTATGAGCCGATGGCGGCAGCCATCGGCATCGGAATCGACGTGGAGGCTCCTCAGGGCAACATGATAGTGGACATAGGTGGAGGTTCCACGGAAATCGCCGTCATTTCTTTGGGCGGCATCGTGTCGAATAACTCCATCCGTATTGCAGGGGACGACCTCACGGCCGATATCCAGGAGTATATGAGCCGCCAACATAATGTGAAGGTGAGTGAACGTATGGCCGAGCGTATCAAGATTCACGTGGGGGCTGCGCTGACGGAATTGGGCGAGGATGCCCCGGAGGATTATGTAGTGTATGGTCCGAACCGCATTACGGCCCTGCCGATGGAAGTCCCGGTGTGTTATCAGGAAGTGGCGCACTGCATGGAGAAGAGCATCGCCCGTATCGAGACGGCTGTCTTGAGCGCGTTGGAGAATACGCCGCCGGAATTGTATGCCGACATCGTGCATAACGGCATCTACCTGACCGGCGGAGGGGCTTTGTTGCGCGGGTTGGACAAGCGGTTGACCGACAAAATCAACATACCGTTCCACATTGCCGAAGACCCGTTGCACAGTGTGGCCAAAGGCACTGGCATCGCCCTGAAGAATGTGAACAACTTCTCTTTCCTGATGTAAGCCGTGCAGGGCTTATTGGATTTTTTGAAGAAATATAGTTATTGGCTCCTTTTCATTTTATTGGAAGGAGTCAGTTTGTTATTGCTTTTCCGTTTCAACCTTTATCAGGGTAGCGTGTGGTTCACTTCTGCCAATGCGGTATCCGGTCGCGTGTTGGAGTGGGAGTCGGACTTTTTGTCCTATATCACTTTGGGTGAACGGAACAAGGAGTTGATGCAGAAAAACTTAGTGTTGGAACAGCGGGTCAGGGCATTGACGGAGTTGTTGGACCGTGCGGGGCATGATTCCACCTATACGGAACTGCGCCAAAAGGAGTTGTTGGCGGATTTCAGTATGGTGCCGGCCGAGGTGGTGGGCAACAGCGTGAACAAGCATAACAATTATCTGACCATTAACAAGGGGGAATTGGATGGCGTGAGGCCGGAGATGGGGGTCGTATGCGGCACGGGTGTCGTGGGGATCGTCTATCAGGCTTCATCGCATTATGCGATTGTCATGCCATTGTTGAATGGAAAGTCGAATATCAGTTGCCGGGTAAGGGGAACGGATTATTTCGGTTACTTGCGTTGGGAAGGCGGGCATCCTTTGTATGCTTCTTTGGGCGATATACCTCGCCATGCCCGTCTGAAAGAAGGCATGACGGTAGAGACTAGCGGTTTCTCTGCGGTTTTTCCGGCGGGCTTGTTTGTCGGCAAGGTGACAAAGGTGGAAAATTCGGAAGACGGGCTTTCCTATAAGTTACAGGTGAATTTGAGTACGGACTTTGCCCGGCTTCGGGATGTGTGTGTGCTCACGACACCTAATCGGGTGGAGATAGACAGTTTGCAGCAAAAGATAGAAACAGAAAAATAAGGCAGAGGTATGATGCAGAGTTTTTTCAGCAGGTTGTTGTGGGCATTCATCTTGTTGGTTTTTCAGGGATTGGTATTCAATCATATCCATTTTTTCGGTTATGCCACTCCTGTCATATATGTGTATATCCTTTGTCTCCAGCCCTTGAACACTTCACGG
>ERZ1106976.1516-NODE-1516-length-23186-cov-4.807315_pt1 | contig 23186 bp, 13 predicted proteins | sample MGYA00403687_ERZ1106976 | MGnify/ENA primary metagenome ERZ1106976 (study PRJEB35170, sample SAMEA104062446) | human gut metagenome | biome: human gut; feature: human-associated habitat; material: faeces | place: Denmark | collected 2013-02-22 ... | reverse complement strand
GCGTTCTTTGCACGAGCAAAGAATGCCGGAAAAACGTTCTCCCGACTCTTTCAAGAGTCCGCTAAATTATTATTTATCTTCAAACCTAACTGTAATCCATAACCATTAAATTAGATTCGTTTTATCTTCACGGATTCCGGATACGGCGCTGCTTAGTTAATTGTTGAAATCGTCAGTGTTGTTTCCTCCAGCACATCAAGCAAAACCCTGACGGTATCAAGCGCCGTGAAAATCGTTACGTTATAATCGGTCGCACAGCGTCTGATCTTCTGACCGTCACTAAGCTGATTGAGAGAACCGATATCTCTTGTGTTAATGACATAGGCGATGTGTCCCTGCCTGATAGCGTCGGGAATCTCCTCGCTACCGTCGCTGATTTTTTTCAGGACATGAGTGCGGATTCCGTTTTTCTTGAGGAATTCGGCAGTACCGGAGGTTGCCTCTATATTAAAGCCGAGATTGTAGAAGCGGCGGATAAGAGGCAGAGCCTCATCTTTATCCTTGTCGGAGATCGTCGCGAATACCGTCCCATAGTTCTGGAGCTTCATTCCCGACGCCTGAAGAGCCTTATACAGCGCACGGTTAAGCTTATCGTCATAACCGATCGCCTCGCCGGTTGATTTCATTTCAGGAGAAAGATAGGCGTCAAGTCCTCTGATTTTATTGAAGGAGAATACCGGCACCTTAACATACCAGCGCTTTTTTTCCTCCGGGTAAATATCAAAGATTCCCTGCTCCTTGAGGCTCTTTCCCATAATAACCTCGGTAGCGATGTCGGCAAGGCTGTAACCGGTTGCCTTGGAAAGGAAGGGAACCGTTCTTGAGGAACGGGGATTGACTTCGATAATGAAGACATTTTCATTCTGATCTACTATAAACTGTATATTATAAAGACCTATAATACCGATACCCAAGCCGAGCTTTTTCGCATAGGTAAGAATGACTCCTTTTACCTTGTCGGAGATACTGAAAGCGGGATATACGCTGATGGAATCTCCGCTGTGAACCCCTGTGCGTTCAACAAGCTCCATGATGCCTGCCACAAAGACGTTTCTTCCGTCACAAATAGCGTCGACCTCAACCTCTTTTCCCTGAATGTATTTGTCAACAAGCACCGGCTTATCTTCGTCGATTTCGACGGCGGTCTTGAGATAGTGACGAAGCTGTTCTTCGTTTGCAACAATCTGCATAGCGCGCCCTCCAAGCACAAAAGAAGGACGGACGAGAACCGGATAGCCTATTTCAGAAGCGGCACGGATACCGTCTTCGATTTTTGTTACCGCTCTTCCTTTGGGCTGGGGAATATCGAGCGCCGAAAGAATTTTTTCAAAGCTGTCGCGGTTTTCTGCGCGTTCGATTGCCTCACAGTCGGTTCCGATAATTTTAACGCCCCGTTTCATAAGCGGCTCGGCCAGGTTGATGGCGGTTTGACCGCCGAGCGAGGCAATAACGCCCTCCGGCTTCTCAAACTCGATAATATTCATGACATCCTCTGTTGTAAGAGGTTCAAAATAGAGCTTGTCTGCAGTTGTATAATCGGTTGAAACCGTTTCGGGATTATTGTTAATGATAATCGCTTCATAACCGGATTTCTTGATGGTTGACACGGCATGAACGGTTGAATAATCAAACTCAACACCCTGACCGATACGAATCGGTCCTGCTCCGAGAACCACAATTTTCTTTTTCTCGGTAAGACGGGAAGCGTTTTCTCCGGCATAGGAGGAATAGAAATAAGGTATATAGGCATTTGTATGGCAGGTATCCACCATGCGGTAAACCGGGAATATCCTGTTTTCAGTGCGGAGTTTATAAACCTCTGTTTCCGTCGTATCCCACAGCTTTGCAATATATTTATCGGAAAAGCCCATCGCTTTTGCAGCGCGAAGAGTATCGGTATTATTTTTTCCGTTTCTAACGGTATTTTCCATTCTTACTATTTTTTCAAGCGATTCGAGAAAGAAGGGGGTTATCATCGTGATTTCCGAGATTTTTTCAATGGAGCAGCCGCGGCGGAGAAGCTCTGCTTCTGCAAAGATATTGTCGTCCCGGAATACCGAAATATAGGTAAGAAGCTCTGTATCGCTCATAGGATCAAATTTGGGAAGGTGAAAGTGGCAGGCTCCGATCTCAAGAGAGCGTACCGATTTCAGGAGACATTCTTCAAGGCTGGAACCGATCCCCATGACTTCACCGGTTGCCTTCATCTGCGTTCCGAGTGTGTTGGAAGCGCTTGCAAATTTATCAAAAGGAAAACGGGGGAGCTTTGCGACAATATAGTCAAGACTCGGCTCAAAGGCAGCAGTGGTATTCGCCACCGTGATTTCTTCAAGCGACATTCCAACAGCGATTTTAGCGGTTACACGGGCAATTGGATATCCGCTTGCCTTCGATGCAAGCGCCGAAGAACGGGAAACTCTCGGATTGACCTCAATGAGATAATATTCGCTTGTATGGGGATGCAAGGCAAACTGAACATTGCATCCACCCTCGATCTTAAGCTCTCTGATGATCTTGATTGCACTGTCGTTCAGCATTTTCAAATCATGACTGTTCAGCGTCATGATGGGAGCTACGACGATGGAATCTCCGGTGTGAACGCCGACCGGATCGATATTTTCCATACCGCAAATGGTAATAGCGTGATCATTTGAATCGCGCATAACCTCGAATTCAATTTCTTTATAGCCTTTTACGCTCTTTTCTATCAGAACCTGATGTACCGGAGATAGCTTGAAGGCATTCAGCCCCGTTTCAATCAGTTCCTCTTCATTATAGGCAAATCCGCCGCCTGTTCCGCCGAGTGTGAAAGCCGGACGCAGAACAACGGGATATCCGATTTCCTTTGCCGCTTTCTTAGCTTCCTCAAGGCTGTAAGTGATTTTTGAGGGGATTGTCGGTTCACCGATCGATTGGCAAAGCTCTTTGAAAAGCTCCCTGTCCTCGGCGCGTTCAATACTTTCGCTTCCGGTACCGAGAAGCTCGACGCCGCATTCCTTCAGAATCCCCTTTTTTTCAAGCTGCATGGCAAGGTTGAGCCCCGTCTGTCCGCCGATACCGGGCACGATGGCGTCAGGACGCTCATACCGGAGGATTTTGGCAATATATTCAAGAGTGAGAGGCTCCATATAAACCTTATCGGCAACGGTTGTATCGGTCATGATGGTAGCGGGATTGGAATTGCAGAGAATCACTTCGTACCCCTCTTCTTTTAGGGCAAGGCAAGCCTGTGTGCCGGCATAGTCAAATTCTGCAGCTTGTCCGATGACGATAGGACCGGAGCCTATAATGAGTATTTTTTTGATATCGGTTCTTTTCATTTCTATATTCCTCCGTAACAGGTTGATTTTTTTAGAGGTACCCTTTAGGCAATACCGCACAATGATTGTTGTACAGTTGCGCCGCCGGATTTTTCGTCAGACAATACCAATTGAGGAGGCAAGATGACTCCTCTGCCGACGAAATTTGTGAAGGTTGACGGAAAAGATGCGCAACAAAAGCATTAACCGTGCACCCGGCGGTGTTGCCTTAGTTTTCACAGGATAGCAATTTCTGTTTTGGGACCAAGATTTATTTTCAGTATCGGCTAATTAAAGAGTGAATTTTATGTTTTTACAGCTTGCTTTATGCCGAAAAAGGAAGCCGGAAAATATATCTGAAGGGAATCAAAATTCGGGCAATTCATATTTTCCTTTGCATTTTTTAAGGAGTTTTCCTTGATGACCACTCGCTTTGCGGGTAAGATACAGAATTTGCCTGCGGGAAGCAGCAATTGATTAAGGTAATACATTTAGCTTCTTACTTCCCCGCTGTCTGCGACAACGGCGCCGCATTATATCCGCCAAGCAGCCTTGCCATCGCATATCGTCATTTCACACTTTCCGTAAAGCTTCTCTCCTATGAACGGAGAGCTTTTGCCCATCGAAAGGAAAAAATCGTTATTTACGGAAACAAGCTCATCGAGATTGAAAACTGTCAGATCTGCTCGTGCGCCGAGTCGGATTCCGCTTTCAAGACCAAATCTCTTTGCCGGATTTACGGTAAGAAGCCGAATGATTTTTTCAAGAGGGAAAACCCCGGTTTTAATAAGCTTCGTATATAGCAGAGGAAAAGCAGTCTCTATTCCGGTTATCCCGAAAGGACTGTCTTTCAGCCCGCGGGATTTTTCCTCTGCGGAGTGGGGGGCGTGATCGGTGGCGATCATATCGATTGTATCGTCTTCAATACCGAGCAAAAGGGCGTCTTTATCTTCGGCGGAGCGAAGCGGCGGATTCATTTTAAAGCGCCCCTCCTCACGCAAATCCTCGTCGCAGAGGACAAGATAATGAGGTGCGGTTTCGCAGGTAATATCGACTCCGCTTTTCTTTGCATCTCTTATGAGGGAAACACTCTCTTTTGTCGAAATGTGGCAGACATGATAGGCACAGCCGGTTTCATAAGCAAGCTCAATATCTCTTTCAACCTGTCGCCATTCGCTTTCTGAAGAAATGCCGGCGTGCCGGTGTACGGCAGCGTATTTTCCGTCGTGAATATAGCCGCCGTGAAGAAGACCGTTATCCTCACAATGGGCGCAGATCACTTTGTTAAGGCGTTTTGCGGTAAGCATCGCCTCTTTCATAACCTCACGGTTCTGCACGCCTCTGCCGTCATCGGAGAAGGCGCAGACATAAGGGGCAAGATCGGTCATATCGGAGAGCTTTTCTCCTTTCTCTCCTATGGTTATCGCACCGTAAGGGATAATTTTTATCACTGCATCCCGCTCTATCGCGTCAAGCTGGAGCGAAAGATTTTCTCTATTGTCGGGTACGGGCTTCAGATTCGGCATGGTAAAAACGGTGGTATAACCGCCGTGAGCTGCCGCACGGCTTCCGGCAGCGATCGTTTCTTTATAAACAAATCCCGGCTCTCGGAAATGCACATGCACATCGATAAAGCCGGGGAAAATATATCTGCCGGAGCAATCAACAAATGAAGGAAGATCGGAGGAAGTTATCTCGTCAAATGCCTCGATTTTTCCGCCGGAAATAGTTATATCAAATTTAGAAAAGCCATGATCGGTATATACAAAGGCATTTTTTAAAACAGTATTCACAACAGCTTCTCCTGTCCGGGCGATAAAAAAGAACCTGCTCGGGCGGCAAGGTTCTAAATCATCGTACACAAAAACATACGCACGCTATACGTCCGTTTATGCGGTATATGCAACCTTGTCGATCTCTCTGTATCGCCTTAAAGATTTATTTTTTATATTATAACACATCGTGCAGGGCAGTGTCAAGGGCAATGATAATTTTTTTAGCAGAATTTGTGATGATTTTTTTAGAAGAATTTGCAGCAATAAATTCTCAAAATAAATACAACAAGTGTGATCTAAAGAATTGCTGAATAAATCGGCTATGCAGATTTTCGAGATGATTTTTTGAATGGAAAGGCCAAAAAACGCAGGAATATGGGTAAGGCAATGCCATCGGATTCATAGCTTGCATCTTGACGGCATGATATATATTGACGTTTCCCCCGGTCACGGAGCGAGCTCGAAAAAACATCGGCTTCCTGTTCATGTTTTTTTTCGGACTGTTTCGTTAAGCAACAAGCCCGGCATTTTCCCGGTCGGGAAACCGGGAAAAGCCGAATCGGGTGTTTTTGACTGTATTTTCTTTGGATTATTATGAATTTAAATGATCAAAATTGCAGATTTCATCCGCAAAACCCGACTTCGTGGGGCTGTTGCACGTTAGTGCGACAGCCCCTCTATCAGCTTTGTTTCTCTTTAATATGGATTAACCGGAGCTATCTCCCAAACTTTTTCGGATATCACTTTGATTTTTCCGCTTTGATAAATCGACATATAATCACAATGCTTATCTACCGGATATACTCTGCGTCCAATCGCCTGTCTGTTATTAGCAAACACTTCTACTACCGAATGATCGATAAAAATATCCAGCTTGAGTGTTTCTCCCGTTTTAAGACGGAAGGGCGCCCTCTCCACGCTTCTTTCAAGCTCACTTCCGGGATGATATGCTTCGTAAACCAACTCTCCGGCTGCAACGTCATAGTAGAAACGTGAATATTCTTCACCATCATCCGACATATAAAAGCTTACCCCCGCTCTTTCCGCCTCGCGCACATCTGCCTCCAGCACTATTTCACAACAGGAGGAGCGGAATCCTTCGATATGCTCCGCTTCTTTGCAGCGAAGCCTTTTCAGTTCTTCAATAGGTGCTATGCCAAGCTCTCCTTCTTCATTGAGCCAAAGACTTCTCGGTACGCCGTATACCCCTGACCATCCGAAGCGCTGCGCTTCCTTCTCACGATTCTCTTTAATCCACGCCCACATAATCTGACGTCCGTCAGGAGCCATCAGCGCCTCCGGCGCGAAATAATGATTATCAACCCATGACATACGCCCATGCTTTTCGGGAATAAAACGGTCATTCTTCTCGTCATAGATACCTATATAATACTGGCATCCTTTATTATGAGCTATGAAAAGCTGAAGATGTTTGTCCGATTTTTCTCCGCCCTTTTCAGATTTCGGGAGAGGAAGAAAGCTCGGACACATATCGTCCTCACTTTCATCTGTCCACAGATTATCCTCTCTGCGTTCATAGAAGCGATGAACATACTCCCAATTTTTCATATCCACTGAGCGAAATAAATCGGTAGAGTCGCCGCGGTATCTCTTTTCGCTATCGGGATTTCTTCCGTAAGCGTTAAGCAGAGGCAGATTCCCCGCCTGCATATAATAAAAGCCGTCCTTTTTCCATATATTTGACGGATCCGCAGCAGCAAGATGAAGAGGATTTCCTTTATCATCTTTTATTGTACAAACTCCAAATTCAGTTGCGGTTACCGCGTCTGTATCAAATTTCTCCCACCGTTCGTAATTATTTTCACGGTCTTTGCTGAACGCAATTCGTATTCCGCTTTCCCGACCGCTGTTTTCCGGACTCAGCGCCCAATAGGAAGCATAAGCTGTTCCATCCTCGTCAACAAATGCTCCTCCGCTGAAAATCCCCCCGTCAAGCTCATCCGGAAGCAGAGGATCAGGATGCCTTTCCCAATGAAGGAGATCGGGACTTGAAATATGACCGTAACGAAAGCTGTCGGAACAGCAGTGATAGAGAAACATAAGATGATATCTGCCTTCGGCATAAAACGCTGCATTAGGATCTCCCGGATTCCCGTCATCCTCAGGGCAAGCAAAATGGTATTGGGGGCGAGCATGATCCGATAAAAGTCTTTCCCGCAGCGCTCTTGCGCCTTCAAGCCATTGATTCATTTCCAATTCAGAACTCATGATTTTTTATTTTCACTTTCTACTTTATATAATTTCAGTTGGTTGATTTTGATGCTTCCGTCATTTACAAACAAACCCGTATGGTTTCTGCCGAGATTAGAAATCGCGGAATTAAAAACAAATTCATCATTGATATATACCTCGACCGTATTTCCCGCCAATATCATGCGAATCTCATATTCAAGGTTATCGTCAAAGTCAAAATACCTTGCGTTTTTAAATTCCCACATATAATCGGTCATATAAACACGGTCGTTTTCACGGTCAAGAACAATAATATTCTGTATACTTTCCGGCTTTGACAGATCCGAAGCATTTGACAACACGATACCGAAGGAGGAGCAATCGGAAGAAGCATCTACCGTAAAACAAAGCTCCATATTTTTTGAAATGCTGTCAAAGAAACAGGCCTGCCAGCTATTGCGGTCGGCATTACAGATATAGGCTTGATCTTCCTTTTTCAGCCAATGTCCGCCGTGAGTAGGCCATGCAAAGCTTGTACTCGGCTGCGCGGTTATTTCCGTTGTAAGCTCGCCCGTGCGTATTGACTCCATAAGATCAGAAGCATAGTACGCTCTGAGCTGTCCTTTATCATTTAATCCAACATTTTTCGGGAAGGAGAGAACCGCATCTCCGCCGTTGTTGTCGGTATACAGCATTCTGCGGATGCCGTCAAACATAATGCTGCGTGAGCTGTAGCCACTGCCGTATGTACCTCCGCCGAACACCACGTTATCTTCTTTATCTTCTATAAACGGTCCCTTGGGAGAATCAGAGACTGCGTATATCTGGGCACGGACAACATACGGATCGGAAAACATATTGATTCCCCCGTTATTCTTGCCGGTAGTAAGCGTCATATACCATTTACCGTCAACCTCAAAAACATCTATCATTTCCGGCATGCTTACTCCGTCCGGACGATATACAATGCCAAGCTGTTCCCAATTGAGTAAATCCGTTGAATAGGCAAGTCCGACCACTGCCGTCGGCGTTGTAAATTCTCCTTCCGCCGAGGCTACAAAGTATCCGTAGAAGCCCTCCCCATCCGGATCCTTTATCACAAGAAAATCCCGACAGTCTATCGAATCTCCCCAAAGCTTATTATTGCTTGTTCCGGGATTATTTTTATCAAAAGTAATGAAATATTCGGAATCCGGCTCAAGAATCGGATTGCCGGCATATTCGGTCCAATTTTCCATATCGTCCGACCATGCCACACCAATGCGCTGTCCGCCCCATTTTCTCATGGTATAGAAAATATAGCATCTTCCGTTATGTACGATGGCACTTCCCGTATAGCGGTAATCAACGTCAAGCTCGTTGTCGGAGTCGCTCACCTTAAGAATATCGCTTCTCTCCTCCCAATGAACCAGATCCGTAGAAACAGCATGTCCGAACCCTCTCTTATTTTCTGCCTCCATGTCATAATTTACACCGGATTTCAGCCATTTCAGATGGATCAAATGAACCATGCCGTTCATTTCCACATACCAGTTATCCCACATTAAATAATTCTTAGGGGAGTATTTTATCTGTCCGTTCAATTTCAGTACCTCTCCGTTCTGATCCTGACTTGTACCCGATAAAGACGGCATATAATCAGAGCTTTCCGCCCCTATACCCTCATTCTGACAAGCAGCTGCAAGCATTATCGCAGCCATACATATTATAATTACCGTAATGGTTCTAACAAATGATTTCATAAACAATAAACCGTGTCCTTTCCACTGCCGTATGCTTCGCCGTAAGGCTTCAAAGCTGACAGTCAGATAATTTGTAAAAGGGCTGCACGTTACGGCGAGCAACCCTTTTCTGTCATTGCCGGTTTCAGCCGGCGATCATAAATATCTCAGACACGAATTTTTCTTTTCACTGCGATGCCGGCAGCAAGTACGGTTACAGATACAAACAATACTGCAAGAGCTCCGTCTCCTGTATCGGCGGAAGGAGTAAGTGTTTCGGTCTTATCAAAGCCGGAAGCAAGACCTATATACTTCTCATATCCCGCTACGGTCGTTGTTCCGTCCACTGCGGTTTCACCGTCATCATTGAATGAAAGCACCTTAATGTCTGTTACCGAGCCTCCGGTTACTTTCACACTGATATTTCCCTTGACCGGGGCATTCGCGCTTTTTCCGTTTCCGACTATATGATTGACAGTACCTCCGGAAACCTCAAGGAAAATATCTCCGTAGGATACGACAGGATCGGTTCCGCCAACTGTACCGTTACCGCCGCCGTAAAGGGTGTTTACGGTACCTCCGAGGATACGGACTGTTGACGTACCAGGGACATCATCGATATGATCGCCCCAACCATTCGCTCCTCCGCCTCCGTAAACCTCTTCAAAGATTCCACTCTTAACCGTAACATCGGATTTCATACCTGCTTTTACATATTTGAAGGAATAGAAACCGCTTCCGTATATGATGGGCCAGCCGTAAGCATCGTCGGATTTGGTTATTTCAACACCCTTTCCGATCACCAACTTATTGCAGTTAGCGACAAAATAAGAGTTAAAATCCTTATAGGTAAAATGAAATTTGATATTCTCGATCACCGTATCCGTCGGAAGCCACAAACCCGCGCCGGTAACAGTAACCACTGCGTCTTTCTTCGCCGTAAGCGTGACCGGACCATAGCTATCAGCCGCTTCGCAAAGAGAGCGCCCGGCTTCTCCCGATATGGTAACAGCCCCTGCCGCACATATTGTTCCTCCGTCTTTGCCGAGAAGCTTATAGGCAGCGTCAAGCGTTTGGACCGGGGTTGTCTCCGATCCATCGGCAGAATCGTCTCCGGAATCGGCAATATAAATTGTTTTGTTTCCCGCAGCGTTTACCGGAATAAGCATGGCAAGTGTCATCATAAACGCAAAAATGATAACTGTAATTTTACGTACTTTTTTCATGATAGCAATCCTTTCTTTTTATGAATCTATAGCCTCAAGCATAGCCTTTATGGCTTCTTGGGTTTTCGTTTCATACTTAGCCCAAAGTGAGGAAATATTGATATCGCTGTAAAGCGTCATGTCAACCAACCAAAAGGAAAAATCTCCGAAATTAAAGATATTTCCGATATCGTAAATCGTATGGGTATCATCGAAAATATAGTTAAACATCTCTCTCGACTCGTCGTCGCGCGCAACTTTCCAGGTAAGAAGTTTATCGTAAAATTCGGGAACAATTTTTTCGGAGCCGAGATATGAATAATACTCCATAAAAGCTCCCGTAAGCGCTGCATTATTTTTGTTATTTTTCGGTGTACAGAGAATCGTAAGTGAAAGAGGAGAAGTAGACGAAATATAGTTTTTCTGATTTTCATCAAATTTCGGATACGGAAGGATTCCGAAATCGGTATTTGTACTCCTCATCTGAGGTGCATAGTAGATAGCTCCGAAAGTAAACAATGCGCGACCGTCGGTAAATATTTTTACTTCATCGCCTCCGCGGGCATGAATATTATAGCACTGATCGAGATTATAAAGCTTTTCATAAATCCACTGAACTTTTCTGACATTTTCATCGGTATAGAAGGTCATATAAGGAATATCGTCTTCATCCTTCTGACCGATTTCAACGCCAACCGAATTGATCATACCGGAAACCGTATCTCTTATATAAGTAACGCCCCATCGATCCTCATATGTCATACCCGAAACGCCATCAATATCAGCGGAGGCAGCCTGTCCCATTGTAAAAAGCTTATCATAGGTCCAGTCACCCTCCCGCACAAGGTCATATGGGTTTTCAAGACCGAGATCGGAAAGCATCGTCTTATTAAAGTAAAGCGCCCAAACAGAAAGATCGTCGGTAATGGTAAAATCACCGCAGACTCCATAATGAGTCCCGTTAACAGAAAGCGACTCATAGGAATTGCTGTTCCACCATGGGTTATCGGGATTGAAATAAGTAAGCGATCCACTGTCAAGATCGGTAAGAATGTTATTTGTAATAGCCTGAGTAAGAATAGCCGTTCTTAACAGACACAAGTCAATATCACAGTCTCCGCTGTCGACAAGCACTTGAAGATTATTATAGGAATCATAGCACTCCGGTTCTGTGCGGCGAACGATCCTGACGTCAAACTTTTCCTCTGTCAGTCTGTCACGATTATACGCAGCATCGTTAAGACCTTCATTATTCATCTCCACGACTCCCACATCAATTACGTCAAGCGGAGTATAGTGCCAGAATCCCTGATCAAAAATTACGATATCACATCCGTCCCCTGTTAAGTCATCAGGAAATTCCGGAGCGGAAAGCGTAGTTTCGCCGCTCGTTACAGCATCTGACGATACAGCCGGTTTACCTGTCGTATCGCTGCTTTCTACCGTTGATTCCCTTTTATCGGCGCATGAAACCGCTGACAGAAGAGTCAGCATAGCAAATACCGCAGCAAATATTTTTTTCAAAACGGACATCACCTCTTGTTTATTGCTTTTGTATTAATGTAAACGTTTACAAGGATGAGTATATCATACATTATGCCATTTGTCAAGCATGTTTTTTTATTTTTTAATAGGAGATCACATCTTGCAGCGAATGAAGCTTATGTTTGATACATGGAAATTCAAGTTGGCTCCTGAAAGAACCGGGAAAGCATTTTCAACATTTTTTATAGGGTACCTCTAATAAATCAATATTCACAGAGGGCAAAGAGATTTTTTCGCCAGTCAAAACAAAAAATCCTTGACAGAGTACATATCTGACAAGAATTTTTGTGACGAAGACGGTAAACAGATCAAGCCTGATTGAGGCAGCGAGGTTTTAGAGATATTCCTTAAGGCAATACGCCGGGTGCACAGCTAACGCCTTTATTGCGCATATGCTTGCCTCTCGTCATACTTGACAAATTTCGTCGGCAGAGGAGTTCTCTTGCCTCCTCAATTGGTATTGTCTGAAGAAAAATCCGGCGGCGCAGATACACAACAATCATTGTACGGTATTGCCTTAAGTGAAATTGAATTTCTATCCTCACACACAAAGAAGAAAGGAGCTTTCCGCTTTCCTTATTCTTCTCAGGAGTCAGTAGAATCTTTATTTACATAACCGAGCACCTATATTACCGGCAAATTTTTTCAGGAAAGAATACTCTCCCTCCCGTTTTCAGTGTAGTCGGCAAATTCCTCTGCTGTTCCGCAAAATACATTCATGTCAATATATTTTTCTATACCGTCATACCCGCTCAGGCGGTGCCGATTTGAAAACTGCCAAAATGTCCATTCTCTTCCGTCGGAAAGCTTCGGAGAAGAGAAAACATTTCTAAACCAAATATCGATATTCTCATATCCTCCGGCAACATACATGTCATAGGTTTTTTCGGTAACATACAGTATCGGTTTCAGACCGTAATGCGCCTCAAGACGGGAAATCATAATGTTAAGTTGTTCATTTACATGATCTTTGTCCGGCGGAGTATCCATATACTCCCCGTAAAGCTCAAGGTCAATTACCGGAGGGAGCATACCGTCAAATCTTTCAACTGCTGCAATAAAGTTATCGGCTTGTGTCTCGGCAGAACTGTCAAAACTAAAAAAATGATACGCTCCGATCTTAAGCTTCGTTTTCCGAGCCTCAGAATAATTGTATGCAAATTTGTTATCGACCATAGCACTTCCCTCTGTTGCTTTGATAAAAGCAAAAGATATTCCCTCGGAGGAAAGCACCTGCCAATCGATATCTCCCTGATATGACGAAACATCCACTCCTCTGATAGGATAATCGGTCTTTGACGGATTATTGAAGTGGAAAATTCCGTCGTAAAACAAAAATATCACAAAGCTTGCAATCAATAATAGACTTATAATAACGGGTATTATAATTTTCGTATGCCTAATACGCATTTTATTTCCTCTCACCTGAATAGCTTCATATAAAGTATCTGTTCATAATCTCGGAAACTCCGGTAATGTCCTCGGAGGTTCTGATATCGGCAAGCAGATCAAGCTCTGCAGGCGCATTTTTCATAACAACACGAATCCCTGCGTATTCAAGCATACCTCTGTCGTTAAGACTGTCACCGAAAGCAACAATCTGACCGCGAGAAACTCCTTCGATCTCAGCAATAAGCTTCATTCCGGAAGCCTTCGTCTTCCCTTTCTGCAAAAGCTCCGTATAAGTGGGAAGTCTTACCAAATCAAAATATCGGGCAAAATATTCGGCGGCACCGTCATTTATCGGACAACAGACAGTAACCTTTGAAATATCATCGGTGAAAGGAAGTACTTTACGATAGTCTCCTGTAATATTTTTGAAAGGATCCCCGTCTATCATGGTGAGTACCTGTCTGACTCCCTCAAATCTTACGGGCAGCCGGTTTTCATCGCAATATTTCGCCGCAATCAAAAGGAGCTCCGATGGAACGCAGTCATTCATAATAACCTTCCCTCGGTATTCGGTATAAGACGTTCCGCAGATTAAGCCGTCCCAATCGATCCCAAGAGCAGCTTCAGGAAGAAATGCCCTCGAACGTCCCGTATTTAAAATAATTCTATGCCCCGCGTTTTTTGCCGCGTTAAGCGCTTTTTTTACTGCATTATCTATTGTTCCGTCGAATAACAGGGTGCCGTCCAGATCGAAAAACATAAGATATTTTGCATTTTTGTTTATTGTCATCATATCTTCTCCCAAGATATCTTTCGTTCAACACAGCATGGTACGGTTTCTCCACAGACACAAGGTGATAGAACGAGTTTCCGTTATCATCCGTTATTCGTTTACGGAAACATATCCGCCTTTTGAAAAATAGATTTATTTTACCTAACGATTTATCCTATTCAACCGTTCCCATTTGCTGCTATAGCATTTTCATTTAGAGAATAACATCGCCGGGTGCACAGCTAAGCCTTGCGTATTTGCTTGCCTCTTTTCCGTTATACTTTACAAATTTCGTCGGCATAGGAATCACTCTTGCCTCCTCAATTTGTATTGTCTGACAAAAAATCTGGCGGCACATCTGTACGAAAATCATTGTGTGGTATAGCCTTAAGTTCCAATTCATCACTTTTCTGCCCTGACGTCGCGCGTTCCGACGGTAAGTCGGCAGAGCTTATACCCTCGATGATTACCGAATAACCCCCGCCGCCGAATTCGGAGGCGAGGGCATTTTTCCTGATTTATATTCTCATATAAGCAAGATAAGCATCGGCAGAAGTAAGTTTTCCGTCCTGGTCAAGATCGCCTGCCGGCAAATCATATATGCTCTCGGAAAGCTTCATTCCATTTGATAGGTACAGAATTGTTTCCGCATCGGACATAGTAACAAGTCCATCGCCGTCCATATCTCCGAGAACAATAATTATCAAAGACTTATACACGCCCTCATCGTCCTCAACCTTAATGACCGCCCCGGTACCTACATAACCGCCGCTTCCGTTCAAGAGTTCTCCAGAAGCGGAATATATATTTACGCCTCCGCTTTTTTCAAGTCCCGCAAGAATACTGCCGGCAGTATTTTTATCTCCCGCAATAAACAGATGACCATCGTCGGTAAACATACCTGACGATCCGTTTGGAATAATATCGGAAGCACCGGAAAACTCATTTATGTTAACATAAACGGAAGCGCCCGCCTTGAAGTTTGCCGTTTCCCCGTATCGAAGCTCCACTACGCTTCCTCCCGTGAAGGTAAGCGGCTCGCTTCCGGCCGCAAGCCAGTTCTCGGTTCCGGATCGACGGTATTCCACTCCCGTGCTATTTACGGTTATATACCCGTTATCGTCGCGGAGCGTTGGTTGTACAACGGTCATACTGATCTCATCCGTATTTTCCGCTTTTGCAATGGTAAAGCTGACCGCCGCGCTCTGCGCCTCCGCGTACATATCTGTTTTTGAGGCAAATGCTTTTACATAATAGCTTCCGGCGTCGGAAGGAGAGGAAATCTCCTCCGTGCAATCTGCATCGGAAAAATACCGGAAAGAAATTGTACCGTCTCCGGTATATCCCACGGCAACCGGAGAGGGAGTGCGCCCGTTGTATATATAGCCGGCGCATTCAACTGCTATCGACGCCGTTCTTCTTATTACGGTGATCGTTACGCTGTCGGTTGTAACGGTTGCGATCGGAATCCGGCATTTGTTGTTGGTGTTTTTAACTACCGCATAAACACGATAAATTCCCGCTTTTCCGCAAAGCGGCAGAACCGAAGCTCCGTCTCCGATTTTTTCTGGATCTCCTCCCTCGTATGTCATATACCACTCTATTGTAATTTTTCCGCCGTCGGGAGCCACTGCGGAAAGAGCAAGCTCAGAGGCAGCGTCACCTGCATATAACTCCTCATCGGTAAAGATAAAATCTACTGTCGGCAATGCTGCTTTTTCAGCCGCACGGATAATATTCATGGTATATACCGCCGTTTCACCGTTTTCGGCGGTAACTTTGATATATATCTCCGCACTTTCGGAAGTAAACGGATAAGCTTTTATTTCGGAAATCTTAACGGAAAGCGCGGAATCGGAAAAATATGTTACATCTGCCCCGCTGTGAACCGTCGCAGTCAAATCAACCGATGACGACGAATACGGAGCAGTATATGAGATTTTCTTTGATACAGGATCAATCTCCGCGTCCGGAAGAGAAACAAATCCGTAAATCGAGTTATCGTTGCTCAGCGTGACAAAGCTCTCGGCAGCCGACCAATCGGAGGTCAGATATATTCCGTCATCCGAAACCGAACATACACGGTAATAATAAGTCTTTCCCGCATCAAGTCCGGAAACGGTGCACTCCGTCCCGAAGGCGCTTTCGATTATTTCGTTTTCAAAGGTATCGCTGAGACTTATGCTTATCTTATATGAGTCTGCATAGTCAGCCGCCTCCCACGAAAGAACCGTTGAAGCGGAGCTCGTCGATACAACCTTTATAGCGTTGGGAGCGGAAAGGCGTTCTGCCTCTCCCACTCTGAAACGGTCGAACTCCCGTTCCCCGCTGTTTCCCGCTGTATCGGTTACCCGAAGACGCCAATAGTAAACCCCATTTTCAAGCGTAATCGGCTTGCCGTTTTCAATTACAGCCACGGCGGGAGAGGTCATATTCCTGTCAGTCGAATAAATGATTTCATACAAAGCAATTCCGCTTTGCTCTTCCTTTATTCCCCGAAAGGTAAAGGCGACGCTTGTGCCGGAAACGGAGATATCAGCCGATGCGTCAGAGAGTACAGGCGGTGTTAAATCAATGTTTTCGACTTTTACCTCATTCTGCCAATATGTAATATTCCCGGCAGTATCTTTAACAGCGATATGCCCCGCCGGGATCGCGGTATTTTCCTTAATCTCAAGCTTATCGCCGGCTTGCCATGTTGTACCGCCGTCAAAAGAAAAGTATACCGTTCCGGTATTATCGGAGGCCGAAACCGTAAGCGTCACGCTCTCGTTTGTCCATTTTGTTTCGGAAACAGAAACCGAATCTATTACAGGCAATACCGAATCCTCCCATACGGCAAACAAGGCGGCAGAAGCATTTTCTGCATAAGTCTCTCCGACCTTATACTCCGGTGTTTTCGCACCGGAATCCCTCGACCAACCGAGGAAGGTATAGCCGTCTCTTTCCGGTACAGCATCCGGAACCGTCACGTCATTTCCGTATCTCTTTTCAATCGTTTCGGGAACAGTTCCGTTACCGCCGTTCAGATCAAAGCTGATTTCGTACAAATGCCCGCTTACATACACACTGTACAGGCTTCCGCTCGTCGGTCCCAAAGGCGACCATCCGGAAGCGTGTTTTCCCCATATATATCCGTCGGCGGTCCTGACTTCGGTTACCGTAAAGCTTTCTCCGGATTTAACCGCCCCGATATGCGTATAAGAAAGCCCGGCGCCGTCTCTGATTTTAAGAGCAGACGTAGCCTTCCATGTCTCGCTGAGCCCGTCCTTCGGTACGAAAACTGTCCTTTCACGGAAATCGGTGTTGCGGAAGGCGTCATATGCCGTCGCAGTCAGCGTGTAGCTTCCGCTCCCGCCGATATCGGCAGTTTTAATTACAATTTCATACCGTCCGTCAACATCAATACAGTCATAAGTATCAATAACGGTTCCGTCTTCTCCGCTTACCGAAACCGTCACCTTCGACATCAGTTGATTGTCGGAAGCAATGCAATATACCTTAATTTCATCACAGGTGAGAGAGGATATCTCGATTTTTTCAAGAATAGGGGGAATTTTATCGGATATCGCCTCGTTTATTGTAAACTCCGAAGAAAGAAGCTCTTCTGTATGAAGGACTGTATCGGATCCCGGATAAGTCGCCGTTTCAGTCACAGACAAAACAAAGGTATAGCTTCCGTCTTCAAGCATTTCTATTCCCATTCTGTCGGGGATTGTATCAAGCGACGCCGTCGTTGTACCTGCTTTATAAGTACAGGAAGCAACAACAGTTTTCCCCGATTGGATAGTCGCTGTATAGGAATCGATAATATTTGCCGATTCTATCGTTCCGCCGAAGGGAAGCTCTCTGAAGGAACCATATTCTCCCTCGGGAACGATCGCTTTCTCCGCGCTGGAGGAGAAAGCATAATCATAGAAGCCCACATCAGAGGCCTTGAGCCAGCCGCTCCCGTCGGAAAGTGTCAGCCAAAGCTCTCCGTACGCATCATAATAATAACCGGAAATGCTCGCTTTTTTTCCGTGAGATATCGTGTCAGTAATATAGGAATTGTCCGAAAGCGGGATACTTCTGACCGGTGCGCCGGAGGTATTGACTACGCTTACAACAGCCAAAACAGGTGTTACATCAAGTCCCATATAAAGTCCGCCTGAATATTTATAATACGAACCGGATAAGGTTTTATAATATGTGGATATCCATTCTCCGTACCGGACGCTCTCGGTTTGAAGTCCTTTCATAAATTGAAATTGCTCATAATACAGCGGATTGGTACGGTAACGCTCGAATACCGGAATAGCGGTACTGTTTGAACCCTCTTCCGTGGGATATGCTTGGAAATGAAGATGTACACCGGTAGAGTTCCCGGTATTTCCCATCTTTCCGATGATGTCTCCCGCCTTGATTTCTCCGTATGTACAGCTCACCGATTTCAGGTGTCCGTATACAATATTGATATTTCCGCTTCTGACTATGACATAATTTCCCCATCCGGATCCCCGGTTTGTCGTCTCATCATACTTGCTCTGTATATAGAGCACGGTGCCGGAGGTAGCAGAGACGATATCAAGACGCTCATCTCCCGTATAACCGTTCGCACCGATATCCATACATTGACCGGCATTATGTATGCCGCCGTTATAGTAATAATCAAGACAGTTTATCTTATAGCTGCCCGGAACAGGCCAAAGCCACGGAAGCTCATAACCGTAATCTGCTCTGACGCAGACGCATGGAGTAAGAGTAAGCAGCATGGCAACGGAAACAGCCGCTGCAAAGATCCGCTTGGAAATCTGCATGGATGTCCGCTTGGCAAATCGGTTTACTCTTAAGAAAAGCTTGATTTTTTTCATAACGGCAAACTCCTTTGAAAAAAAATTAATAATTTACACCGGTCATCTGCGGTACTTTCTAAATAAAAGGACCGCTAATCATTCCATGTTCATAGACGGTAAAGAGATTTTTTCGTCAATCAAAACAAAGTTTCCGCAGACAGAGTATACCCCTATCAAGGATTTTTGTGACGAATGACGAAAAACAGATCGAGCCGGTTGGGGGCAGTGAACTTTTAGAGGTGCCCATAATACAATAACCTGAAAGCCTTATGCTGTCAAGCAGTTTATGTCCGGCTTTTAATGCAAGGCAAATATTCCGGATTTTTCGAAATCCTGAGACACTGTGAATGATAAAAAATTTCTTTGTGAAATAAATTTTTTTCATTTTAACCCACTTAATGCAAAAAATCAATAGCTTTATTGTAAATTCAGCAGGTAATGACCTAAATCGTCACCTTCCACAAAATAAAAACAAAAAAATGTACATATTGTAATAACGGAAGGATCTCACAAAAATTTATATAACTAAAAAAATCTCAAATAAAACTGCGGTAATGAGCATATAACTTTTTTTTGAAAATCACCGTTTTGTTCGTTCGCTTCATACCGATTTCTTAGTAATTCGTTCGCTTTTTCACGCTCTGTTTCTCGTTTTTGGATAAAGCATTCATGATATATTAAAAAAATAGTCGAATTTTGTTCTCATATGTCTCCCCATACAGTGATATAATGTTCCTGTAATTTATTATTTCAAGGCAATGATATTCTTTGTCTGCACCGTTGCAATCGATCCTTCAAATCATCGAATCAAATCCGAAGAAATTCAGGCACCTTATATATCGTGCGGAAATCATTCGGATCAAAATATAGCTTGCCTTAGCTTTGTTTGGAGTATAACCGTGATAAAATCAAAAAAGCGCATAAACAAAAAAAGAAAAATTAACAGCTTTGTATTTTCCTCCGTTTATTTTATTTCCGCCTTTATTTTTATGGAAGCAGTCTTTCATATAGCCGAATTCCGCAATGTTTCCTTTATTTATCCGGTACTCTTTGCCATTCCCACCGGATTTCTCTTCGGCTTCATAACCGATTTGTTTCCTGAAAAAACCGCACGAATCCTCCGATATGTTCTGTCGGTTGCAGTCATGTTGGTTTTCGGGACACAGATTGTATATTTTCATTCCTTTCAAGCCTTCATGTCCATGTCTCAGGTGGGAATGGGAGGTGCGGTTTTCACCAATTTCTTCAAAACCATCATGCTTGCAGTATGGGAATCGCTTCCATGGCTCATTCTCATATTCCTGCCGCTTCTCCCTCTGACCATTATGCAAAAAAAGCTCAGGCCTGAAAACCGCTTTGAATGGAGGAAATCGGTGGCGCTGATTGCCTGCTTTGTGCTTACCCAGATGCTCACTGTATTGCTTCTCCCGCTCGGAGGTACTGCCGCTCATACCGCTTATGACAATTTCTATTCCAATTGGGTTCTTGACCTCAGCGTTGAAAAGCTCGGTCTCATCACCACAACCGGAATAGACTTAAAATACCTTTTTCTCGGCGATTCCGGAATGGGCTCCGAGGATCCCGATGTACCGATCATTGTGCCGATTCCCGGTCAGACAACAAATCCCGACTCCGGGGATATCCCCCCGGAAAGCAGCGGAACTTCAGGAAAAGATGATGATGAACCGCCGAAATCTCCGTATAATATCATTGAAGGACTTGACTTCGCCGCGCTTGCCGAAAAGGAAACCGACGAGACGACAAAGCTCGTCATGCAGTATCTCGCCGCCTTGGAACCGACAAAGAAAAACCAATACACCGGCATGTTCGAAGGCTATAATCTGATTTTAATCTGTGCCGAATCCTTTTCGCCAATGGCAATCGACGAGGAGCTTACACCAACGCTGTGGAAGCTCTCTCACAGCGGTTTTGTTTTCGAAAATTATTGGACAATGTTTCCCTCCAACACAACAAACGGTGAATACTCCCTCCTGACCGGATTGATTCCCGATATATCCAAGCCTAAGGCAGACGGCAGCTTTCTTGCTTCATCCAAAAATACCATGAATATGAATGCAGCTTCGTTTTTTAACGCGCTCGGTTTAACTTCAAGAGCATACCACGATCATACGGGAAGCTATTACAGCAGAAATGTTACGCACCCTAATCTTGGGTTTGTTTTCAAAGGAAAAGAGGAAATCGGCGGTTTGTCAGGGTGGCCGGAATCGGACCTTATTATGGTGAAGAATACCCTTTCCGACTATATAAACGATTCTCGCTTTTTCACCTATTACATGACAGTCAGCGGTCATCATAACTATAAATTCGGCGGATACAACAGCATTGCCGACAAAAATAAAGCTCTTGTGGAGCACCTTAATTTGAGCGATAGCGCAAAGGCATACCTCGCCTGCAATATCGAACTAGACAAAGCGCTGGAATATTTGATATCGGAGCTTGACAAGGCCGGAGTACTCGAAAAAACAGTTATCTGCTTAAGTCCTGATCATTATCCTTACGGTCTGACTGACAAGGAATATAAGGAAATGCTCGGACACAGCTTTAAATATGACGCTCTGGAACGTTATTGCAGCACCCTTATACTCTGGAATTCTGAAATGGAAACCGTCAATGTTACAAAACCCTGCGGTCCTGTTGACGTGCTCCCAACGCTTCTCAATCTATTCGGTTTTGAATACGATTCAAGACTCTATTCAGGAAGTGACATCCTTTCAGACAGCTACGGTCTTGCCATGACCTCCAATCAGAGCTTTGTAACCGATAAAATCGTATATAACAGCCGATACGGAACCGTTTTCTATCTTGATAAATCATGGACGATGCCTGACGGATATCTTGACGCCTATATACAGATTGTAAAAAACCGTTTCAGCATTGCTTCCAACATTCTGAATAAAGATTTTTACGCAAAACTCCCGGCTGATGTGATATTCGCCGCGCAAAACAAATATTAAACTTTATAAGGAAGACCGCTCATGAATTTTACGCAATATCTCGGCATTTTTTTCTCAACAATTCTTATCGGAGTTGTATTAGTCGGATGCGAGCCCTCACAACCTAATGAAGTCGAAACAAGACCAGAAACCGAGTCGGAGACAACAAGTTCAGATACAACGGCTTGGGTAACAACTGATACCGTCACCTGTGCCACATGCAGCACTGTCTCCGATCCCCCGGAAAGTATACCGGGAACTGAGCAGACCGATACGGAATCGGTCGCCGAAACTGAAACGGAATCTGAAAGTCAATCTACACATGAACACAGCTATACGACCGAAAAAACCGTAGCTTCGACCTGCACGGAAAAGGGATACACCGTTTACCGATGCTCTGAATGCGGGTACAGCTACACCAAATACAAAAGCATCGCTGCTCACAGCTACGGAAGCTGGAACATCATAAAAGAGCCTACCTGCGAGAAAACGGGACTTCGAAGCCATACCTGCTCAGTATGCGGAAAGACCGCCTCCCAGAAACTGAGCAAGGTCAAATGCTGTTATGCGGATGCTACCTGTGCTAAACCGAAAATATGTATATGGTGCAAGGAGAGCGATGGAGAGCCTCTCTATCATAAGTGGGATGAAGGAAGATGGCTGACAATAAAGGAACCCTCCGGAGAGGGAGAGCTTCTTTATACCTGCTCGGTATGCGGAGACACCCATACGGTAATAATCGATAAAGCTCTTCCCTCCGAGCTGACCGATAATTTTGTCATACGTTCCCTGGCCTATCTCGGGCATGATGTTTCGGGACAAATTAAAGCGGGAGATTTATTCAGTGTATTTGGAGCATTCGAACTCTCGAAAAAATACCGCTCTCAAGTTTTCTATGATGAAAACGCTGCATCCGGACTGGAAGGTATCAATATGATATCAAGCCCCGATTCCTCTACGGGAAAGCTTCCTGACCTTGAAAAATTCAAAGCAAAAGGTTTGGTCTGCGCCTCCTTTACAGCCTACTTTCTCTTCAATTACCTTCCGAACATTGAAAATATCGATACAGGCGCACTTCAGAGCGCATTTCTTCCTTACATAGAGGATTTAGGATATCATTATCGCGCTGTTCTTACATGGAAGCTTGCGTTCGAGGATTTGTCGGCACAGGGAACTGTCGAGAAAATCGGGACATCTCTCGAAAATGTCGATCGAGAAAAGCTCTCTGTCGGAGATATCATTATATTTTCAAGCGAAAAATACAGATATTCCCATATCGCAATTTATGCCGGCAGCTACCGGGGTGAGGACTATGTCGCTCACTGTACTTGGAAAAGGGGCGTTGAAATCAATACTCTCTCTGCTATCGCCGATCCTTACGGAGATCCGGAGCTTCTCGGTTCAAAACCCTCGGCATTCTATCACATCGACTATAAATCATTGGAAAATAAAGAATAAAGCACATACTAAAGAGGGGCTGTCGCACGTTAGTGCG
>ERZ1106976.1510-NODE-1510-length-23228-cov-4.825443_pt1 | contig 23228 bp, 14 predicted proteins | sample MGYA00403687_ERZ1106976 | MGnify/ENA primary metagenome ERZ1106976 (study PRJEB35170, sample SAMEA104062446) | human gut metagenome | biome: human gut; feature: human-associated habitat; material: faeces | place: Denmark | collected 2013-02-22 ... | reverse complement strand
TTTCATTCTATTGCCGAGAATAGTAAATATATTGCTTTCCATACAGCCCATATGTTTGTGCTCCTTGCCTTCCTGAACGGGTATATCCCAGCCTCGCCTATGTATTTCAATTAAACCGTCTTTGTTAGAATTAAAATAGCTGTATAGCTTTTCAAGGTTTACTTTTTCTTGTCCTTTACTGCAATTAATATATGCTCCTATGCAAGACAAAACGTCCTCGCATCCACCCTCATACAAAAGACTTGTATACTCATTACGCACACTCCTTGGCATTTTATTTCTGAACAATTTATTATACCATTTTTGTGTGCGTTTGGAAAGGGGCTTGCTCTCCTTTCCTTTCTTTTTGCCATCTTTTATTTTTCATTTAGCAAAGCCCTCAGCAGCCGATTCTTTTTACAGACCACCAAGATAGGATCTGGAATGATATATCGCTTAACGGCGATGGATATAGGGCTTTCACCATATGATATATTTTGCCGAAGACAAAATGTGATATAATATCCATTTTCTTCATACGCCTAAGGTGTATATCATCGCACAAAGTGCGATATCACATCGAAGGTATACCACCCGTTCTGATGAGGAACGGATACATTGTAAAAAAAGAACTTTTGTCCGGTAGACAAAAGTTCTTTTTTTCATCACAGGGAGGAGAAAGGCTCGAACTCTCAACACGCGGGTTTGGAGGTGATGAGATGGGCCAAAATTCCCGCCCTATTCGCACTATTTCGGTGAAATGTGCGGGCCGATCTCACCTTTGATGCTCTTTTGATGCTACCGTTTTTCAGCACCGCGGATCAGACATTGCACCGCCTTAGACAAAAAGAGCACATCAACTGCGTATAATGGGAGATGGTTACCCCTATTTTCTCGTCTAAAACGGTACCGATTCGCGGCGTGCGACAACGATATTGCTCCGCTCTGTAGCAGCGTGGATAGCCTCGGAAATGGAACCACCGTTAAAATAGGTTGAGAGAAAGATAGCACCAAAGCAGTCCCCTGCGCTAACCGTGGAAACGACCTTGACATCGGCCAGCTTTCACGATTCGTAGTGAATCCCACTTTGTGAATCCAGCACCACCGATCCCTTCTTGCCAAGGGTGTAAACAACCATTTTCAAATTGGGGATATTGGGCAGCGACTGCATGAGGGAGATCGGAATCCCCCTCTTCCAATAAGCCAAGATCATAGAGGAAATGTCCTTTCTCATCGCTGATTTTAACCATCGTGGCCTTTTCCATACAACGGGCAAGAGAGTCGCGGCCAAAACAATCCTTTCGCAAATTGATATCACAGACGATCTCCGTGAACGTGCAAGCATTAAGGATCCGCATGAGGGATCGCTTCGATTCCTCACAACGTTGAATCAGCGTGTTGAAATAAAATACTTCTGCCTTCTGCGCTTGAATCGCACCGATCATAGCGTCATCGGCTGTGATATGATCATGGGCCACATTGGCCAAAACATGATAGGAGGGACTTCCCTTCTCATTCAGTGTGACAGGACAGGCTTCCGTCTTATGGTCATTTTCTTGGATTAGATCGTTCTTGATGCCATGGTAGTCCGCCATAGCTCGCGCTCTGTCTCCAGCTCATCCCTTCCCACTGCCGAAAGCAGATAGGCCTCGTTGCCTAAATGCGCTAAATGGCAGCAAAATTGAAGGGAGCACCACCAATGACCTGCTCCTCGGGAAACACATCCATATGGTCTCTCCGTATACGATTGCTTTCATTTTTGCTTCCTTTCGAATCAAACATGGGTACCGATTACCCAAACCAAAACTCTACCTTATAAAAAGAAAAGAATTTTGAGCAATCTGGTAAGGGATTACTCGACATATGCGGGTGATATGATGCAATCAAATGCGATTCATGTCAGCTATCAAGCTGGATGAACTCCTCTTGATTTCATAGAAAATCTACGAAGCCAAAAAGAATCCTTCCGTTCCAATCTTCTTACACCAATCTTATTCCCAAATGCTACGAAGTTTCCACATTTCAGCCATCGGCGGATCGTCACACGTTATCATAATGCCTTTTTGTACCAAATCATTGGTGTAACTTAAGCTGATCTCGTCACCTATGAAGCACTCCATAGAACGGCGATCTACAAAAAGCCGCACATCTGGCACATCAGTTCGATGAAGCTTGTATTGTCTTCCTGATGTTGAGGAGATTGTGCGAGTGTTTTCATCGTATGAAAAACCGGTTCCATCAATTGCTACCGTCATCGACTTTTCTAATGGAAAGATAATCTCACAGGGGAAATTAAGGGGGAGATGATCTTGTAATAGGATGCTGCACTTATCATAGCGCAGATCCCGAAGTGTGTCTACCGGCTTGCGGAACACACGATAGCCATCATCGACCTTACACAACGATAGTTCACAAACAAGAGACATTGATTGATTAAATGCCACATCCATCATCAAATCGTAGGAGGTTTCATTTGCCCAAAGCAAACCATCACACAGCCATGCAACATGAAAACGTCTCATATCGCTCGGATAATTGTTAAAGGTTTGCCCGGCATAACAGGCATTACCATAATCCAACCATCCTTCACTTCCATTGGACTTAAACGTAAAATTCTCGAATTTTCCAACCAAATATCGTCCACTTGCTCCGTAAAGAACCCAATGTCTGCTTCCATCATCCGCAGTTAGCTGCATCAAATCAGGACATTCGTACAGATCCATATTGCGCGAGCAAAACTCCCAATGAACAGCATCCTGTGAACGATAAAAGCTTACGCAGTTTTGATCCTTATATGTTTCATATACTGCCATGCAAAGCGTTTTTTCATCAATAAACAGCAACTTGGGATCGCGCCATTTTAGTGTATAAGGTGAAACAGGAATAACCGGATTAACATCCTTGACAATGTCTCTAAAAGTCATACCTCCATCGGTACTGATCATAATATTTTGCCCGGCACTTCGATCCTGCGGAGTTCGTCCAAGATACGAGGGCGATTCCAAATCGGTATAAGCCGCTATAATAGCATTCTCGCCGAATCCGGCAATATTATACTTATCCACAACAGCGCTTCCGGATGCTACATGCAACAGGCTGTTTCTTGGCATTATTGCATCAGGATATTCTTTAAAATGGACTCCGTCGATAGTGGTAGCATGACCCCACGAAAGATTGACAGCCATATGCTGGTTTGCAAGTGGATTATGCTGAAAATACATATGGAATATGCCATCTTGGTAGAACAGACCATTGGGATCGTTTAGCCAACCTCTAGCAGGAGAAAAATGAATTCTCTGACGATAAGGTTCTTGATAGAGGTTAGGATAGAGTTCCACTTCCTCCCCAATACTCCGCCCTTCCAAAACGCCATCGAACAGGTTGTCCGGAGCATTTTCATCACGGCACACCAACGTTACTTCAGATGCGTTGTAACGAGCAGTATGCATAGCAACATAGAAATACGGTATCTCCTCTGACACACGCAGATTCATCAAAAATTCGTTGCGCGTCACGCCATCCGCGATTACCTCAACATAAAATGCGGTATCTGCCCTTGAATTATGAACCGGAATATGCAAATATCCAGTAGATGTCGAGAATGTCTTTTGAATCATAAAAGTCCTCCTTTTAATGTTATATCATAATAATAAAAGCATAAAGGGGAATGAATGGGCATTCTGCTTTTTCTTATTCACCCGACAAAATCGAAATATCCATAGTTGGAGCAAGAGGCAATCCGTATTCATTGTATAAGAAAGATACACCATCCGGGATTACATTTGATTGCAAATACCGAAGCTTTTTCGGACTTTCCCTCATATCATCCAACGAAAGAACAATTTCAAGACCTTCCAAATACGCGCTTGCCTGAACCCAACATGAATCGACCAGCAGTTCAAACCCACCAAGAGCATCTCGAGACGAGGTAAGGCTCCTCGCTCCGGCAACGGAAATCCGCACCGTCTTTCCCTGCAAACGGGCTGATTCGATGGATGGCGAAAGGCCAAACGGCATCCCGTTGACGGGAGGAGACAATGCCAATATTTTGTCTGCAACAACACCGGCGGCGCGTTTTCCTACTGCCCATTTATCGGTAGGATGGATGCCATCCCGCTCTACAGCAGCACTATTGGGTGTCACATTGGAGCCGAGATCAATTCCGCACACCGTATAGACACGAGGAATTTCCATCAAATCCCATTGAACTTGACGAATGTTCAACCAAGAACACCAATCCTCGAATTGAACAAGCTGCATCACAACCGCTGGAAGCCCGGCATCCTTTGTTGCAGTGCGAAGCTCATGTAGAAGCATCTCAAATTGGAGTCGATATGCCGGTGCCATGTGTGGCTGCGCGTTAGCACACCCCTGATACCAAAAGAAACCTCCATAGGAATATCCGGCAATATTGAAAAGCATGCCATTATAGTGTACGCTGTTTAACTCGGGAAAGTAGGACGGAAGCTCGACCATCGCCTCGTTAGAAAGCCAACTCTCAATTGGAGAACCACTTACCGAGCAGTTTACAACACCAATCGGGACCGTATTTCCTGTCATCCTTGCCAAATTCAAAGCAAACGCCATCGCCGCAGCGCTAAAATTCTTCGCTTGATCAAAAGAAACACCAACGCTCCATCGGCATGATGATGATTCATCCACATAAGGTTGCGTAGCCGTACGATATGGTCTTTCGTAATAACGCACGCTCGTCCAATTGTTATACGTATCGTATTCCGCCTGAACGCCGGGATCTTTATTCAAAATATATTGTATTGAAACGGCCATGTTGGATTGGCCGGAACAAAGCCAGACCTCTCCTACCACAACATCCTCAAAGCACCACTGGCTATCACCATGATATACCGTAAGCGTTTTGCCTTTGGAACACTCCTGCATTGCATCCAACCAAACCTCCCATTCGTCTTCGCCGGCAATACCATCAAAGCGTTTGCCGTCAAATACGACATGGACCTTGTCACCGCAATCGGTGCCTCCCCCAAATACACGAACACGTTTCCCTCGTTGTAAAACCATATGATCGGTAAAGAGCGGATTCACTTGAAATGTTTTCTTTGTATGGTGTACCATAATCATTCATCCTTTTTATCTTCAGTTAGCACATCTTCATCACAAGGGCATCTGTCAAAATGGGACTCTACCATTTTGTTATACACGAGTAATACGAAAAAACAGCAAGCCTTTGTCAAACGGCTCAGTGGCTTTTCATCTCTTTTCGAGATCCCACACCAACTGATTGCTCTCCTCTTTTATCGGGATAAACAACGGTCTCGTAGGGCATCCTACATCGGAATCGTTGGGAGAATGAAGGGATAACCACAGCTTGCCATCGTAATCTGCAAAGATCATACCGTGACCACCGTCATAATCCCCCAGGCTCTCCTTAGAGAAAAGACGCTCCTCCATCTGCTCCCAAGGACCGGTTATCTCACCGGAGGCGCTTTTGGCCATTCCAATGCAATACCCATTCTTATCCCAATTGGACCAGATCATGATCAACGATTCGTCTTGGCAGGTGTATATCCAGCATCCGTCGGTAATCACCCAATCCGCCCAAGGAGCATCGGTAGCACGGAAAAGCTCTATCGGCTCGGATATAAAGCCTTTCAGGTCCTTAGATAGCTTCGCACACGCCATTCTACCAACACCGTCATCCGTGGATACCCATTCGTGAACAAAGATCATCCACGGTTGTCCCTCCTTATCCACGTAGAGACTTCCGTCAATGGCATCCCAATCCTCCGGTGTAACATGTCCCTCGGAATGGAGCTTGTAGAGTCCCCCCGGCTTATCGGAGCGAAAGATAGCACAGCCCCGGCGTCCCGTTCGCTTGGACTTGTAGGTGGTAAACATATAATATTGTCCCTCGTATTCGTAAACCTCGGGAGCCCAATGATCGCCGTCAGAATCGGTGGGAACCTCAACCACGTTATCGAGGGGAATCCAATGCTGCGACAGATCCTTTGTCGCAGAAAAATATCCTTGCCATCCGGTTCCAAAGACAAAATAGCGATTGTTTGCTTTCAGCACACAGGGATCGCGAAGATTGTTGATCGTGGCAACAACCACAGCCTCGGATGGGGTAACCGTTTCGATTTGAGGCTCCGTATCGGTAGTCTCTTCCTTCGTTTCCTTGGGCGCTTTTGTTGTCTCAGGCGTCTCATCTGATAAGCTTTCATCCGAACAAGACATCAGCGCCGGGCACATCAGCATGAACAGGGCTCCTATGAAGACACTCCATTTTATTACTTTCATACATCACCCGCTTCGCATGAAGGAATACGAAGCACTACCTTTCCTTGTTTTTCATTGCATTTCAAATCCTATTTCTGTTCTCAAGGTTGCAATCGCAATCCACTAACTCTGTTCCTATTTCGAGTCTTCGCTGACAGTTATTCAACCTCAATTACAATTTCCGCATCGGGTGCAAGTGGAAGCCCGTACGAATTATATAAATAAGCAATTCCCTCAGGAATAACATTATTTCCCATGTAGCGGATCGTCTTCGGAACTTTATACAGCTTGTCGATATAAACAAGAAACTCATTATCAACAAACTCTGCCTCAACGGACACCCATTGTGTACCAAGACGCGCCTCAAAGCCACCAATGCGTCCTTCCGACGGTGTCAATGTTACATTATCGGTAATCGACACATGAACGACGCCGTCAATTAATACAGCCTTATCAATGGTAGGCGAAAGACCGTACGGATTGCCATCGGTAGGTGCTTCTAATCCATACACCTCCTTAAGCGCCGCTCCGGCAGCACGTTTACCAACCGCCCATTTATCGGTAGGATGAATGGTATCCAGCCTTGACGCTTCATCAATCGTCTTAGTCTTATGGCCCAAATCAATGCCGCATACCGTGTACACCCCATCCAACTCCATCAAATCCCATTGAACTTGACGAATAGCAGCCCACGAAACCGGGTCGTTATGTTGCACAAGCTGCATCACGATAATAGGAAAATCGCGATTGCCTGTGGCATTCTTCAATTCTTTTCGGAACTGCTCAAACATTGGTCGGTAATAATCGATCGTTGTGTGATGACTATTGCCACAGCCTTGATACCAGAATAATCCCTTGTAGGTATATCCCATCACATTATACAGCATCCCGTTATAGCAACGCGATTCCCACTGCTGAACGTATTGGCGGATGTCATCGCTTGTATATTCCAGGTTTAGGTTTTTCAAGCCTTCCTCCGATATCCACGCCTGAATCGGCGAACCGCCAACCGAGCAATGCAAAATCCCGATTGGCACATCTTCACCAAGCATATGGGACAAATTGGAACCAAAGGCAATGCCGGCAGCCGTATAAGGAATGACATCCTCGAAGGAATCTACGACCTTCCACACCTCGGCTCCCGCAATTTGGCGCTTCGGCTCATCGGCCAAAACCACCAGTCGATCAAAAATTCGAATATTTTCCCAATTATTATACTCGCTGTATTCTTCACGAACTTTAGCGTCTTTTTTCAAAATATAGTCAATGTTAACACCCATATTGGATTGGCCACTGCAAAGCCAAACGTCGCCAACCACAACATCATCAAAGGAAATTTCCCGTCCCTCATGTGATACCGTCAAGATTTTTCCTTCCTTGCAGGCATCCATGGAATCCAACCAAACCTCCCATTCATTCTCGCCGACAATCCCCTCATACTGCTTACCATCAAACGTGACCGTGACAAGATCACCCGGATTGCCGCCATGGCCGTAAATTCGAACAGGCTCTTCCCGCTGAAGAACCATATGATCGGTAAAAGTCGTATTTACCCAAAGCTTTTTATACGGTAATTTTTCGGTTTGCCCCATACTCTCGTCCCCTTGCGTGGATTGACCGATCGTATCGGTCGACTCGGTCATCGGATCAAAAGGGGCCATTTTGCAGGCAAACAATAATCCGACAGACAACACACAGATCCAGAATATCACCGCGCATCTTACATAGCTTGCTCTCATCTTTACATCCTCGCAAAGCGCTTATTCCGCAAAAGATTCATTTTTTAGAATGGAACTGCCCGCGAAGCGGCAGTTCCATTCCAGGTTTACCCCAAATTATAAAATAGCAATCGCCAACAAGAGAATTACTTGCGACGCTTAAGTGTCAAAACAGCACCGCAGGTAACAACACTCAGTATTGCAACCGCAACAAGATCGCTACCGGTTTCGGGAGCGGGATCCTTGGAATTTTCTGCCGGCTTCAGAGAAGCCATATCAAGAGCGGCAACCTCGTCGGCAGTCAGGGCGCGGTCAAAGACAGCTACTTCTTCTACCTCACCGGTCATACACTCCAGATTGCGAACAAATCCGCCAATCGTAAAGGGCGCCTCGGAATGGTTGGAAACATAGCCGGCAGCAGTACCACTTGATGCTACAGCACCATCAAAATAGGCTACAGTTTTGTTATCATTAACCGATATGGTCAGAACGATCGTGTGCCACTCATCAAACATAAATGAAGTAGTCATATCAAGATCGCCGTCGGTACGCTTGATACAAGCATAAGTTCCGTTAACCATTCTGTCTCCATTTGCAACAATGGCAAGTCCGGCAGGATGATAGGACCAACCGGTGGACAAAATGGTACGTGTGCTCTTGTTATCGGAAGAAAGCTTAAACTTGATAGCATAGGTAACTTCGGTCAAGGAATCGGTGAAGTCAGCGTTTTCTTCTGTAGCAATAGCACCTTCTCCTACGAAGACGGCCTTACCATCCTCCCATAATACACCGGCACCGTTTTCGGTCGGGTAGACGACAAGGTCATTGCCATTGCCGGAGGAATCTTTTCCGATGTTGTCTTCATCGTCAAAGAGATACAGGGCCACAGGGCCAGTGCCCTCTGCGGAGGCACCCAGCGTCAAACATGCAAACAGGGAACAAACGAGGGACATAACGAGAAGTACGCTTAAAAGAGTCGTGCGTTTCATAATAAAATCCTTCCTTTTATAAAAATTTTGGTGGTAATTTGGGGGTAAATTTTAGGCGGCAGAACGGATCTGCACCTTTGCGGCAGACCATGCCGGCATATCTTCGATCACAAAGCTGATACGAATCCGTCCGTCAAAGCCCTCGGGAGCCTGATCCTTAAGGGAAATCGTCAGGCTTTCAGGAAGAGCCTCGGCTGTATCGGTGGTATCTGCCCAGTTAAAGAAGAGTTCTGCCGTGCCGGCAATGGGATAGTACACTGCTTTGGTATAACCATCGGCCGTATGATAGGCAATCTGCATGCCGCAGGCGCCCGTGAGAACGTCGTTCTGACAGTCAAACGAGGTCAGCACCGTAATGGCATCATCTACGTTATCGTATACAACCGAGGTAGCCGCGCGAGTATCGGTAGTGTCACCCATCCCCATAAGAAGTGTTTGGGATCTGCGCTCAAATTCAGCGTAACAATCTTCACCGCGATCCGTAAAGTAATAATCCTTACGAATGTATGTACCGATTGCTTCTACGGGCGCCGTTTCATCGATACCGGAATAGTCGGTAATTTCGATATAACAACTATCACCGTAATCCAGCGTAACGGTTACGCCGAAATCGGCAAGCTCTACGTAATCGGCTTCCATCGCCACATAGAATTCGCTCTTGCCGCTTTCGAAGAGCGCATGCTCTTCGTTAATAATATATACTGTCACCTTACCATGAGAAAATGGCAGATTACCAAAGGATATGGTCTCGGTCATCGTGTCATTCTCCATATTCCAAAGGATCATAGCGGCGCGGTGATCGTCCGAAGATGCAACCGTCGACAGCTTAGACGCATTGGTCACCTGTCGCCGGGTATACGGCATACTCTGAAAGAATTTCAGCATATGATAGGAGGGATATGGCTCGAACGTATTGGGCTGAAGTAAACCATGTAAGTCGCCCGGTTCACAGGTGTTCGCCCAGGAAATCACTTGAAGCTCGGTAATGTCATTCATGAGCATCAGGCTTGTCAGTGCCTTGGCAGGAGCGTCATACCGCAAGGTCTTATCTCCCTGCGCGATATTGTATTCGGTCATGTGCATTTGCACGGCGGGAAGCTCGTATTCATTGAGAATATTTCGCATCCTTGCCGAATACCGAACCGGGTCCTGTCCCCAACCTGAAACCTCGTTGTAGCAATGGTATGACACGAAGTCCAACGGAAGATCATTTTCAACAACCGAATTCAAGAACATTCGTGCACCGTCTCTCTCACTATCTAACGATATGAGATCGCCAGCAGACAAGCCGCCAACAACCGCATCCGGGTCTGCATCGCGAACAGCGCGGGATGCGTAGGAATACATCTTGACATATTCCGAGTATTCCCGATCAAAGAAGAATGCCAAATCCGGTTCATTCCAGATCTCATAGATCGGCTTGGCCGTCTTTCGACCGCGAATGGCTTCGGCTACGTCATATACATACTCATAATAACCATCATAATCAGTTGGGGCTGTGTTATTGGTTTCGCTTCCTTCCGGCTTTAGCGCGTTAGGAAGGGGCATCATGCATATATACGGCAGAATATCCTGCTCTAACATGGCCTTGGTCAGCGTATGCAAAACCGTAAAGGATGCCTGACCGTAGGTCTCCCAAATCCCGTTAGTTGATGCAACCATATCCAAGCGGTAATTGTCCCCTCTCATTTGAGACAAAGGCTCAATGCTGTTGACGATTAGATTCTTGTCGATCCAACCACTGGTAAACCCGCTAACCTTGCGAAAAATCGGCAAACCGTTTGATCTCCCAAAATCGGCCTGTATCGTAGCATCTTCAGGAGATGCTACGGAAACAAGCGTTTCGTCAAGGGTTACGATAGGCTCCGGAAAGGTTTCGGAATCTGTGGTTACCGAACCTTCGGATCGGTTATCGCAAGCCACCATGGTCACCAACAGGAGCAACAGTATTGCGAGCAGCCATCCTGCATAGTGTTCCACTTTATTCACACAAAACCTCCGTTAATAAGCAGATTTAATCTTATCAAGCATTTGATCCAACTGCGTCTGATAAGCCGGCGCGTATGCCTCATACCATGCGTTAACATTGGTAGTATTGTCACGCATCATCCAAGGAAGCGTGAAGGAGATATTATTCCAGTTAGCATACACATAACCGAATTCCCAAATAATGTGATTATACAGATCCAACAAAATCTCAGCATCCTCGGGATCTCTTGCAACCTTGTGCTGCATCATGGTATCAATATAGGCAGGCATGAATTCCAGACGGCTTTCGGCGCTCAGCATTTCAATGACCAATCCCGTAAATGCGGGATCCTCCAGGGTAATGGGAAGCAGCATCAATTCGGCATAGGTGTTCGTATAATACTCCTTCTGCTGCTCGTCAAACTTGGGAATTGGCAGGAATCCGTAATTGAATTCCAGATCGCGCATGTTGCTACCCACGCAGCGGAGATCGAAGACACACCGACCGTCCTCAAAGAGAACCGCTTGATTTCCCTCAAATACGGGAATGGTACGGGTGTCATTGTAAATCAACTGATGAACCTTATCAACAAGAGTGCCCATTTTTTCCATATCTTGAAAAATAACCGCTTTATCGTCTTCAATTGTAACCGCTGTAATATTCGAACCATACATGAAAGAGGTCAGATAATCGCGATAGGCAAAGCGCCAAGCATAACGATCCGTTTCGTCAAACACGCCATCGCCGTTCATATCCTTCGTCAGATTCTTGGTAATATTCAAAAAAGCATCCAGTGTCCATGTTCCATTTTCCACCTGATCGTATGGAAGGGGAATTCCATCGTCAATCAGAATATCCTTGTTGAATGCAAGCGCATTTACATTGGTTTGCACGAAATCGCTGTGCATTGCCAACAGAACATCGCCCACCGACAGGTTCTCAATCACCTGCTGATTCCAATAAGGCTGCGAAAAATCGCAGTTTAAATCATACCAATTATACAGCAGACCCGCAGTGGACATATTGATCTGCAGATAAACGCTTTGTGCTATAAACACATCGCAAAACGCCTCGCCTGAGGATGTCAACAGCATAAAGTTTTCACTTGCTATGTTATATTGTGACTCTACCAAATTGTCAATTTCGATTTCCAATTGCGTTTCAACATTACGATACCGATTATAAGCCGCCTGTTCAACAGCCTCGGAAGATTCTTCTTCGATAATGTAGTAATTGGGTGAGTTGGCCGGCCACGAATAAAGTGTAAAAGTTCTACCGGAATAATCCGTCCCCTCGGGGATCTGCGGATAGGGAAACTCCGTCGTTTCCTCTTGGCTTGTACCAACGGTGCCGCTACCGACTCCCGTTGTTCCTGCTCCGGTAGAATTCTCGGCGCCTTTTTCACCTTCGTTCTGGCATCCTACAATCAGTACGGCTGCCATCAGAACAAACGCTAAAAAGGCCGCTAAAGTTCGACGTTTTTTCATGTTTTTTCTCCTTTTTTATATATATTTGATTCTGGGAACGATAGGAAAACCACTTACAACCACTCCATGGATGATTGGTCAATGGCATCCAACTCCCATACATCCAGGGAAAGTAGCTTGCTGTCCCCACCGACTGCAGTAACCGAAATGCCCAGACTATCCTCGCGTGTTGGCAACACGCGCTTTCCGATGCAGGTTCGATCGTTGGCAAACACATCAATCAAGCACTTATCCAAGAAAATATGGAGTTCAAGACCCTCGTCCGGTTCGATGCGGAATTCTTCTGTGTCGGGAGCCGAGACGTAGAGCAAACTGTGATCGGTGGGTGGGTTCAGCGAGGAATGCTCGCAATCAAGAGATAAGACGCTCAACGGGTTATCCCAGTTGATCCAGGCGCCGCGATTGCGATAAAAGGTTATTTTGGTATATTCTTCCGAATCCGGTGAACGAAGCACCTTCATCTCAATGACAGAAACAAAGGAGGAATCAAAGCGAGCAATAATTTCAAGGCAATCCCCCTGCACGCCTTCAATCACAACCTCTTGATTGGCCCGCATATCGATATTCTCTCGGTGTATATGGTTCTTGCGGAGTGAGGCAATCTGCTCCGGTGGTGCCACATGAAGCTCATCGCCATTACCACCCAACGTTAAGTGATACGGCATACTCATATTACCGCCCGGAATCACGCAGAACAGATATGCCCCGCCTTTTCCGTCGGAAACCAACGCCGGTGCGTGCAATCCGGAACATTTAAAGTGATTAAAACGCGCTCCGAACGCGGGAATAAAGCATTCGTTTTCCATATCATACTTTCCGACCAAGAATTTGGGACCTCGCGCATGACTAAAATGCATCAACAAATGCTTATCACCAAACGGTACAAAATAGGGACAGGCACCGTCATCGTTGATCTCGCTAAACCAATCCTCCTTAATGAAAGGATGACGGTACTCCCAGTCAATGCAATCTACCGAGCGGAAAAGATATTCGACACGCATCCAATGGCCTGTCACGGGATTGGGCATATGGCATCCCGCTAAGGCATAGTAGTAATCGCCCTGCTTCCATATGCAAGGATCGTATACATCGTAGGGCTTATCGCCGCATAATCCAACCTGTCCCAGAATCACCGGATCGGGATGGATCTTATTCCAGTTCAGTAGCAACGGATCGTCTGCGGTAGCACAGAGTAAACCGCCATGACCGCGAAATCCGTACCACAAAGCCGTTACCTTATCATCCTCAACCCAAGTTGAACCGGACCAACACTCTTTTTCGGGATTCGGATAAATCGCATCGGGCAAATCGCACCAATGAATCAAATCACGGCTAACCGCATGTCCCCAATAAATCGTGCGATCGTTTTCCGATAAGGGCATGATATGTTGATAAAATAGGTGCCATCTTCCCTGCCAAAAGCATGGCCCGTTGGGATCATTGAGACCACCGTTGGGATTCGAAAAATGCCAAATCGGTGTATAACGATCACGCTTGGCTGTCGCGCGACATTCCGCAAAATGTGCGAGTACCGCATCATTTTTTAAGCTTTCGATTTGCTCTTCCAGTAAAACGGGGTAAACAGGCTTATTACCATCATGAGGAAAATTGAAAACAATATTTTCCTGACAATCTAACTGTTTGCTTATAATATCCACATCTTTCTCCTTAACATCATTTCGATATTCATTGGGAGTCATGGAAAAACGCTCCTTGAACTTCCTCACAAAGACATGAGAATCAGGAAATCCCGACAACTGAGCAATCTTTTCAATGGTATTACCATCGTCCGAGCGCAGTAATTCGCACGCTTTGGCAAGGCGCACCATGTTGAGATAATCCTTTGGAGCAACACCCATCTCACTCTTAAACACTTCGTAAAAGTAACTGCGAGATACATGTATTTCCTTGGCAATTTGAGATACCGTCAGTTCGTCACTGTATCGACGATTGATCAAATTCACAGCACTATTCACGATATCGCTTAAACCAACCGGAGCCTTGCCAAAACGGAAGCGGGATTCTTTCAGTAACTCTCCCAAGAAAGCATATAGCTCACTTGTCATGCAACACTCCAGGATTTCTTCCTCTTCATTGGAAAAGGGTACTTCAATGATGCGTTCCATCCGGTGTGGCAGATTCGTTTCCCGAATCTCACGCATAACCCGACTCTGTAACAAGCCAGACTTGCGAAGAAATCTTGATACTCGCTCCCCCGAGAACCCCACCCAGCGCAAGGTCCACGGGTTCCCCTTGTCAGCACAGAACACTACCCTTTCTCCCGGAAGTACCGCAAAAAGATCTCCTGTCGCCAGATTTATCTCCTCGCGTTCGAGAAGCAGCATCCCTTTTCCGGATAAAACATAGTATACAAGATAATACTCACGTTTCTCCAGAAGGCTACGCTTCCCGGGCCGGAACGGTTCATTCCCACTTTCCATAACAACGGCTTCCAAGGTCGCCAAAGATTGTCGACAATAGCTTCGAAAAATTTCACTTTCAAAGCCATTCTCCTTTGCCATTTGACAAACATACACATTTTTTTGTCGATTATCCGTTGAGAGTCCCATACTAACACCTCCCATTTGTTTTATTTTACAAAAATAATTGTCCAATGTATATACTATTTTGTCTGTTTCTTGGACAACAATTCTTAATTTCTATGTATTTTTCGGGCATTTCAACCCACTCAATGTCCAGTTTTTCAAAAAAACTATCTAACATGTCATATTAGTTATCATAAAAACAATAAAACGGGCGTTGTGAGATTGGAAAATGCGATCCTTCACCGTGTTTGGTTTAATTCGGTTTTATCGTCACATTCTCTGCAAAATCATCCACCTCAATGTTGGCTTCTGACAAAGTTTCGTAAGGAATTCCGGATACTCCATAATGCTCAAACCGAATATTTTGACATTTATGCTCCGAATCGAAGCCTTTTATATAAGAGGGCATCGGATAGGCAAGATCAATATTACGAAAGGTAACCCCATCAATGCTTCCCGCCTGAACATCCCCTGACCAAAAATCCTTTTGAATTAATACATTGCAGGCATATTTCTTTTCATGTTCAATTCGGATGTTATCAAAAACAATATTACTCACATGCGCACTGTCGCAGATATATACAACAAGAGAACCCAATTCATGCGTCCAATCCGCATAACTTCGAATTACATCAGAATCGACAAACCGAACATCCGTAATATCGTTTAATGACTCCGCCGCGATTCCAAAGCAACGCACCTTATCATTCCAAACCACATTACGATAACAGTGAATATTGCGTCCTCCGCAAACAGGCGGCGGGCACATAGCCTTGACAACAATGGCATCATCACCTGTCCGCAAAAAACAATCGTGAACGCAAATATCCTCAGAGCTGACAATATCGATACCATCTGAGTTTTCTCGATAACCCCAAATACGCATCCGTTCAATTTCCACATGCTGACAACGCGATAATGTTAGATTCCAAGCGCCGGCGTTGATCAAGGTAATCCCCTCAATATGCACAGAATCACATTGCTCAAATGTCACAGGATTTCTTTCGTGCCAATCGAGACGGGAAAAATCAATAATACCATATCCCAATATTGAAATATGCTTTTTTCCTTCACCAACGATGCATTTCCGGTAGTTGACCCTTCCAGCCCAATCCTTTTTCCTAATTGGATGCTCTGTAGGATCATGTGGCATGGCACGAAGAATAGCCCCTTCCTCTAAATACACCGTCTCCCCATCAGAAAAATCATAATAATCAAAATCATAAACACCTGCCTTAATAACACGACAAGATTCACTCGGTACAGGAATCGGTTTTAAAAATGACAAGGTCAACGGACGGTCTATATCTCCATTCACAGTAAACGTCAAATGGCATTCCCGATCTACTGTAAAACGGAAGGCGTCACCTTCAAAGCAAATCGATATGCCAACGCTCTTTGGTGCAACAAGAATCGAATGAATTGCACGATTGTTGGCCTTTACCACAACTGTGCGGATCGTACCGTCTTCAAGGTCGGCACGTCCAAAAGAATGAGGGCCTCTTCGTGTAACAGGTGTTCCATAAATTATAAGCGGGCTATCATCGACCCAGACACTCCAATCCGAAGAGTAAAACAATCCGTCTTGGCAAGCTCCGTGAGGATCTTCACCCTGTTTGCAAGCCGCCTTATAGCTAACATTCGCCTTAATGGGATCATTGGAAATTTGAAACATATTACAATTCCTTTCTTGATTCATACAACAGCTTTTAAAAAAATGCTAACATTATTTTTGTTCGATGTAAATATGTTTTTGTCCGAAACTTACGATAACACCCCACCTGAATGAGGGTCACGATCTCAACCGAGAAAACAGAAAGCCCGCCAAAATGGCAAACAATCGATATATAAAAAGCTTCTCAAAAGCATACAATAACGTTTCGCACAACATCCAATCATTAATGAAGACTACCCAGCCAAAACACATCACTTCACATGAAAAGAGGAATCGCAATGCGATTCCTCTTTTCGTTCGCCGAGCAATTCTTGATACGGATAAACAAAGAAAGCCCCCAAAAAATCGGAAGCTTCCTCCATTGTCCTTCTTAGAGTATATCCCTTATGGTAAGATAAAAATAGCCCCGAAAGCACAAATATCCCTCAATCTAAGCAAAACTTATTTTGAAGCGGGTTAAAGTGCCGGGGGCTGCCGTTCCTCATCACGCTCACATCAGCTCGCAAAAGCGAGCTGTTTAGGCATTTGGTAGCAGTTTCGCAGATTTTTATGGTGGGGACTTTTATAGCACCTGTCGCCTTTTGGGCCCCACCTTTTGGAGGCAAAAATGACAGCAAGCACACCAAGAAGTCTGTGAATAATTGGATAACATATGCTTCTCTGTCAATTCTCTCTGGACCTCGGCAATCGATTATGGTATGTGTTGAAAAAACAGAAAGGAATTCTGCTATGCCAAGAAAACTATTGACCAACGGAAATGCCTTCAAGCGCACCGACGGCAGATGGTGCGGTGTCGTGTGGTTCATGGACGAAAGGGGTGAGCGCAAGAGCTTCTCGGAAACCACCAATCAGGAGGTCAACAAGAAAATGACCGACTATATTGCCACCTTTCACGAAGTAAACGTTGACTCCTCCGAATCCGCAATGCGGCTTCAGGACTGCATGCAAAGCTGGATTGAGGTCTTCAAGTTTCCCTCGGTAGAGCGAAACACCTACGACCGTTACGAATGTACCGCTCGCCATCAGGTATATCCCCATCTCGGTGACAAGATTGTCTCCGACATCACCTCCGCTCATATCAAGACACTTTTAAATAGCGCCATGAACGAGGGATACGCCTATACCACCGTAAAAAAGAGCCATCAGCTTCTAAACGAATTCTTCCATTATCTGTCCGAGCTGGAGCTTATCCCCAAGAATCCCGTGACAAGTGCCCCCATGATTAAGAAGATCTGCTTTATGGCCGCCCAAGGAAAAGAAGATCTCTCCACCTGCGAAACGGCAATCGTCTTTACGGAGGAAGAAATTGATAAGCTTAAGCAAGAATGCTTCCGAAGCCACGAAAACGGTAAGCGAATCTATCAGCAAGCCGCTGCCTATCTCCTTATACTTAATACAGACTTACGAGCGGGCGAGCTTCTCGGCCTTCTGAATCGCGACATTGACACGGATCACCGTGTCCTCCATCTGAGGCAAGGGGGAAAGGAAATCGAGCGACGCCACGGCACATCCACCACATCGGGACGCGAAATCAAGGTTGAAAAGCTGAAGAGTGCCTCCAGAAAGCAGGATATCCCCTTGAACGCCACCGCCCATTGCCATGATTCAAAGTTTGCGGGAGGAACGGTATTTCAGAGAGGATTCTCCTCTGGTCTGCGACGAAAAGGGAGATTACACCCGCCCCGTCAATCTCCGCAAGCGCTTCTATCGTATCCTGATGCGGCAGGCATCGAGCAGAAGGGGCTCCATGCACTCGTCACCAATTTAGTCAACGGCATTCATCAACAGGACGACACCATCCGGAGTCTATCCCCAAGCAGGCCGCCGACCTTCTCGGACACAGCACCTCGTAGATCACCGAGGTGTATTATGTGAAAAAGGACATGGGGCGCTTGCAGAGGATCAACGACGGAAGCATTACAACCGGAACCAACCGGTTGTAAAATATTTTCTCTGAATAGTCTTTACTCCCCTGCTCTTTCACTCATTCCCTATAAAACAAAGAAAAACCCGCCTGAAACGCAACGTTTCGGCGGGTTTTGGCAGAGCGGATGCAGTTAAATCCGAACTTAAATCTGAGTTTTCGATTTCACTCAGACTAATAGTTTCAGAGCCGTCTTTATAGTTAAAGGTTATCACCATTTTATCATCATACAGATAAATTGTGTTGATAAAACTATCAATTAGCCTACGCTTATTATCTAAACGGCGAGTATTATATTTGCGTAAACGATGGAACCAAAACAAAATTTGATCTTTTGTGAGCAATGGCTTTGACATTTCCTCTTTAACAATCTGAACAGAAATGTCGCTTTTTTGCTTTTCCAGATCTTCAAGGCGTTGCTTGGTAGAAGCAGTGATAATACCTTGTTGGATAGCGTTTAAAAGATTGTCAATTCCTCTTTGAATATCCGCATACTGTTTTTTTAGCATCGGCAAAACAGTATTTTCTTTTCCTTGGATCTCCATTATGGTATCAGCAATATTTTCAAGAAGAACATCATCTAACAGTATTTTCTCTATTTGCTTTACAACAAAATCTTCTATCCAATCTTTTTTAACGGTCTTTTTATCACAACCGCTATGTTTTTTAACGCCAACACATTTGTAATAGCGATATACGGTGGAAGTCTTGCTCGTTCCGCTTTCACCAACCATAAAGCACTCACACTTGCCGCAACGCAGTTTCGTGGTAAGTAAATATTCGTCTTCGGCTTTGTGTTTTGCCGGAGCCTTTTTATTTGTAGACATACGGCGTTGTACTTTGTCAAATAGTTCATCGGGAATAATAGCAGGAATACCGTGCGGATGAACAATCTCACGATATTTAAACTCACCAATATACCGACGGTTTTTAAGCATTCGGGTAACCATATCAACACCGATTTTGCCACCGAAAGCAGATCGTAAACCTTTGGCATTCATTTCTTGTGCTATCTCGGTCATCGATGCACCTTCAGCGTAACGCTTAAAGGCTTCTAAAACAGCAGGTGCAACTAAAGGATCAATTTGAAAATGTTGTTCGCTATCAATAGTATATCCTAAAGGTAAAGTACCGCCGTTAAACTTGCATTTATATGCATTTTCAGTAAGACCACGGACAACCTTTTCAGAAAGCTCGGCAGAGTAATATTCCGCCATACCTTCAAGCACCGCTTCCATAAGGATATCTTCCGAACCTTCGGAAATCTTTTCGGTGGCAGATATAACCTTAACACCATTTTTACGAAGCGCAGCTTTATAATGAGCAGAATCGTAACGATCACGCGCAAAGCGGTCGAGTTTCCATACAATGATAAGTTCAAACTTTTTGTTCGCACTATCTTTTATCATCTTCTGAAAGTCAGGGCGATTATCCGTTCTGGCAGAAAAAGCGCGGTCGATATATGTGCCAACTATTTGCACTCCGTTCTTTTCGGCAAAAGCCTTGCATTCACGCAACTGACCTTCAATAGACTCTTCACGCTGATTATCGCTTGAATATCGTGCATATATTACGCCTGTCATAGCAATCACCTTCTTTACTTAATCTTTCTTTTATAAGTGCATCCAGAACTTTTATAATTAGAGCATCCGAAAAACTCCCCGTATGGTCCCGACTTTTTTAATAATTTTCCACCGCACACCGGACATTCCCATTGTTCTCGTTTAAGTTCCTCACCATAGCGTTCTTTAAGTTCCATGGCAAATTCAGATTCTTGATTGTTAACAGTAACAATAAATGCCTTTTTCTTCGCTCTTGTCAATGCAACATAAAAAAGGCGGCGTTCCTCTGCATAAGGGTATTGATCGCAATTATCAAGTAATAGATTTAGTATCGCAGCATCTTGTATTTTGCTGGGAAATCCCATTCTCGACTTTTTATTATTGATAATAAAAACATAATCTGCCTGTAATCCTTTAGACTTATGTGCAGTAATAAAATTCATTTTTAGATCAGGTCGTTTTCGATATTTTACTTCCACAAATCCGCTAACATTGTTATACTGACAATCAAACAATCCGCTATCGCTCAATAATTTTGCATCAAAAGAGTATCTTCCAATGAAGAACACGCTACTATCTTTTGGCAAATCTTCAAGTTTTTTTGCCATAAACTCAATTGCGTATTTATCAGTATATCCACTGATTTCACCTAAAGCAAACCCGACGGTATCGGTTTTTCCTTTAATGGATTTTTTGATTTGAACGGGATTCTGCATTATAAAATTGCCGCTAATTTCTATGAGTTTTTGAGCAAAACGATAAGTAGTTTCAATTTTGCTGATTTCAGTAGAACCCCAATATTGTTCGAAATTCAAAATATACCCAATATCACTACCTGCAAAACGATAAATACTTTGCCAATCATCGCCCACACAAAACAGGTCATAATCATTTGATTTTCGCAAGGCACTAAGCAAACTAAAACGAGCTTTAGAAATATCTTGATATTCGTCAACGATAACATATTTGTAAGGACTGATATATTTCCTTTGCTCGACATACTGAGTTGCCATATTGATCATATCATTAAAATCAATTTCTTTGTGTTCATTCAAATAAGTGCAGTAAGAATTAAATATTGGCTCAAGAAGCGATAAAATAATATTATTGTTTTGAACATTACTGTTTCCGGTATTTAATTGACGTACGGTAGCGATTGTATATCCATTGCTTTTTATGAGATTTATTATGGTTTCAAATAATTCTATAACACCATCAAGAATAGACTCACCGTCAGCCGACACTTGTTCCCATAACTCTTTTGTGGTCTTGGGGGTCAGTTTTGCACCTTTTTCAACAAGTTTTTTCTTCAAATTTTCGAGCAAAACACCATCAAATTTTTCATAAGAATAACACTCAATTAAAACAGTGTCATTAGCACTATGTGTTTCTCGTTTCCATTTCATAGATGCTTGATATGTTTGGGTGGCTGTCAGTCCATTAGTGCCTTTAAAATATGATGGTACTTCACCATTTTTATTCACACCGAAATATTCAATATAAATATCATATTTGGGCAGATAAAAGTCTGGTTGATATTGCCCATATTCGCTTGTGCGTGTATCGATCTTATAAGGATGTTCATAGATATATTGTATTCCGTTTTGTGCCAAAAAGTTGGCTATATCCATTTCACCATAACTTTTTACGGTTTCGTTGTTTATAGTTGTTGGTGGATTTAATCGCAAATATTCTTCATATTCGGATTGCGTTTTGAACTCAAACTCGGATTTTGAAACAACACGATTATACAGTAAATATGAACTTAATAAATTTAAATATGCATCGGATTGCATATTCACTAACAACTGTTCTTTCACAAATTTACGTAGATTTAATTGCGTAATTTTAGGTACTATACCGTTTACTTTAGTGATGATGTTCAACCCAAGTTTGTGAAAGGTAGATGCGTCTATGTCACATCCTGTTTCTTGATTGATTCGTTGGCTCATCTCACTTGCTGAAGCATTAGTAAAAGATAACACCAAAATATCTTCAGGTTTATATTTCCCCGATTTCAAGAGAAATTTAATTTTTCCGACTACAGTAGTTGTCTTACCCGTTCCTGCTCCGGCAATTACAAGATGGTTGTGTGCATCTTTGACAATGCAAGTCATTTGCTGTTTGTCTAATTTTCGCCCCTCAACATCCCCAATCAATGCGTACGCATTTTGAATTTTTGCATCGGCAACTTTATCATTATGCGCACTTATTTGTTGCTTAAGGGAATTAGCATTGCGATACAGTTCTGATTGTTTCTCCAATAAGATTTTATAGCGAACGGCCTTTTTCAACTTTTGAATATTTGTTATAGCAACATTTGTAATTAGAGTGGCATTGCGATCATCCCACTCTAATTTTTCACTCGGTTCAACAAACGATTGAGAATCCGAAAATAATATAGCTATTTCTTGTAGTGCGGCATCAATTTGCACAATTAGATTGTCGCACATATCGTTCCGGCGTTTTACTTTCTCTTTATGCTTATCAATGATTGTTTGAATAAACCCCATAATATCAACTCCTTATTCTTCCGCCTTACCGCTATTTACCCATTCGTCAATCTCAGAAACTTTAAACTTCCATTTTTTGCCGACCTTGTGCGCGGGCATTTCCTTCGTAGCAATCCAACGCAATGCAGTATCTCTGCTAATGCCGAGATATTTCATAATTTCCGGCATAGAGTAATAGCGATCTTCTATTTCAGCCATAACAGCACCTCATTTTTTTATTTTCTACAGTATACCACAAAACAAACGATTTGTAAAGTTATTGTACGATATCGTAAGATTTTGTTTTCAAACAGAATTTTAAAGTTTAAGGCCTTGACAAAACTTTTAAAGTCCGGTAAAATAAGCATCCAACCAAATAGAGAACATATAAGTCTTCGTGTAGTACATAGCCGAAATCGGCGTGGTAGCACAAGACTTATTTTTATCTCTGTCGGTATGTACTTTGACAAAAGCATAAATGCGAAACAAATCCCTGCGCGGATACTGTCAAGGTATAACCATACAGTTTCCCACGCAGGGATTTTTATATATTACAGCAGAAGGGAGTGATTGTGAAATATGACTGCGGTAGAACTCTATCCCAAAGGGATAGGCAAGCATATTGTTTGTAT
>ERZ1106976.1498-NODE-1498-length-23352-cov-6.756406_pt1 | contig 23352 bp, 15 predicted proteins | sample MGYA00403687_ERZ1106976 | MGnify/ENA primary metagenome ERZ1106976 (study PRJEB35170, sample SAMEA104062446) | human gut metagenome | biome: human gut; feature: human-associated habitat; material: faeces | place: Denmark | collected 2013-02-22 ... | reverse complement strand
GTATGGGCCCCTTAATTTCCGGGGCGCAGTTTGAACGCGTTCGGGAATACATTTCTTCGGGCATCCGCGAGGGGGCTCGTCTGGTTGCCGGCGGGCTGCCGCCGGAACCGGGCGCCGATGACGGATGGTTCGTGCCGCCCGTTGTATTTTCGGATGTCCGGCCTGAGATGCGGATTGCTCAGGAAGAAATCTTTGGCCCTGTCCTGTCGGTGATGCCGTACAACACGCTCGAAGAAGCGCTGGCGATTGCCGACGGCACGCAGTACGGTCTGTGCGGCGCTGTCTTTGGTCCTCATGAGGCAGCGGTGAATTTTGCGCGTCGTATGCGCACGGGGAACGTCTACGTGAATGACGCGTCACGCGACCTTGCAGCTCCCTTCGGCGGCGAAACGGCGGTGTACGTTGATCATGGCGATCTTCATGATGTCGGCCGCAGAACCTTGAATCGGAGCGTTCACGGCGTTTCGCTCGGCAAGGCCGCGGGCGATGGCGTTGTGCGAAGCGATGTCGTTGAGGTAGCGGCGCCGGCCGAAAATCGTCGAGACGAAGCCCTCTTCCTTGGCCTTGGCAACCACGTTGTCCATATACTCCTGCACCTTGGGATAGGATGCGAAGTAGCCGTCGATAATCTCTTTGGCCTCCTTGCGGGGAATCTCCAGCCGCTGGCTCAGGCCGAAGGCCGAAATGCCGTAGATGATGCCGAAATTAGCGGTCTTGGCGCGGCGGCGCTCCTCGGAGGTCACTTCGCCGAGGGTTTTGTTGAACAGTTTGGCGGCCGTCGCGGCGTGGATGTCCTCGCCGTGCGCAAAGGCCGCGATCAGCGATTCGTCGCCCGAAAGGTGCGCCATCAGCCGCAGTTCGACCTGACTGTAGTCGGCCGAGAGCAGCAGATGCTCCTCGTCGGAGGGGATGAACGCCCTGCGGATGCGGCGGCCCATCTCTTCGCGCACGGGGATATTCTGCAGGTTGGGATTCGTGGACGAAAGGCGCCCCGTAGCGGTAACAGCCTGATTGAAAGAGGTGTGTATGCGTCCCGTACGGCGGTTGACCAGCTGGGGCAGCGCCTCGACATAGGTCGAAAGGAGTTTCTTGACACCCCGGTATTCGAGGATCAGATCGACGATGCGGTGTTTGTGCGCAAAAGACTGCAGGTAATCCTCATCGGTGCAGAACTGCTTGGTTTTGGTCATCTTGGGCTTCTCGGCGATGCGCATTTTGCCGAACAGCACCTCGCCCAGCTGACGCGCCGAGTTGATGTTGAGCTGCGATTCGCCGGCCTCCTCGCGAATCGCGGCCTCCAGCTCGGCCAGCCTGCGGCTCAGCTCCACGGAATAGACGGCCAGCGCCTCGGAGTCGATCCGCACGCCCGCCATCTCGATGTCGGCCAGCACGGCGATCATCGGCTCCTCGATTTCGAAATAGAGGTGTTGCAGGCCAAGCTCTTCGATCTGCGGATAGAGCGCATGCTTGAGCCGCAGCGTGACGTCGGCGTCCTCGGCGGCGTACTCCTTGACGCGCTCGACGTTCACCAGATCCATCGTCAGCTGCTTGGAGCCTTTGCCGATCAGGGTTTCGATCTCGATCGGCTTGTAGTTGAGGTATTTCTCCGCAAGGGCGTTCATGTTGTGGCGCGATTCGGGATCGAGCAGGTAGTGCAGGATCATCGTATCGTACTTGCGGCCCCGGATTTCGAGTCCCAGCTGCCGCAGGACCATCAGGTCGAACTTGATATTCTGGCCGATCTTGGCGATCCGGTCGTTTTCGAAAAGCGGCCGCACGATTTCGGCGTATTCCGCCGTATTCTCCTCCTTGAAAGGAATGTACCACGCTTCGAAAGGCTTCACAGCCAGCGACATGCCGACGATGCGGTCGTTGAAGATGTCGAATCCCGTCGTCTCGGTGTCGAAGCAGAACTCTTCGTATTTCCCGACTTCGTCCACCACGTCGCGCAGCTGCGCGGCGTCCTCCACGAGCCTGTAGTCGTGGGGCGTGGTCTGCGCCGTCTTGAACTGCATCGCTTCGGCTTCGGCCTGCAATTCGGCGGCGGGAACGTCCGTCGCCGCAGGCATCTCCACGACCGGATCGCCGAAGAGGTTGCCCTGACCGACCAGCGCGGCCCGTTTCGCGACCGCCGACTTGGCGCGGGCCATCTCGGCCAGCTGCGTCTGCGCCTCCTGCCGGGGACCTTCGGGCAGGGCTTCGGGAGGGGCGAGGTTCGTCAGGTCGTTCATAAACGCCTTGAAATCCAGTTCTGCGAAAACGGCCTTGAGTTCGTCGATATGGGGATCGCAGACCGTAAGGTCCTCAGGCCGGAAGGGAATCGGCACGTCGAGACAGATCGTGGTCAGGTGCTTGGCGAGACGCAGTTTATCGCCCCACGCGGCGATTTTCTCGCCCTGCTTGCCCTTGATCTTCGACACGTTGTCGAGGATGTTCTCCACCGTTCCCCACTCCTGCACCAGTTTGCAGGCGCTCTTCTCGCCGATGCCCGGCACGCCGGGAATGTTGTCCGAAGCGTCGCCCCACAGCGCGAGGATGTCGCGCACGAGGACCGGATCGTCGATGCCGTACTTCTCGCGGATCGAATCGCGGTCCACGATCTCGATGCTTCCGTCCGCGCCTTTCTGCTTGTAAATCTTACAGTTGTCGCGCACCAGCTGGCCGTAGTCCTTGTCGGGGGTCACCATGAAGACCTCGTAACCGGCTTCGACGCCCTTCTGCGACAGGGTGCCGATCACGTCGTCGGCCTCGTAGCCTTCGACCTCCAGAATCGGAATGCACATCGCCTCCAGCACCCGTTTCACATAAGGAACCGAAAGCAGGATGTCTTCGGGAGTCTCGGCGCGGTTGGCCTTGTACTCCGGAAAAACCTCGCGGCGGAAACTGCCGCCCTTGGGGTCGAACGCCACGCCCAGCAGGTCGGGCCGTTCGCGCTTCTGAATGTCGCGCAGGAACTTGACGAAGCCGAACACCACCGAGGTGTTCATGCCCGCGCGGTTGCGCATCGGACGGCCCAGAAAAGCATAGTAATACTTGAAGATCAACGCATAGGCGTCAACGAGAAAAAGTTTTTTCATATATAAGAAGTCGCGTCAATAATAGTTTCGCATGGATGACGCCGCACGGCCCGGACGGAGCGAAGCGCATACGGCATGTGTTCCGAATGAGACACCTTACCGGTTATCTTCGGCAAACCACTCGGCGAACGAAGTCGCGGTTTCATGCAGGCGGAGCGAATGCAGCTCCACGCCCTCCGGCAGTCGGCGCGAAATGCGGCGGGCGAAATCGCCGAGCATATTCTCGCAGGTCGGCTGGTAGTCCACCGTGACGATATTGCCGAAACGTTCGGCGAGCATGGCCCGCAGCGACGCGTTGCACGGCGTCTGACGCAGGACGAGGGAGTGGTCGAAGTGCGACACGATCTCTTCGTTGACGATGCGCTTCAACACCCCGAAATCCATCACCATCCCGCATTTAGGGTCTCCTTCGCCGGCCATAGGGCGTCCCTTGACGGTCACGAAAAGCCGGTAGGAGTGGCCGTGAATCTCACGGCAGGGCCCGTCGTATCCGTCCAGAGCGTGCGCCGCCTCGAAGGAGAACTCTTTTGTCAATCTGATCACTGTCATATGTGCAAAGATATTCATTAAATGCGAAAGGCGGAAAGGATTTCTGATTTTTCAGCGTCCCGCGTCCGCTTCTCCGCCCCCGGACGGAGGAAATCGCAACGGCAGAAGGGTGTTTCCGGCGTTCGCCGGACCCGCCGCATAGGGGTGCGCCGGTCCGATCCGATTCAGGCCGAAACATGCGGTAACAAATTTGCACTTTCAGATATTATTATTACATTGCAGCAATAAAATACTAATAACGAGAAAGATACATTACAGCCTATACAAACGATTACACACTATTTATCCGGTAAAAGCACAATATTTTTACCAAACACGGATTTTAAGTAACAAATCGTAAGTATATCGTCCTTCGGGCACTACGGCACCGCAAACACCATCAACAATATTTTATTCCTATTTTTTAACTAAAAACCCCTTCTGCTATGAAATTTTGGAAATCCGCGCTCCTCTACGCAGCGACGGTATGCACGCTGACAGCCGTCTCTTGCTCCGACGAGACGAAAGAGCCGAATCTGTACACGACAGCCGTAACCGACGACGGCAACGGTACGGCCAAAGCCGCACCCGCGTCGGCTGCCGCGGGTGAAACGATAACCCTGACGGCGACGCCCAAGGAAAACTTCTCGTTCGCGAAATGGACGGTCCTCAGCGGCGACGCCGAACTGAAAAGTGCGACGGCCAACCCGACGACATTCGCGATGCCCGCCGCAAACGTCGAAATCAAAGCCGAGTTCGCCGCCGTTCCGAGCCAGATCACCGTAACCGACGACGGCAACGGCACGGCCGAAGCCAACCCCGCGTCGGCCATTCCCGGCGAAACGGTAACCCTGACGGCAACGCCCGCCGAGAACTTCTTCTTCCTGAAATGGACGGTCCTCAGCGGCGGTATCGAGCTGGAAAATCCGACGGAAAACCCGACGACGTTCCCCCTGCCGGAGGGGGGGGGGGAAATATCGAAATCAGAGCCGAATTCACCGACCTGCTTTCGCTTGCAGCCTCCGAAATCATCGCGTATGACGCAGAGAAAGCGGCCACGGTAACCAGACTGTCCGTCGGCGGCAACCTGACGGACGAGGTAACCGCCGCGATCTTCGACAAATTCCAGAATCTTCTCTTCCTCGAACTCACCGACGCCAAAGCCATTCCCGACAATTTCATGTACGATGCCGGCTCACGCGCACCGAAACAGACCAAACTCGAAGAGCTGAATGCGCCGGAGGTAACGTCGGTAGGCGTGAATGCGTTTCGCAACAGCGTCCTCACCGCCGTCAACAATTCATCGCTCCGCACCGTTCACCTTCCCAAGGTGCAGACCATCGGCGAACGGGCGTTCAGCGACCTGTGGACGCTCGAAGAGGCTGTCTTCCCCGAACTGACCGAAGTGGGCGAATCGGCCTTCTCGCAGAACAAAGCGCTGGCCAAGGCGGAGATGCCCAAACTCACCTATGCTCCCAACTCGTTATTCTACAGCTGCACCGCTCTCACGGAGATCTCGATGCCCAATCTCGAAGAGGCGGGCAGCGCCTTCTTCTACTGCGGAGGTCTGACGAGCATCTCGCTGCCCAAACTCAAGACGGCCGGAGAGTCGTGTTTCGCCTATTCGACCAAACTGACGCAAATCGACATACCCAATGTGGAAAAGCTGGAGAAGATGGCCATGTACGCCTGCAACGGCCTGCTGAGCTTCAGCGGAGAAAAAGTCGAGTCCGTCGGCGCCCAGTGCTTCGAAAGATGTTACGCCCTCAAGGAGGTTTCGTTCCCCGCGGCCACGGCTTTCGGAAGCGGCTGCTTCATCGACTGCGAATCGCTGACAAAGGTCAATTTTCCCCTGTGCACCGCCATCAGCGACAAGATGTTCTTCATCGCGCAGGCCTCCGTCTGCACCTCAACGCTCAAGACGATCGACCTGTCCAATATCACGACCATCGGTACGAGCGCATTCGAAGGGTGCAAGGCGCTCGAAGACGTGGTGGACTTTTCCAAAGTCACGACTGTGGGCGAACGTGCCTTCCGCGAATGTATCACGCTCAAGAACGTGGATCTCTCCAATGTCACGACAACGGGCGATTACGCCTTCTTCAGGTGCTGGGGTTTCACGGGCGAGCTGAACATGCCGAAGCTGACCGCACCCGGCAAATACCTCTTCCGCGAATGCAAGAATATCACCAAGGTGAGCGCTCCGGTATTGGAGAACATGTCCTTATATATGTTCGCCGAATGTACCGCTCTTGCGGACATAGATATGCCCGTACTCAAGAAGGTGGAAAACTTCTCTTTCAACAAATGCGAAGGTTTGACGAAAGTGGATATGCCCACGGTCGAGACCGTGGTCGCCGGAGCGTTCAGCAATTGTGTAAATATCGCGACGGTCAATCTCCCCAACGTGAAAAGCATCGGTGGAACCGTCTTCAACAACTGCTCGCTCATCACCTCCATTTCTCTTCCGGCGCTTCAGACCTTCACCGGCGGAGCATTCAGCGGAATGACCGGCCTGACGAGTTATGACGTTCCTCTTTTGGCCACGCTCGAAACGGTCCCCTCGTCGCTGTTCCAGAACTGCAAGAGCCTGACGGCAATCGACCTGCCCGCCGCAAAAGATCTGGGTATGAATGCCATTCGCGGGTGCGACGCTCTGGAGAGCATCTCGCTTCCCAATGTCGAGAAGGTCGGAAACTTCTGTTTCGCCGAAAACCCGAAGCTCAAGGAGGTCGATCTTCCCAAAGCCACCTCGCTCGGAACCAAGGCTTTCGACAAATGCACCGCCCTGACGACCCTGAAGCTGGGTGCGACGACGGCCATCACGCTGGCCACCGACACATTCACCTCGGCCGACGTTCCCGCCGCCTGCAACCTGTTCCTCAACGCTGCGGGCGTGGAATACCCGACCGCCGCCGGGCAGCAATGGAAAAACCTCACTTGGAAATCCATCGCCTCCTACATCCCCTGAGCAGGGGCGGCGTCAGCACGCCGGAGCGCTGTTCCCATGTCTTAGAAAACAGCCGCCGCGCGTACCGGCAAACAATTATCCGATAATCTGCAACGAACCCGTCTCCGAACATGGAGACGGGTTCGTCGTATTTTATTTTCGCCTTCCGGCAGATTAAATCACACGGGGTTTGCGTTTTATATCCGATTAATTCGTATATTTGTTAAAAGTCCCGACATATGAAATATGTTTTAAAAGACCTTGCGCCACGGCCTGAAAAAGACTTGTTCATCACGCAGTACTGGTCCGACAAACAGTCGGATCCGCCGCTGCATTTCCACGAGGACTACATGCTGAGCCTGACCCTGAACGTCAGGGGCACACGCATCACGGGCCGTACGGCCGACGACTTCACCGAAAAGGACCTGATCATCATCTTTCCGGGCGTTCCGCACTGCTACACGCGCGACGAAGCCTATGCCGACATCGACTGCGAAGCCGTGGCTGTGCAGTTCAGCCGCGACATGCCCAACTGGCAGCTTTTCGAAACCGAGTACCTGCAACCCATTCAGAAGATGCTGAGCCTGCCCGTCGCAGGTCTTCATTTCTCCGAAATGGTGGTGGACCGGGTCCGCGAACGGCTGCTGCAGCTGCCCGGACTGCGGGGATTCGAGTCGGTGGCGCTCTTTCTGGACATACTCAACGACCTCGCCACGGCGGGACCGGACGAAATGCACATTATCGGAACGACGGATTACAAGACGCAGGCCGACGGCAACGAACGCATCAAGAAAATCCTGCAGTTCGTGGAAAACAACTACCACAACAAAATCACGCTCGAAGACATCGGCGCCGAAGTGGGCATGTCCCCTTCGTCGGTATGCCGCTATTTCAAGAAGAACACCTGCCAGAATCTCTGGACCTATATCAACGGGTTTCGCATCGTGCGCGCCGCGCAGATGATCGTGGAGACCGACGCTCCGATTTCGGAAATCAGCACCCGGTGCGGATTCCACAACATCTCGAATTTCAACCACGCCTTCCGCGAGCGCATCGGCTCAGCGCCGGGCGAATACCGGCGCAAATTCGGCTCGACGGTGATTTCACCCGACCGGAAGCAGGTCGAGGAGATAGGCCGCAAACTCGACGATTTACGCAACGGCGGGAGTTTGTCCGAGGGGGGGGGAAATCCGCCCTCCGGGACCTCTTCGGAAAACGGGGAGAGGTAATCTGAACCCGCTTTCCCGGTCAAAATAGAAAGCGGGCCCCGCACGGGGGCCGCTTTTCGTATCGGCTTGCGGGACAGCGTCCGCGCAGGTTCAGTCCATCGGTTTGCGGTGCGGTCTCAACGCAGCTCCAGCTTATAGGGGTAGTACATGACGACTCCCTGCTGTTTGGTAGCCTCCTGCACCTGCTTGTACTCCTTCATCAGCAGTCCCAGTTCCGAACGGGTCATGGCCTCGCGGACGCTGATGTTGAGCGACGCGATGAAGGCGGCGAATCCCGTCGGCTCCTCGATCACCTCGGTCACCCGGTAGCTGTCGCCCAGACCGGCCTTGTCCACGGCGATGGCGATGGCCGTTTTCAGACCTCCGTAGGTGTCGATCAGACCGATGCCGAGCGCATCTTCGCCCGACCAGACGCGGCCCCCGGCGATGTCGAGCACCTTCTCGACCGGCAGGTTGCGCCCTTCGGCTACATGGGTCGTGAAGGTCTCATAGACCTTGTCCACGCCGCGCATGATCGAAGCCCGTTCGGCGGCGGTCAGCGGCGAGGTCGCCCCCATACCGGCCGAGGTGTTGCTCTTCACGGCGTCGAACGTGATTCCCAGCTTGTTTTTAAAGGCGTCGATGGTGTTGAGGTACATGCCGAAGACACCGATCGAACCCGTAAGGGTCAGTTTGTCGGCCACGATGACGTCGGCGGGACACGAAATGTAATAACCTCCGCTGGCGGCATAGGAGCCCATCGAAACGACCACCGGTTTCTCGGCTTTCAGCAGCTCCATTTCGCGCCAGATGACGTCCGAAGCCAGTGCACTGCCGCCGGGGGAGTTCACGCGCAGCACCACGGCCTTGACCTTCTCGTCGTCGCGCACGCCGGCCAGCGTCGCAGCCAGCGTATTGCCGTAAATCTCCTTTCCGAAGCCTTCGCCGTCGACGATCGCGCCGTCGGCATAGACGACGGCCACCTGATCGGCCGAGATGTTTTTGAGGTCGGCGCCTACCTGCGAAGCGTATTCGCCCAGCGTGATGAAATTATACTCTCCGTCGGAATCGGACGCTACGCCCAGTTCGGCGAATATGTCCTTCATCTGGTCCTCGTAGATCAGGCTGTCCACGAAGCCGTGTTCGAGGGCATCCTCAGGCAGCGAAACCTCCAGTTTGTCGGTGATGCGGTTCAGCTCCTTCAGGTCGATGCCGCGGGCTTCGGCGACCGAGCCGGCGATGGTGTTCCACATCGAATTCACGAGCGCCTGCATCTGCTCGCGGTTGGCGTCCGACATTTTGGGAAGGATATACGGCTCGACGGCGCTCTTGTATTTGCAGGCCGTAGGGCGGAACACTTCGGCCTTGATCTCGAGTTTGTCGAGCAGGCCCTTGTAGAACATCAGGTTGAACGCGAGACCCGACCAGTCCATGGCGCCTTCGGGCTGCATGTAGATCTTGTCGGCCGCCGAAGCGAGGTAATATTTCCCCTGCGAATAGGTCTCGTCGTAAGCGACGACGAATTTGCCGCTCTGCTTGAAATCGACGACCGCTTCACGCAGCTCTTCCAACAAGGCCGCGCCCATCACGCCGCCGTTGCCGTTCATCCGCAGGTAAATGCCCTTGATGCGGCTGTCGTCCTTGGCGGCTTCGAGCGAGCGCAGAGCCTTCATCAGCGGAAGCTGGCGCGTGGAGCGCAGCGTGGCGAAGTCGATCCCGGCGAAGGGATCGCTCGACGGAGCGTCGGTCAGCACATCCGAAAAGTCGATCTTGAGGATCGACTCCGCATGCACGGCCACCGTCTTCTCCATCGAGCCAGCTATGCCCAGCAGAATGAATATCCAGAGAAAAAATACCAGAAACGACCCCACGACGAAGGCGAGGATCGCAGCCAGAAAAGTCTTGATAAAATTCATAACGTATCGTTTATTGTTTGTCCTGTTTCGTTCCGCGTCCGGATTTACTTTGCAAATATAAGGAAATTTTACGAAAAACAAATAAAATTTATCGTTTTTCGATAAAATAATAGGCCCTGCTATATTTATTCTGCAAAATATACGTTATCTTTGCGATTGTAGTCACAACACGAATCATGGAAGAAAAAATCAGACATCTGCTGACGTCCGTCGTCCATCCCGAAACGGGACAGGACATCGTCGGCAGCGGCTTTATCGAGCATATCGCCTCCGGAGCCGGCAAGATCACCGTCGTACTCCGTTTCGCCAAGGCCCGCGACCCGTTCGCGGTGAAAATCAAAAACCAAGCCGAGGAGATTCTCCGGCGTGAATTCCCGCAGCAAAACGTCATGGTCGTCATCAAGGAGGGCGGCGCCGCGCCGCGCCCCGAACCCAAGCTCAAGACGACCACCGGCGGCATCGCCAAAGTGATCGCCGTGGCGTCGGGCAAAGGCGGGGTAGGCAAGTCCACCGTGACAGCCAACCTCGCCGTCGCACTGCGCAACATGGGTTACCGCGTCGGAATTCTCGACGCCGATATTTACGGTCCCTCGCAGCCCAAGATGTTCGGCGTGGAGGGGTACCTGCCCGATGCGGTGCAGGAGGAGGGAACGGACCGCATCGTTCCGGCCGAGTCGATGGACATACGGCTGATGTCGATCGGATTCTTCATCAAACCGACCGACGCCCTTTTGTGGCGCGGCGCCATGGCGGTCAGCGCCCTCAAGCAGATGATCCACCAGACCAAGTGGGGAACGCTCGATTTCCTGCTCGCGGACCTGCCCCCCGGAACGGGCGACGTACACCTCTCTATTATAGGCGAACTGAAAATCGACGCCGCGGTGATCGTCTCGACGCCCCAGCAGGTGGCGGTCGCCGACGTGGTACGCGGTGTGGAGATGTTCCGCAATGAAAACGTAAACATCCCGGTAGCGGGCGTGATAGAAAACATGGCGTGGTTCACGCCCGAAGAACTGCCCGAAAACCGGTACTATATCTTCGGGAAAGGCGGCGCGCGCCGTTACGCCGAAGAGAACGGCGTGGATTTTCTGGGCGAAATACCCATCGTACAGTCCATCATGGAGGGTTCCGACGAGGGACGCCCTGCGGCGGGGATCGATCCGAGGGTCGAAAAATGGTACCGCGAAATCGCCGAAAAGACTGTCGAAAAGGTGATGAAATCGTGTTAGAAACCCTGTTGATAACCGACGATAAATAATGAAAACTTCCGGCCCCGAAGAGTTGCAAATCCCGAAACAGGGAGGGTATATACAAGTTTTCGCCGAAACCAAAAAAAGTTTTGCCGAATTATAGTCAGCGGCCGACTCCCAAAAGAGCAACAGAATGTTCACAAAAAAGGGCTGTCGAAATGTTGAAAACAGTTGTGAACAATTGTCGATTATTATTTTTATGGATTGACAATCAAATTATTGAAATAAAAACGGAAGAAAAAGAAGAGGAGAAAATGTTGAGAGAAAAATCGCGGGGGAACTTGTGAACAGTATCAACAGCTATTATTTCTATTCTTATTTTTTTATTTAAAATTAATAAATAGTAAAAATAAAAAATGAAGGTCAATAACTCCGCGGAGATCCGCCGCCGGATCGACGAACTCAAGCGCCGCAAGCGCGCCGTCATACTGGCCCATTACTACACCACGCCCGAAGTGCAGGAGGCGGCCGACTTTCTGGGCGACTCGCTGGCCCTCTCGGTCAAGGCGCAGTCGGTAGACGCCGACATCATCCTGTTCGCCGGCGTGCACTTCATGGCCGAGACCGCCAAGGTGCTCTGCCCCGACAAGAAGGTGCTGATTCCCTGCCCCGAAGCGGGATGTTCGCTGGCCGAGTCGTGCGATGAGAAGGATTTTGCGGCCTTCAAGGCGAAATATCCCGGCCATACGGTCGTTTCGTACGTCAATACCACGGTCGGCGTCAAGGCCCTGACCGATATCTGCTGCACTTCGTCCAATGCGCTGAAGGTCGTGCAGTCGATTCCGGCCGACCGACCGATCATCTTCGCGCCCGACCGCAATCTGGGAGGGTATATCAAAAAGCTGACGGGACGCGAGAATATCGTGTTGTGGGACGGCGCATGTCATGTGCACGAGGAATTTTCGCTGGAGAAGCTGCTGCAGCTCAAAAAGGAGCATCCGGCCGCCAAGGTCGTCGTGCATCCCGAATGCCGGGCCTATATCGTCGAAGTGGCCGACTTCGTAGGGTCCACGGCGGCGATCCTCGACTACTGCGGCCGCAGCGGCGCCGACGAGTTCATCGTGGTGACCGAATCGGGCATCCTCGCCGAGATGAAGAAGCGTTACCCCGGCAAGACGTTTATACCGGCACCCCCCGACGACGAGACCTGCGGATGCAACAACTGCAAGTACATGAAGATGGTGACGCTCGAAAACATCTGCGCGTGTCTCGAAAACGAATCGCCCGAAATCGTGCTCGACGAAGAGGTGCGGCGCAGGGCCGAGCGTTCGATCCTGAACATGATAAATATCAAATAACAATCCTGTATGAAGAAACTCTTTTTACTGATCGCCGCGGCGTGCGCCTCTTTGACCGCTGCGGCCGACGAGGGAATGTGGCTGCTGCCCTACCTTCAGAAAATGAATATCAAGGAGATGAAGGCCCGCGGGTGCAAACTTTCGGCTGAGGAGATTTACAGCGTCAACAAATCCTCGCTCAAGGACGCCATCGTGATCTTCGGTCCCGGATGTACGGGCGAGATCGTTTCGGCCGACGGCCTGCTGTTTACCAACCACCACTGCGGCTACGGTTCGATTCAGGCGCTGTCGTCCGTCGAACACGACTACCTGAAAAACGGTTTCTGGGCCATGTCGCGCGAAGAGGAGATCCCGGCTCCGGGACTCAAGGTGCGTTTTATCCGCAAGATTTCGGACGTCACTTCCGACATTCTGGGATATGTGCCCGACGTGGCTTCGGGCGAAGAGCGGGCGCGCATCGTGGCCGAACATGCTGCGGCCGTGCGCAGCCGCATTGCTCAGGACAATCCCGGCATGGAGGTGCTGGTGAAGGATTTCTTCGGCGGAAACCAGTTTTTCGCCTTCGTGATCGAGGTTTTCAGCGACGTGCGTCTGGTGGGAACTCCCCCCACTTCGATCGGCAAGTTCGGCGGAGACACCGACAACTGGATGTGGCCGCGTCATACGGGCGATTTCTCGGTCTTTCGCGTCTATGCCGGACCCGACAACAAGCCGGCCGATTACGCGCCCGAAAACCGCCCTTACAAGGCCGACAAGTTTCTGAAGGTTTCGGTGGACGGATACAAGGAGGGAGATTTCGCGATGATCATGGGTTTCCCCGGTTCGACGTCGCGTTACATGACTTCGTTCGAGATCGACCGCATGCTGGATATCGAGAATCCGCAGCGCATCTTCATCCGCGGCGAGCGTCAGGCTATTCTCAAGGAGGATATGGCCGCAAGCGATAAGGTGCGGATTCAGTACGCTTCGAAATACGCCCAGTCGTCGAACTACTGGAAGAATTCGATCGGCATGTCGCGCGGCATCCGCAAACTGAACGTCAAGGCGCAGAAAGAGGCGCAGGAGGCGGCTTTCCGGAAATGGGCCGAAGCCAATACGCTGCCGACCGAAGGCTATATGGATGCGCTGGACCGCATCCGCGAAGCGGTGGAAGGCAACGCTTCCGCTTTTGCGGCCGAGCAGGTGCTCAGGGAGGCGCTTTACCGTGCCGTGGAGATTCTGACGCCGGCGCGTTCGTTCCTCGCCGTGGAGAAGATCACCGACCCGGCGCGTTCGAAGGAGGCCATGAGGGCCTTCTACAAGGATTACAACCCGGCGACGGACCGACGTGTAGCCAAGCGCATGATGCAGATCGTCAAGGAGAAATGCGGAGACCTTCCGACGGTGTTCGCCGAAGTGATCGACAAGCGGTTCGGCGGCGATACGGATGCTTATGTCGATTATCTGTACGATAACTCGATTTTTGCCACCGAGGAAGGCACGCTGGCCTTCGTGGATGATTTTTCGGTGGAAAAACGCGATGCCGATCCGGCGGTCGTATTCGTGCGTTCGCTCGATGCGAAACTGCTCGAACTGGCGGATGCCCAGCGGGAGAATAACCGCAGGTTCAAGGACGGGCACCGTCTCTACATCGCCGGTCTGATGCGTATGCAGCCCGACAAGGCGTGGGCTTCGGATGCGAACTTTACGATCCGCCTGACTTACGGCCGCGTTCTGCCCTACGATCCGGCGGACGGTATTCGCTACAACTATTATACGACGCTCAAGGGCGTGATGGAGAAGGAAGATCCCAAGAATCCTACGGAGTTTACGGTTCCCGACAAGCTCAAGGAGCTGTACGCCGCGAAGGATTTCGGGCGGTATGCCAACGCCGAGGGCGAACTTCCGGTAGCTTTCTTGGCCGACTGCGATATTACGGGCGGCAATTCGGGTTCGCCGGTGATGAACGCCAAGGGCGAGCTGATCGGTCTGGCGTTCGACGGCAACTGGGAAGCGATGTCGGGCGACGTGGCTTTCGAGCCGCAGCTGCAGCGCACGATCGCCGTGGATGTCCGCTACGTGCTCTTCGTCATCGACAAGTTCGCCGGCGCGAAATGGCTGATCGACGAGTTGTCGATCGACTGATCGGTGCGGAATCGACCGTTGAACCGGGGCCTGATTTCAGGTTCCGGTTTTTGTTTCTTACCATCTGTAAACAAATAATGGCGCTTTGCTTTTTTTTAGCCTAAAAATTACTAATTTTGACAGAAATTAGTAATACTGTATCTGTTTTTATGGCAAAAGAATTCAAGCGTTATCTCGTTACCTCGGCTCTTCCCTATGCCAACGGTCCGGTGCATATCGGCCATCTGGCGGGAGTTTACATACCTTCGGACATTTATACCCGTTACCTGCGGCTCAGGGGCCGCGACGTGATTTCGGTCTGCGGAAGCGACGAACACGGCGTGCCCATCACCATCAAGGCCCGCAAGGAAGGGGTGACGCCGCAGCAGATCGTGGACCGTTACCACAATATGATCAAAAAGTCGTTCGAGGGGCTGGGAATGTCGTTCGACATCTATTCGCGGACTTCGTCGGCGACGCATGCCAAGACCGCTTCGGAATTTTTCCGCAAGTTGTACGACGAGGGGAAGTTCATCGAGCAGACTTCGATGCAGTATTACGACGAGGAGACGCAGACGTTCCTCGCCGACCGTTATATCGTCGGCACCTGTCCCAAGTGCGGCAACGACCGCGCTTACGGCGACCAGTGCGAGAAGTGCGGCTCTACCCTCTCGCCCGACGAGTTGATCGATCCGCACAGCGCCGTGTCGGGTTCCGTGCCCGTGAAGCGTGAGACGAAACACTGGTATCTGCCGCTGGATCAGTACGAAGGATTTCTGCGCGAGTGGATTCTCGAAGGGCACAAAGAGTGGAAAAGCAATGTTTACGGACAGTGCAAGAGCTGGCTGGACGGAGGTTTGCAGCCCCGTGCCGTAAGCCGCGACCTCGATTGGGGCATTCCCGTGCCGGTGGAGGGCGCCGAAGGGAAGGTGCTTTATGTCTGGTTCGACGCTCCGATCGGTTATATATCTGCTACAAAGGACCTTACACCCGATTGGGAGACCTATTGGAAGTCGGAGGACACCAAGATGGTCCATTTTATCGGCAAAGACAATATCGTTTTCCACTGCATCGTCTTCCCGTCGATGCTCAAGGCGCACGGCGGCTATATCCTGCCCGAAAACGTGCCGGCGAATGAGTTCCTGAATCTCGAAGGCGACAAGATTTCGACCTCGCGCAACTGGGCCGTGTGGCTGCACGAATACCTCGAAGAGTTTCCGGGCAAGGAGGATGTGCTTCGTTACGTACTCTGCGCCAATGCGCCCGAAACCAAGGACAACGACTTTACGTGGAAGGATTTTCAGGCCCGCAACAACAACGAGCTGGTTGCTGTTCTGGGGAATTTCGTGAATCGCGCGCTGGTGCTGACCCGGAAATATTACGACGGGGAGGTTCCGGCCTGCGGCGAACTGAATGACTATGACCGCCAGACTGTCGGCGAGGTGGCTGCGGTGAAGGCGTCGCTGGAGTCCAATATCGAACATTACCATTTCCGCGAAGCGCTGAAAGACGCCATGAATATCGCCCGCATCGGTAACAAGTACCTTGCGGATACCGAGCCGTGGAAAGTCGTCAAGACCGATCCCCAACGTGTCGGGACGATTCTCAACATCGCGTTGCAGATCACGGCCAATACGGCCATTGCGATCGAACCTTTCATGCCCTTCTCCGCCGCGAAGATACTGAAGATGCTCTCTGTCGAGAAATTCGGATGGGAACAGTTGGGGACGATGGATCTGATTGCCGCCGGGCATAAGATCGGGGAACCGGTTTTGCTGTTCGAGAAAATCGAAGACGACGTGATTCAGCGCCAGCTGGACAAACTTGCGGCGACCAAAGAGGCCAACGCAGCGGCTGAGGCAGCGCAACAGGTTGAACCTCAGAAAGATGCGATAAGTTTCGACGATTTTCAGAAAATGGATATCCGAGTTTCGACGATTCTTGCGGCCGAAAAGGTGGCGAAAACGAAGAAACTGTTGAAATTGACGGTCGATACGGGTATAGATCAGCGTGAAATAGTATCAGGAATCGCCGAATACTTCACGCCTGAGGAGTTGGTCGGACGTCAGGTGCTCGTGTTGGTCAATCTGCAACCCCGCGAATTGAAGGGGATTTTGTCGCGCGGTATGATTCTGATGGCCGAGGATGCCTCCGGAAAACTGCGTCTGCTGAGCCCGAATGAGGCGACGAACAGCGGCGCCGTCGTGGGATAATGTTGTAAAACCTTTAAAACTTATTATAATGGAAAATATGGATTGGGGTGCCTTGGGATTCGATTATCGCAAGACCGACGCAAACGTTCGCTATTATTATACGGACGGCAAATGGAGTGAGATGGAGGTCACGGGCGACGAGTATATCAAGATACACATGTCGGCGTCGTGTCTGCATTACGGTATCGAGCTGTTCGAAGGGCTGAAAGCCTTTCGGGGCGTCGATGGGAAAGTCCGTCTTTTCCGTGTAGAGGAGAACGCCAAGCGGTTGCAGTCTTCGGCGGAACGTCTTTGCCTTCCCGTCCCGACGATCGAAATGATCGTCAAGGCCTGCGTCGAAGTGGTTAAACGTAACGAAAAATATATTCCTCCCTATGGTACCGGCGCATCACTCTATCTGCGTCCCGTTATGTTCGGTACGACTGCCGGATTGGGGGTCAAACCTGCCAAGGATGCTTTGCTGATCGTTTATTGCTCTCCCGTGGGTGCTTATTTCAAAGACGGCATCAAGCCTATCTCCGTTGCCATAGACCGTGAACAGGACCGCGCTGCTCCACGTGGAACAGGCGACGTGAAGGTCGGCGGCAACTATGCTTCCAGCCTGCTGTCGGGTGAAAACGGCCATAAATTGGGCTATTCGAATATCATGTATCTCGATGCCGCAGAGCATAAGTACATCGAAGAGTGCGGAGCCTGCAATTTCTTCGGTATTAAGGAGGGTAAATATATTACGCCGAAATCCTCTTCTGTATTGCCTTCGATCACCAACAAGAGTCTGCGGCAGTTGGCGCGGGATATGGGACTTGAGGTCGAAGACCGTCTGATTCCTGTCGAGGAGCTTCCTACCTTCGAGGAGTGCGGCGGCTGCGGAACGGCGGCTGTTATCTCCCCTATCGGGAAGATTTTCGATATGCAGACGAATGATATTTATGAATATGGCACTGAAGTAGGTAAGGTTTGTATGGAACTTTACACACGTCTTCAGGATATTCAATACGGTCGTGCCGAGGATAAGTATAATTGGTGTACAATTGTAGAGTGATATTCTCTTTATTTGAATCAAAAAGGCCGCTCATTCGAGCGGCCTTTTAAGTTTGTTCCACGTGGAACTATGTGTTGTGGTTTGTGATCATATAGGGGTTTGTGTTCACTAAATTGCTCCACGTGGAACTGTGTTGAGCACTTTTGGTTTTATCTTCCGAATTTCACCAACAATACATTGACGTCAGCCGGGGAAACTCCCGGAATCCGGGACGCCTGCCCTATTGTTGCCGGGCGTATCCGGGTCAGTTTCTGACGGGCTTCTATCGTCAGTGAGTTCATCGAATGAAAGTCGAAATCTTCGGGAATGCGAATGTTTTCGAGTCTGTGAAGCTTTTCTGCGATGAATTTTTCACGTTCTATATAGCCTTTGTATTTTATTTGAATTTCGGCTTCTTCGATTGCTTCGGCTGAAATGTTGTTGTCCGAGATGAATTTTCGGAGTTTTGGAAGTGCTTCCGAGAGCGATTCGAACGTAACATTATTGCGCATCAGGATGTCGTAAAGCTTCCTTCCCTGAGTCAAAGGCTCCGAATTTACCGATTTTAAATAGTCGTTAATTTCGGCTGCTTTGATGCTCTGCCGGCGGGCGAAGGAAATAAGCGATTCTACGGATGCTTTTTTTTCGGTGAAATGGGCGTATCTTTTTTGTGAAATCAGCCCTATTTTATATCCGATCGGAGTAAGTCTGATATCCGCATTGTCCTGCCGGAGCAGAATGCGGTATTCGGCCCGCGAGGTAAACATGCGGTAGGGTTCGTCCACACCTTTGGTAACGAGGTCGTCGATCAGCACTCCGATGTAGGCTTCGTCGCGCTGCAATACCACGGCTTCTTCCCCTTTCAGCGCCCGGTGGGCGTTGATTCCGGCCATGAGTCCCTGCGCCGCGGCCTCTTCGTATCCGGTAGTTCCGTTGACCTGACCTGCGAAATATAAGCCGGAAACGAGTTTCGTTTCGAGTGAATGGTGCAGTTGCGTAGGCGGAAAATAGTCGTATTCGATGGCGTAGCCGGGGCGGAATATGTGCAAATCTTCGAATCCCCGGATTTTGTGCAGCGCTTCCCACTGTATGTCCCAAGGCAGCGACGAGGAAAATCCGTTGAGATAATATTCGTTGGTCGATTCGCCTTCGGGCTCCAGAAAGAGCTGGTGCTGATCCTTGTCGGCAAAGGTCCGGAGCTTGTCTTCGATGCTGGGACAATAGCGGGGACCTATTCCTTTGATCGTTCCGTTGAACAGAGGCGAACGGTCGAAACCGGTGCGCAGCAGGTCGTGCACTTCGGCCGTAGTGTAGACCAGAAAGCAAGGCAGTTGATGCTTAACCGGTTGTGTATCAGGTGAAAAAGAGAACTTGGCCGGATTTTCGTCGCCGTATTGCGGTTCGAGCGATTCGAAGTCGATCGTGCGTGCGTCGAGACGCGCCGGAGTGCCTGTTTTCATGCGTCCCGTTTCGAATCCTATGGCGCGCAGGGATTCCGTGATTCCGTGCGAAGCGGCATCCCCCGCCCTGCCCCCTTCGGCGTGCGAAGTGCCGCAGTGCATCATTCCTCCGAGAAAGGTTCCCGAAGTCAGCACGACGGCGTGGCAGGCGAACTCGATGCCCATTTGGGTCCTTACACCCTTTATGCGGGGTTTGGCCCCGGCGGTGTCGAAGAGGAGCTCCGTCGCCGCATCTTGCCAGATGTAGAGGTTCACGGTGTTTTCGAGCGTGTGCCGCCATTGGGCTGAGAAGCGCGATTTGTCGCATTGGGCGCGCGGACTCCACATGGCGGCGCCCTTCGAACGGTTGAGCATCCGGAACTGGATGGTCGTGAGGTCCGTGATGCGGCCCATTTGTCCGCCCAAAGCGTCTATCTCTCTGATAATCTGACCTTTGGCGACTCCGCCGACTGCCGGGTTGCAGGACATCGAGGCCATTTTGGTCATATCCATCGTAAGCAGCAGCGTGCGCGAGCCGAGACGCGCGGCGGCCGAGGCCGCTTCGCATCCGGCGTGTCCGCCGCCGATGACGATAATATCGTATTCTAAAATCATTGCTCTGTTCTCAATTCTTGTTTGGTTCTCCGGCTGGGGGCGTTTTTTTCGGCCCTGCCCTGCCGGAATCGCACGCAAAAGACGGCTGTTATTGCTCCTCCCAGAACTTCAGGTATTTGTCCTCTTTGCGGTGCATCTGCGCGTTGGTGCGGGGGGTTTTGTCGCCCTGACCGCAGAGGTGCAGTACGCCGTGGACCACTACCCTGCGCATCTCCTGAAGCGTCGGGAATCCGTACAGCCGGGCGTTGTCGGCGACGGTTTCGACGTCGATGAAGATGTCGCCCGAAATCACGCGGGCGCCTTTGCGGTCGCTGTAGTCGAACGTGATGACGTCGGTGAAATAGTCGTGCCCCAAGTACTGGCGGTTCATCTCTAGCAGCCGCTGCGCCGAACAGAAGATATAACTCACATCGCCCAGTTCATACCCTTCCGCTTCGGCGACCCGGCGGAGCCATTCCGCGGTCAGCCGTTTCCGGGGCAGCCGGTAGCTGCAGTCGTCCGTATAATATTTGACAGCCATTTTTTTCGTATTTTTCAGATTTTATGCCATTCGTCCGGGGCGTGCCGCTGCTGGGTGCGCGAATTTCCGCCGCGGGGCGGAGATTTCCGGCGTTGGGGACACGGATTTCCGGTGCTGGACGGAGATCCGGCCGCTGCCGGGACCGTGCGCCTGCCTGCGGATGCCGGCAGCGGGTTTCGGGAAGCCGCACCGTCGCATGTCGTCCTCATGTTATTTCTTGAAACAGTTCTCGGCACGGAGCTTCTGGCCCGGATTCGGCGGATAGATGCCGAAGACGAGTTTGTACTCCGTTTCCATGGTCATGATGTTCACCGCCGAACCGATGGTGCCCAACTGTGCGTTTCTGGCCACTTTCTGGCCCTTCTCGACGCAGATCGACCCCATGTTGGCATAGGAGGTTATATATTCGCCGTGAGCCACGTAAACGTCGTATTTGTTGGTTATGCGATTGCGCTTGACGTCCACGACCTTGCCGTCGTAGATCGAAATGACGTGCGCCCCCTTGGGACCCGTGATTTCGGCCATGTTCTCCTTGTAGCGCTTCACGCGGCCCGCCGTGACGGGAAGCCGCAGGCCCGTGGTCTTGGTCGAGAACGAATCGCCCTCCTTGTTGCCCTTGGTCAGTTTGCGCAGTTCGCCGATGGCCACGTCGAGCTGCTGCTCCTGCGATATTTTGCGCTGGAGGGCCGTTTTCTCCTTCTGGGAGAGCTGCCGGATGCTGGTGCGGGCGTTGCGGGCGTCGCGTTCGAGCTTCTGTTTTTGGGCTTTCAGTTTGAGCGTTACCGAGTCGAGTGACCGTTTGCGGCGGTCGAGCAACTCCTTCTCCTCGACGACCTGCTTCGAGAGCGCCGCGATGTCCTGCAGTTTGCGTTCGCGCATCGACGCCACTTCCCGCAGGTTGGTGATCTTGCGGGCCATGTCGGCGAAGTCGCGCGACGAGAAGATATAGGTCAGATAATTGTTGTGCCGGTAGTTGCGATAGGCTTCGCGCACCATTTCGGCGTATTGGGTACGGTTGCGGTCCAGCGATCTGCCGAGGTCTCCGGCGACGCTGTCCGTGCGGTCGATCTCCCCGCGCAGCAGGCGGGCCTGCTTCTCGGTCTCTTCGAGCAGTTGGTTCCGCGAATCTATCTGACGGGCCAGACGCCGTACGCGCTCCTCGGTGGCGGCGCGACCCTCCTTGAGCTTCGAAATCTCCCGCTCCTCGGCGGCGATTTTCTGCTCCAGCGCCGCGATAACCCGCTTCTGCTGTTCGATCTTGCGGTCGGCCTGAGCGGAGGCCGCAAGGGCGGCGAACAGCAGGAAAAGGGTCAGTATGCAGCTTTTCGTCGGCTTCATCGCATTTGCAGGGTTACTCTTTTTTCGCTTTGCTTTCCGTTATCCGGCGTTCGATGCGCCCGGCGTCGTAGCCCTTTTCGAGGGCTTTGCGCCAGTATATCTCGGCCATGAAATTCTCGCCCAGCGCCTTCAGTATGTCGCCGTAGTGGACCAGCAGCGCGGCGCTTTCCTGTGCGTCGAGGGCGACGGCCTGCTGCATGATTTTCCGGGCTTCGTCCACACGTCCCAGTTTGAAGAGCACCCAAGCGTGGGTGTCGAGGTAGGTGGGGTTGTTGTCCGTGAGGGCCGTGGCGCGGCTGGCCATGGCGAGCGCCTTTTCCAGATCGCGCTCCTCAAGCGAGAGGAAATAGGCGTAGTTGTTCAGCACCATGGCGTTGTCGGGATCGTAGCGCAGGCTCCTGTCATAGGCTTTGTAGCACTGCTTCATGGCCGAACGGAACGAACCTTTGCGGCTGATGAGCACGAAATCCTCTTCGTCGCCGGACTCCCCTGCCGCGGCTTTCTGGTGCCATGTGTCGCCGATCAACCCCCAGATCGCGCCCCGCAGCGAATCGGTGCGGGCGTAACGGAGCGACTGCTGATAGGCTTTTATCGCTTTGTCGTACTCTTTGGTGTAGTTCAGCACGTGGCCTTTCGAGAGCTGGAAGTCGATCTCTCCGGGGAAAAGCTCCAGCGCCCGGTTGATGTAGAGGGCCGCCGAGTCGGGATGCTGGAGATAGCTCTCGATGTCGATCACCGACCGGTAGTAGCTTTCGACGGGTGGCTGGTCGTCGAGGTGGAGTTTGTAGAGCGCCAGCGCCTGCTCCAGTTCTCCTGAGGCGATCAGGTGCTTGGCATAGAGTTCCACCACGCGCCGGTCCTGCGGATAGCGTACGGCCAGCGTCGAGGCCAGCGCGTTGAGCTGGATGTAATATTCGCGGTAGAACCGCATGTCGGAGGTGAGCTGCTCGAAGCGTTTGATCTTGGCGTCGAGCGGCATCTGGTCCGAGTCGAAGAGCCGCTGGGTGACGTTGAGTACCGACCGGTAATCGCGGCGGCCGTTGTAGTAGTCGGCCAGCGACATCAGCGTAGCGACGTCGGTCGAGTCGATCTGCATGGCGCGGTCGTACTCCGCCATGGCCAGCGAGTCCTTGTTCAGAATCGCATAGAGGTCGGCCAGCACCACATGGTGCTGCGCTTCGTAGGGAGCGGCTTCGACCATGGCCTTGGCTTCGTCGACGGCTTTGTCCAGCTGCCGCGTGGAGATCAGCAGTTGGCGTTTCATCGCGCTCAGCATCGGGATGCGCCCGAAGCGGAGTTCCGCCGAGTCGAGCGTGGCGATGGCCGAATAGGGCTGCTGGACCTGCTCGTAGAGCGCCGCCAGAAGCCGGTAGTTGTCGGGGTTCTGCGGATCTGCGGCGCGCAGGCGCTTGTAGACGCCGAGGGCTTCGGGGTAACGCTGGGCGAAGATCAGGGCCTGTCCGAGGAACTGGTGATACCATTTGTTCGTCGTGTCGAGCCGGTAGGCGCGGCGGGCCAGCTCCACCGCCTCGTCGGGCGTGGAGTACATGCCGTTGGTCGCCATTTCGTAATAAGCCGGCGCGTAGGTCGAATCGGCGCGGATCGCCTCGGTGAGATATTCCCGCGCCCGGACCGTATCGTGAAAAATGGTATTCTGTTTGATGCCCTCGGTATAGAGCCAGACGCTGCGCAGCGAATCGGGGTAACTGCCGGGTACGGTCGCGGCGGGACCCTTCCCCGCGGCGAAAGCCGTGCAGAAGAGTACGCAGAGTGCCGTTGTCGCTGTCAGACGTTTCATGGATCGCGGTTTTAGAGTGCCGTGTCGAACTGGTGGAGGAACCGCACGTCGTTTTCGAAATAGAGACGCAGGTCCTTC
>ERZ1106976.1495-NODE-1495-length-23356-cov-7.960345_pt1 | contig 23356 bp, 19 predicted proteins | sample MGYA00403687_ERZ1106976 | MGnify/ENA primary metagenome ERZ1106976 (study PRJEB35170, sample SAMEA104062446) | human gut metagenome | biome: human gut; feature: human-associated habitat; material: faeces | place: Denmark | collected 2013-02-22 ... | reverse complement strand
CCCTGGGCGAGGGCGGCAAGCTCGTCATGGAGCTCACCTTCGATAAGGGCCGCGGCTATGTGCCCGCAGAGCGCAACAAACAGGCTATCATCGAGAAGAACGATATCAACACTCTTCCCGTTGACAGCATTTACACCCCTGTGCTCAAGGTGAACTACAACGTCGAGAGCACCCGTGTTGGCCAGGCGATCGATTATGACAAGCTGACCATTGAGGTTTGGACCGATGGCACGATCAATGCGCAGGAAGCCGTTTCTCTGGCTGCCCGTGTGCTGACCGAGCACCTGAACCTGTTCGTCAACCTGTCCGATGAGGCAGCCGGCGCTGAGATCATGGTGGAGAAGACCAACGACGACAAGGAAAAGGCTCTGGAAATGACCATTGAAGAGCTGGATCTGAGCGTGCGTTCCTTCAACTGCCTGAAGCGCGCAGGCATCAACACGGTGGAAGATCTGGTCAGCAAGAGCGAGGACGAGATGATGAAGGTCCGCAACCTCGGTCGCAAGAGCCTGGAAGAGGTCATGGCAAAGCTGGATTCTCTGGGCTTCAAGCTGAACACGGATGACGATAACTAAAAATAATTAAGGAGTGAAACGGGATGCCCGGTACCAGAAAGCTCGGTAGAACCAGCGACAGCCGCAACGCTATGATGCGCGCTATGGTTACCTACCTGTTAGAGAATGGCAAGATTGAGACCACTGTCACTCGCGCTAAGGACGTTCGTTCCATGGCCGAGAAGATGATCACCCTGGGTAAGGCCAGCGACCTGCACACCAAGCGTCAGGTCTACGCCTACATCACCAAGGAAGATGTTGCAAAGAAGCTGTTTGATGAGATCAGCCCCAAGTACGCTGATCGCAACGGCGGCTACACCCGCATCATCAAGATCGGCGCTCGCCGCGGCGACGCAGCTGAGATGGCAGTTCTGGAGCTCGTCTGATCTGCTCTGACTGTTTGATACAGTGTTCAAAAGCCCTTTCCCAGCAATGGGAGAGGGCTTTTTTTTTGCGTGGCATTTTCATTGCTTCTGAATGTTCCCGGGAATAGCGGGCAAAACCGCAAACATTTCAACAATTCCACTAAAAACTCGAACCTATTTTCTAGCAAAATGCCTCTTGATATGTTGTAGGGGGGGGGGGTAAACTTAAAGAGCAGACGGTGCCTTTTGGGGTGGGTGCCTGCAAAATAACAAACGAAAAGGGGAAGAGAACATGAGAAAAAAGAGTACGAGACTTCTCAGTGCAGCACTTGCGGTGTGCATGATGCTGTCGGTTCTGCCGGTGGGCGCGTTTGCGGCGGAGCCGGGGGCGGCAGAACAGGAAAATGGCGTGAGTGCGCAGGTAGAGACGGAACCCTACCCCTTGAAGGGCGGGGAGATTGTTAATGATAAATTTGTAGCAGCGCATGGCGATGTGTATGAACTGAGCGGACCCTATACAAAGAGTATCACGGTCGATACGACAAAAAATGTTACGCTGAACATTGTTGGTAATGTGGAAGTCGATATGGGCTCTGCACTGCTGAATGTGACGGATGCCCGCGTTTTGAAGATCAATGGAGAGCAGTATGAAGTCGTTGCAAAAGTGAAAAATACAGATGCCGCCGCTTTTATGAATTTGAATGCCTCGAATGCAACGGTGGTTGTTCAGAACGGACGTTATCTGGATGGTGAACAACGTCTATCTTTTTTTACCGTTGTCGCGGGAACACTTGAACTGAATAACGTGTATATTGCCGCGGAAGAAACGTCTTTCCCGATTTTGAATGGCAGTGTAGTTCATATCAATGGCGGTGAATTAACTGCAGATGGGTATTACATAGTATACGATGCACCATGGCCTTGGGCTGGAATTCAAAAGGCAGGAACTGTTATTATAGACGGTGCAAAAATAAAAAATGGATTCGTCGGTAGTGAAAACGGAAGTGTTGAAATTAAGAACAGTACTTTGAAAAATAATGACGGATATTGTGTTTCAATTGAGGGAGGAACGATTACCCTTGACAATGTAAACGTATCCGCGAAGGGTGAAGAAAGTCACAACAGCAGAGTTTTGGATTTATGTGGAAAACTTTATGATGATACGGCGCAAGAGATACGGATTACAAACGGAGGAACTTATGAAGCACTTGCGAGCGGAATGACTGTGGTTTTTGGCGGAGGTCTGAATGCAGATGTTACGCTGGATAATATTACGATTAAAAACGGTAAATACGGTGTTAACTGTCAGGTAGATAAGAAACACGAACTGGTCATAAAGAATGTGACCTTTGAGGGCAACGATACAGATATATATTTGTCTAGTGGGGAAGATAGTGAGGAGTTTGGAAATCCGTATGTAACGATTGACCCTACCTTTACGAGCAAGGCAAAAATTGAGGTGCAAAATCCCTACGAAGGCAGACGAATCACGACATACACGAATGGAAAGGCATACCAGAAAAACCTGAAGCTGACCAGTGCGAACTCGGGCTATGTTATCGGTTACAAAAATGATGGTAGAGGAGAGTATCGTTACCTGACCCGTGGCTATTATGTGGATTCTGAGAAGGCTGTAGCCACCGCAGAAATAAACGGCGAGCTGAATCAGCTGGACAGTACAAAGCTGATTGCAAAAGATACGGAAGTAACGCTGAAAGCAGCGGATACAGCACCTGAGGGCAAGGAGTTCAAAGGCTGGAAACTGTATAAAGTCGTAAATGGTACTGAGACTGAAATCACGGACGAAACAGAACTTGCCAATCTGTTGAAGAATGGCACCGAAACCACCGCGACCCTGACCATGCCCGCTTATAATGTTAAGGCGGAACCGTATTATAGCGATATTCCGTATAACATCAAAGCTGAAAACTGCACTGTGGATAAGCCCGAAGCTGCTATGGGCGTTACTGTAACAGCAACGCGCAGGAAGCCGGAAGCCAACGAGCACTTCACCGGCTGGACGGTGACGGTGAATGGTGTTGAGCAAGACACGGACACCTTCCTGAAACCGGACGCGGACGACCCCGCCAAAGTGAGCTTTACCATGCCGGCTGAGAACGTGGAAATAAAGGCAAACTTCAAGGGGATTCCCACGCTGAACATCGGCGATCATGTGACTGCGAACATTGACGGCAGCGATGCGTCCGTACCGAGCGGCAGCGCTGTGCCGGTGGGTGAAACCGTGCACCTGACAGCCATTGCGCCGGAGGGACAGCACTTCATCGGCTGGACGGTGAAGGTAGGCGATGAGGAGCAGAAAGCAGACACCTTCCTGACGACCCCGGACGCGGACGACCCCACCAAAGTGAGCTTTGTCATGCCGGATGCTGATGTAGAGGTGACGGCAACCTTTGCGGATGACCCCATTCCTGAACCCGACCCGGTTGGACCCAGCGATACCGGCAACATTCAGGGCGCGATCTCTGCTGTAGTGATCGGTGCTGCCGCAGGTGCGATTATCTATGAAGCCGGCACCGGCATCTACCGCGTCATCAATATGCCCGGCATCCCCATGCCCTCCAACCGCATCGAGCTGGCCGAGCTGCTGTGGGAGCACGCCGGGAAGCCTGAGCCTGTAAGCACCGCCCTCTACAGCGACATCGACGAGGGCGATACCGACGCACAAAAGGCCGCCCGCTGGGCAGTGGAGCAGGATCTGATGAAGGACGATGCGGACAACAATAAATTCCACCCGGCCTTCCCGGTCAGCAAGCTGCGCACCTGCCTGACCTGGAACGCCGCAAAAGAAAAAGGCTTGTTTGACAAGACCGAAGAATAAAAATCAGGACCCCGAAGGGGCTGCTGCACCAAATGTGGTGCAGCAGCCCCTTTTCTCGTTTTCGGGTGTTGGAATTGCGCCCGGCCCGTGGTATACTGACAATAGCATGTTTTCGGCCTTTGGCCGGACAAGTTTTCCACACAGAGGAGGCGCAGCGGTTGAAACATCCGAATCATTTTGGCCGGTGGTTGGCTTGCGTGCTGCTGTGCCTGCTTCTGGCAGGCTGCAGCATGCCCGGTGAACAGGTGCAGGTGGAAGAGCTTCTGCGTGCGCCCAAGCTTTCCGGCGATTACGGCGATGTGCAGACTGCCCTGAACGACTGGCTGGGGGAGAGCGCACAGCTCAAATATCCCATGCAGGGCGACCTGCTTTCGCCTTTCCTGCTGCAGGATCTGGACGGTGACGGCAGGCAGGATGCCGCCGTGCTTTACACCACCGCCCAAAGCTCCAACGTGTGCATTGCCATCCTGCAGAAGGATGATGCCGACATCTGGCATGTGCGCCAGAACGTAGAGGGCCTTGCAGACACGGTAGAGTCGGTGGGGCTGGCCCAGCTGCAGCCCGGCGATGCCACCCAACTGGTGGTGGGTTATACAGCGGCACAGGGCGACCATTATCTGGCTGTGTATTCCTACACCGACGGCGTGCTTTCCACGATCCTGGAGCAGCAGTACCAGCAGTATCTGGTGGAGGATATCACCGGCGGCGGCAATCAGGACCTGATCCTGATGTCCACGCTGGAGGACGGCGGCGTGCAGATCGAACTGCTGACCGTGGATAAAGAGGGCAGCTTCCAGCAGGTGGCTGTTATGGGCCTTTCCGCCAATCGGTTCGCCGGCTGCGCCTCGGTGGCGGCGGGTGTGGGTGCGGACGGCAGGCATTATCTGGTGCTGGATGGCTGGACCGGCATTTCCGGCAACAATCTGGCCAGCGTGCTGCTGCGTTTTGACGAGGACACGCAGCAGATGGTGCCTGCCGACCAGATCAGCACCGAAAAGCTTTACACCGCATCCCTGCGCAATGTGCCCAGTCTGGTCAGTCAGGATCTGGACGGCGACGGCATCGTGGAGATCCCCACCCAGCCGGACGAAGCGGGCCTGCTGAACATGAGCCAGAGCCGCCGCATGGATTTTATCGTGTGGATGGACTATACCAGCCCGCACCCGGAAAAAAGCTTCGGGCTGCTGGACGAAGAGACCAACTGCTATATCGAGCTGCCCATGGAGTGGGAGGGGAACCTCAAACTGACCGACAGCGAACAATATGATGGTGCAGTGGAGCTGCGCACGGTGGACGAAGACCAGCTGGTAATGACCCTGCGTCTGGTGCGCACCACCTCCAGCCTGAAGGGCTGGACCCGCCTTGGCATCGTGGCATCCCGCCAGATGCAGGCGAAGCTTGCCCCGGATGTGGAGATCCGTGATAAAAATTACCGCCTGTCCAAGGCGCTGTATCTGCTCAACTAAAGAACGGAGGAACAGTTCATGGTACGAGTGCTTGTCGTTGAAGATGAAGCCAACATCCGCGAGATGATCGCGCTGAACCTGCGCCTTGCGGGCATGGAGGCTGTGGAGGCCGAAAGCGCCGAGGCGGCTCTGCCGCTGCTGGAGAAGAAGCCGGGCTGCGATGCGGCCATTCTGGATGTGATGCTGCCGGGCATGAACGGCTTCTCCCTGTGCGAGACCATCCGCCGCACCGATCAGAAGATCGGCATTATCATCCTCAGCGCCAAGGGACAGGAGCAGGACAAGATCCGCGGCCTTTCTATTGGTGCCGATGACTATATGACCAAGCCTTTCAGCGTAAGCGAACTGCTGGCCCGTGTGAAAGCGCTGTGCCGCCGCGTCGGCCGTACTGCAGGCGGGGACGAAAAAGAAAAGGAAAACCCGCTGGGGATGCTCACCAGCGGCGAATTTGTGCTGGACGAGAACCGCCGCGTGCTGCTCAAGGCAGGCCAGCCTATTGAGCTGACGCAGGTGGAATTCCAGATCATGGAGCTGTTCTTCCGCAACCCCGGCATTGCGCTGGTGCGCGAGAAGATCTTGAAGGGTGTCTGGGGCGAGAACTATTTTGGTGACGTGAAGATCGTGGATGTGAACATCCGCCGTCTGCGCATGAAGGTGGAGGATGAACCCAGCCATCCCACCCATATCCTTACTGTGTGGGGCTACGGTTACAGATGGGAAGAATGAGAAGCGGGATCACCCGCCGGTGGCTGCGGGGCAGCCTGCTCATCACCGTGCTGCTGGTGCTGCTGGCCGAAACCATGTTCCTGTACAACTACACACGCAGCTATTATAACAGCGTGCAGCAGACCATGTACCGGCGGTTCTCTTCGGTGTCCGGCCAGCTGAAAATGTACACCGGCGATACGGTGCAGAGCACGGCGGCTACCCGCAGCGTGGCCCTGCGCCGCATGGTGGAGCAGTTTGCCGATAAGGACAAATACGAGTTCATGCTGCTGGACAGCTATGGCGGGGTCATTGCGTCCTCCAGCGGCACAAATGCGGACGGCATTGTGACCGGCATCGACTTTGAGCAGGCGCAGGAGGCTTCTGACGGCCTTGGTGTGGCGGTCTACCGCACCCAGTCCGGCGAGCTGGTGATGGCGGCCTGCTATCTGGTGCCCTATGCCGCCGAGGATGTGGCGGCGATGCGTCTTGTCACCAGCCTGACCCTTGTGGGAGCGCAGATCAAGAACGCCATCGCGGTAAGTGTTGTGATCGCGGCGGTGATCCTTGCTTTCACCGTGATGTCCGGCCTGTACTTCATCCGCAGCATCGTGGTGCCGCTGGGACAGGTGGAGCGCACCGCAGCCAGCATCGCCCGGGGTGAGCTGGATGTGCGCCTGCCGGTCACCGGCAACGAGCACGACGAGGTGGACCGCCTGCGCGGCACCATCAACCAGATGGCCGAAGGGCTGGAAGAGACCGAGAAGATGAAGAACGAGTTCATCAGTTCCGTCTCTCACGAGCTGCGCACGCCGCTCACCTCCATCCGGGGCTGGGTGGAGACCCTGCGCACACTGGACGACCCGGCAGACGAGAACTACCGCAAGGGCCTTGAGATCATCAACAATGAGACGGGCCGCCTGTACAACATGGTGGAAGAGCTGCTGGATTTCAGCCGTCTGCAGAATGGCCGCATCCGTATGGACTGCCGCCCGCTGGACCTTGTGGCAGAGCTGACCGATGCGGTGCTGTTCTGTGAAGCACGCATCCAGCGCGAGGGCCTTGTGCTCAGCTACACCGAGCCGGAGGAGATGATCCCGGTCTATGCCGACCCGGACCGTCTGCGGCAGGTGTTCATCAACATCATGGACAACGCCATCAAGTACTCGGCCCCCGGCGGGCGCATCACGGTCAAGCTGTGGGCGGGCGAATACAAGGCTTTTGCGGAGATCATCGATCAGGGCCGCGGCATCCCGCCGGAAGACCTTGAGAACGTCAAGACCAAGTTCTACAAGGGCAGCAATTCGGTGCGGGGCAGCGGCATCGGCCTTGCGCTGGTGGATTCCATCATGACTGCACTGGACGGCACCATGGACATCAAGAGCACGCTGGGCCGCGGCACAGTGGTCACACTGGGCTTGCCGCTGTACCATAAGGCGTGAAGATTTTGTCACAATTCTGTGGTAAAATGGTCGAGAAAAATATGATCCGATAGGAGAACCCAATGAATCAACCCAAAAAGGAACGTTTCAAGACCAGCGTCGGCGGGCAGGCGCTGATGGAAGGTATCATGATGCGCGGCCCGAAGCTCATCTGCTGCGCCGTGCGCAAGCCGGACGGCACCATTGAGACCAAGATCGACCCTGTGAAGAACCACGGCATCTGGACAAAGATCCCGCTGGTGCGCGGTGCCATCTCCATGATCGAAAGCCTGATCGTGGGCTACCGCTACATGATGTACTCGGCTCAGGTGAGCATGGGTGACGACTACGACCCCGAAGAGGAAGAGACTGCCTTTGAAAAATGGGTGGGCGACCACTTGGGCAAAAAGGCAGAGGACGCACTGCTGGCCTGTGCCGCCGTACTGGGCGGCCTGCTGGCGATTTTGCTGTTCACCGTGCTGCCCACCCTCATCGTGGGCGGCGTGAACCACTTTGTAACATTGGGCCGCTGGGCCAAGGTGGTGCTGGAAGCGGTGCTGAAAGTTGGCATCTTCCTCACCTATATGGTGGCCATCTCCAAGATGAAGGAGATCCACCGCGTGTTTGAGTACCACGGTGCCGAGCACAAGACCATTGCCTGCTATGAGGCCGGTGATGAGCTGACCGTGGAGAATGTGCGCAAGTACACTCGGTTCCATCCGCGCTGCGGCACCAGCTTCCTCATTCTGGTGGTCATCGTCAGCGTGTTCCTCTACAGCGTGCTGCCGTGGGGCAGCATCGGCCTGCGGGTGCTGTTCAAGCTGTTGCTTCTGCCGCTGGTCATGGGCATCAGCTATGAGCTGCTCAAGTGGTGCGGCCGGTCCGATAACATTGCCACCCGCATCATCCGCCAGCCCGGCATCTGGGTGCAGCACCTGACCGTGTTTGAACCGGACGACAGCATGATCGAGGTGGCCATTACCGCTGTGACCCCTGTGCTGCCCGAGGACCCGGAGGATGGCAGATGGTAATTGCTGGTTTGACCCCGCGCGAAGCGGTGCGGGCCGTGGAAGCCCGGCTTTCCGCTGCAGGGTGTCCGGATGCCGATTACGATGCACGGGAGCTGTTCCGCGTGGCAGCCGGGCGGGATGCCCGCCTTTCGGACCGGGTGCTGACCACGGAGGAAGCGGAAAAGCTGGAAGCCCTCTGCACGCGCCGTGAGCAGCGGGAACCGCTGCAATACCTGTGCGGGATCTGGAGCTTTCTGGATTTTGACCTTGCCGTTGGCCCCGGTGTGCTCTGCCCCCGGGCAGACACTGAGGTGGTAGCGGAAGCGGCTGCCAACACCCTGACGGGCATTGCAGCGCCCCGGGTGCTGGATCTCTGCGCGGGGACCGGCTGTTTGGGGCTGGGCATCAAGCGCTTCTGCCCGGCGGCGCAGGTGACCTGCGTGGAAAAAAGCCCGAAAGCTTTTGTTTATCTGGAAAAGAACTGCCGCTGTGCCCTGAAAGGGCAGGGCGGGCAGACGGAGGACTTGCTGGAGCCTACCGCGTTTGAGCAGGCAGATGCCCCGGCCTTTGACTGGGGGCCGGCGCTGAACGCTCTGCGCGCAAAGGCAAAGCCAGCCTATGCGGTGCAGCCGGTGGAGGGCGACCTGTTCACATACTGGCAGGGCCTGCCGGAAGGGCAGCTTGACCTGATCGTATCCAACCCGCCCTACCTCACCGCCGAGGAGATGCGGCATCTGCAGCCGGAGGTGGCACAGGAACCGGCCATGGCGCTGGAAGCAGGAAAGGACGGCCTTATGTTTTACCGTGCCCTTGCAGAGCATTACCAGAATGCACTGCGGCCCGGCGGCGCACTGGTGCTGGAGATCGGCTGGCAGCAGCGGCAGGCTGTGGCGGCACTGCTGGCGGCAAACGGCTGGGCAGACATTGAGTGCCGCAAGGATTTTGGCGGCAACGACCGGTGCATGATCGCCCACAGACCCGAAAAATAAAAGTGAAAATAGAAACAACTTCTTGTTGTAATATTTTGATTTTGTGGTATACTATACTGGAAAGTATACGGACAGCCCGCGCACGGCGGGCAGCAGGAAGAAAAGGAGCAGCACGCTATGGCAAAAAATCAGAACAACAACACCGTTGCCCCGGCGACCAAAAAGACCGAGCCGGAGGCCAAAAAGGATGCGCTGGCCACTGCGCTGGCCCAGATCGAAAAGCAGTTCGGCAAGGGTGCCGTGATGAAGCTGGGTGATAACGCCTCCATGCAGGTGGATGCCATTTCCACCGGCAGTCTGGGTCTGGATCTGGCTCTGGGCGTGGGCGGTGTGCCCCGCGGCCGCATCATTGAGGTGTACGGCCCGGAATCCAGCGGTAAGACCACGCTGGCTCTGCACATCCTGGCCGAAGCCCAGAAGCAGGGCGGCGAAGTGGCCTTCATTGACGTGGAGCACGCACTGGACCCCACCTATGCCGAAGCGCTGGGCGTGGACATCAACAATCTGTTGGTCAGCCAGCCGGACACCGGCGAGCAGGCCATGGAAATCTGCGAAGCACTGGTGCGCTCCGGTGCCATCGATGCCATCGTGGTGGACTCGGTTGCCGCCATGGTGCCGAGGGCTGAGATCGAGGGCGAAATGGGCGACAGCCATGTGGGCCTGCAGGCCCGCCTGATGAGTCAGGCCATGCGCAAGCTGACTTCGGTCATCGGCAAGACCAACACGGTCTGCGTCTTCATCAACCAGCTGCGTGAAAAAGTGGGCGTGATGTACGGCAACCCGGAGGTCACCACCGGCGGCCGCGCCCTGAAATATTACGCCTCGGTGCGCATCGACATCCGCCGCGTGGAGGGCCTGAAGGACTCTTCCGGCCAGTTCATCGGCAACCACACCCGCGCCAAGATCGTCAAGAATAAGGTGGCACCTCCGTTCCGTGAGGCAGAGTTCGATATCATGTTCGGCGAGGGCATTTCCAAGATGAGCGAACTCATTGATGTGGGCGTGAAGCTGGGCATCGTGCAGAAGAGCGGCGCATGGTTCAACTATGGCGATATCCGTCTGGGTCAGGGCCGCGACAACGCAAAGCAGTTTCTGAAGGACAATCCCGAGATCGCAAACGACATCGAGGGCCAGATCCGCGCCAATGCCGATAAGCTGTACGCATCCCGCCGCCCGGCAGGCAAGGGCGCTGCGGCCAAGGCCGAGGAACCCGCCAAGGCTGCAGATGCCAAGGAGCCAGTGGTCAAGGCTCCTGCCCGCAGCAGCGAGAGCGAACTGGATATCATGGTGGAGGACTAAATGTCCTTTTATAAACGCCGCCGCCCGAAGCAGGAAGAAGAAAAGTGCGCCGACCCGGCCAAGGCCCGCGCCCGCGCACTGGATGCGCTGGCCTCGCGCGAGATGTCCTCGGCACAGCTGTATGAACGGCTGTGCTATGGCTTTACCGAGCAGGCTGCAGCGGCTGCTGTGGCTGAGATGGTGGAGCTGGATTACGTAAACGATGACCGCTATGCCGAAGCCCGGGCACACAGCCTGCTTGCCGCCCGCAAGAGCCGCCGTGCGGCGGCTCAGAACCTGCGGCAGAAGGGCCTTTCCGGCGCACAGATCGAGCAGGCGCTGGAAAGCGTCTATGCCCCGGACGCAGACGGCGAAAGCCCGGAGCTGGAAGCTGCCGCCGCTCTGGTGCGCAGCCGCTACATGAAAAAGCTGGCCGATGGCCGCCGCGACCTTGTGGTGGCCGCCCTGCAGCGCCGCGGTTTTGCGTATTCGGTCATAAAAGAAGCGATAAAAAGAGCGGAAGAAGAATAAAAAGCACCCCTCAAAAGAGAAAGAGAGTATCATCCCCTATGAAAATTGCGTGTATTTCCCTTGGCTGCCCCAAGAATCAGGTCGATCTGGATGTGATGGTGCACATCCTGCTGTCTGCCGGCCACGAGACCGTGGCCGATCTGGCCGAAGCAGATGTGATCCTTGTGAACACCTGCGGCTTCATTGAGAGCGCCAAGACCGAAGCCATTGAAAACATTCTGGAAGCCTGCTCCTACAAGCAGCAGAACCCGGAGCTGAAGGTCATCGTCACCGGCTGTCTTGCCGAGCGCTACCGCAGCCAGATCGAGGAAGAGATCCCCGAGGTGGATGCGGTGGTGGGCTGTGCCTCCAACAAGGCCATCGACACCATCGTGGCCCGCCTGTTCCATGGTGAGGACCATCTGGAAAGCTACGGTGCCAAAAAGGACTTTCCGCTGGGCGGCAAGCGTGTCATCGGCACGCCTGCCCACTATGCGTACTTAAAGATCGCAGAGGGCTGCAACAACCGCTGCCACTACTGCGCCATCCCCGGCATCCGCGGCCCGCTGCACAGCCGCGATCTGGCCGACTGCGTGGCCGAGGCCCGCTGGCTGGCCGGTGAGGGCGTGAAGGAGCTGATCGTGGTGGCCCAGGACCCCACCGCCTATGGCGAGGACTGGGGCAAGCCCGGCAGCATCTGTGAGCTGCTGGACAAGCTGAACAAGGTGCCGGGCCTTGAGTGGATCCGCATCATGTACGCCTACCCGGAGCGCATCACCGATGACTTTATTGCTGCCATGAAGCGGAACGAGAAGGTGGTGCCTTACCTCGACCTGCCCATCCAGCACTGCAACGATACCATCCTCAAAAACATGAATCGCCGCTCCAACCGCGCAGAGCTGCTGGAGGTCATCGGCAAGCTGCGCCGGGAGATCCCCGGCATCACCCTGCGCACCACCCTGATCGCGGGCTTCCCCGGCGAGACCGAGGAGCAGTTCGAGGACCTGTGCAACTTCGTCAAGGAGGTCAGATTTGACCGTCTGGGCTGCTTTGCCTATTCTGCTGAGGAGAACACCGTGGCCGCAAAGATGGACGGCCAGATCGATCAGGAGACCAAGGACCGGCGCGCAGAGCTGGTGATGCAGATCCAGACCGGCATCATGGCCCAGAAACAGGCCGAGAAGGTGGGCCAGACCGTCCGTGTGCTCTGTGACGGCATCGACGAGGAGAGCGGCCTGTACCTCTGCCGCACCACCGGCGATGCCCCCGAGGTGGACGGCAATGTCTGCGTTTCCAGCGAGGAGCCGCTCTATCCCGGCCAGTTCTATGATGTGCTGGTGGAGGACAGTGACCTTTACGATCTGTACGGCACGGTTGCAAAATAACAAATTGGAGGAATCTATATGAATCTGCCCAATAAGCTCACCCTGACCCGCATCATTCTGGTGCCGGTGTTCATGGTCTTCGTTTCCCTGACCCAGATCGGCACGGAAGATTTCAATCCCACCTGGTATCTGGTGGCGGGCATCATCTTTGCCGCGGCCAGCTTTACCGATTTTCTGGACGGCCATCTGGCCCGCAAGTGGAACATGGTCACCGACTTTGGCAAGTTTGCCGACCCGCTGGCCGACAAACTGCTGACCACCGTGGCCTTCATTTATATGCTGCGGGACGGCGTGTGCAGCCCGGTGGTGCTCTGCATCATCCTGGCCCGTGAGTTTGCCGTGTCCGGTCTGCGCATGGTGGCCGCCGGTGCCAAGGACGGCAAGGTCATCGCCGCCAATATGTGGGGCAAGGTCAAGACTGTGCTGCAGATGCTGACCATCATCTTCTACTACTTCGGCACCGCATTGACCTGGGGCAATTCCATTATGATAGGCGCTGACTGCGTGTTCCTCTCTTACTGGCTGTGCTGGCTGGTGGCCATTGCCACTGCCATCTCCGGCATCAAGTACCTGTGGGACAACCGCAGCTTCATCAATACCGCAAAATGATCAAGAAGATCGCCATTCTCTGTTCCATTTTCCTGAACCTCTGCATTGTGCGGTGGGAGCCGGTGGCCATCCGGATGACCTGGGAAGCGGTGGGCAGCCAGACCTTCACCTTTTACACCGAGAACTCCAATGTCTTTGCGTTCTTCGTCTGCCTGCTGGTGGCGGTGTGTCAGGTGATCTGCCTGTTCACGGGGCGGCAGCTGCCCCGCTGGGTCAAGACGCTCAAGTACATTGCCACCTGCTGCCTGACCATGACCTTCCTGACCGTGGTGTTCGTGCTGGGGCCCTACTGTGCCGACCAGGGCGGCGTGGTGTTTCTGCTGACCGAGAGCTCCATGCTCTACCACCACCTGCTCAACCCGCTGTGTGCCTTTGTCTCCTTTGTCCTGCTGGAACGGGAGCCAAAGCTGCCTGCGCGGTGCGTTCCGCTGGCGTTGGTCCCCACGATGCTCTATGGCTCTGTGGCCCTCTGGGCCAATTACCAGCGGCTCATCACCGGGCCTTACCCGTTCCTGCTGGTCTATCAGCAGACCACCCGGCAGACGGTGCTGTGGTGTGCGGCCATCCTGGCCATGAACCTGCTCTATGCCTGGCTTGTCTGGCGGCTGGGCGGGAATCGCCGCAAAAAGAGAAATGTGGGCTTGCTTTTCAGAAGCTGAGATGCAAAAAAAGGCTCTCTGCCGGTTTTGGCAGAGAGCCTTTTCTCGTATTTTGCTTACAGCAGGGGGATCCCGGCCTTTGCGCAGGCCGCGCGGGTGGCTTCGTCCCAGACGCTTGCCTGTACTTCGCCGATGTGGGCGCTGCCCAGCAGCAGCATGCACAGACGGCTCTGGCCGATGCCGCCGCCGATGGTGTAGGGCAGCTCACCGTTCAGCACTGCCTTGTGGAAGGGCAGGGTGCGGCGGTCGTCACAGCCTGCCATGGTCAGCTGCCGGTCCATGCTCTCGGGGCTGACGCGGATACCCATGCTGCTCAACTCGTAGCTGCACTGCAGGGGCTCGTTCCAGAACAGCAGGTCGCCGTTCAGGTCCCAGTCGTCGTAGTCAGGGGCGCGGCCATCGTGGGGCTTGCCGCTCTTCAGGGGAGCACCGATCTTCATCAGGAAGGTGGTGCCGTTTTCCTTTACAAAGGCGTTCTCGCGCTCCTTCGGGGTCAGGTCAGGGTACTTGTCCTCCAGCTCCTGGGTGGTGATAAAGGTCACGTTGGGGGTGTGAAGGGGCAGATCCTGCAGCTGGGGGAACATGGCGTGCAGGTTCATCTCGGTGGCGCAGACGGCCGACACGATGGAGCGCACCACGTTCTTCAGGTAGGCCTCGCTGCGGTCCTCCTCGCGGATGACCTTCTCCCAGTCCCACTGGTCCACATAAACGGAGTGGAGGTTGTCCAGCTCCTCGTCCCGGCGGATGGCGTTCATGTCGCAGTACAGGCCCTTGCCCACGCGGAAGCCGTAGTCCTTCAGGGCCTTACGCTTCCACTTTGCCAGCGACTGCACCACCTGTGCCTCGATGCCGCTGTCCCGGATGTCAAAGGTGACCTTGCGTTCCACGCCGTTCAGGTCATCGTTCAGGCCGGTGGAAGCCTCCAGAAACAGCGGAGCCGACACGCGGTAGAGGTTCAGCGTGGCACACAGGGTGTCGGCGAACAGCCGCTTCACGGTGCCGATGGCACGCTGGGTGTCGTACAGGTTCAGCGCGGGTGTGTAGTTCTGCGGGATCATCGTTTTGCTCATAACAGTTTACCCCTCTCTTTCCGTTCTCCGCCGCCGAGTTGCGGCACCGGAACGGCTTTCCCTTTAATACAGTAAATTATGGCACAATTTCAGAGCGTTGTAAAGGGGAGAACGCAAAGCCGGTGCAATTCGGGAGCTTACGCCTCTGCCACGGCCTCGATCTCGCACAGGACACCCTTGGGCAGATCCTTGACGGCAACGCAGCTGCGGGCGGGCTTGGAGGTGAAGTACTTTGCGTAGACCTCGTTGAAGGCGGCAAAGTCGGCGATATCGGCCAGGAAGCAGGTGGTCTTGATGACCTTGTCGTAGCCGGAACCGGCGGCTTCCAGGATCGCACCCACGTTCTTGCAGCTCTGCTCGGTCTGGGCGGCGATGCCCTCGGGCACAGTGCCGTCCGCGGGGTTCACAGGGATCTGGCCGGAGGTGTAGACGAAACCGCCTGCGATGAAGCCCTGGGAGTAGGGGCCGATCGCACCGGGAGCTTTTTCAGTAGCGATGACTTTCATGGAAAATACCTTCTTTCTGTGTGTTTGATGGAGTTTTTCTCCTCGGGGAGAAAAATTCTGCTGCTTGAAGTCTACACCATGCGGCGGGATGTGTCAATCCGGGAGGGACTTTTTGCCCGCGCGGCCTTTACAAGCAGGCAAAAAGGCGGTATCCTTAATCTATTGATACACCACCCTTCAGGAGGAACCCATGGATATCCGCCAGCTGCACTATTTTCTGGTTTTGTGCGAAGAGATGAACTACACCCGCGCGTCACAGCGGCTGTTTCTGTCGCGGCAGGCCCTGCGGCAGAGCATCACGGCGCTGGAAGCCGAGCTCTGCGGCCCGCTGTTCGTCAGCGCCCACCACAAGCTTTCGCTCACCGAGCGGGGGCTGAGCTTGCAGCGCCATGCGGCCCCGGTGGTGGAGCAGTTCCAGCAGATGCAGGCGGCCCTCCATGCGGAGATCCAGTCGGCCCAGCCGGTGCGCATCGGCATCAGTGTCTCGCTGGTGCCGGACTACCTGCCCGGGCTGGAGACCCAGCTGGACAAGTTCCGCCAGCAGTACCCCCACATTGAGATGCGGTTCCGCCTGCTGGAAAACGATGCCGTGGCCGATGGTGTGGAGCAGGGCGAGCTGGACGCGGGCCTTGTGATGGATCTGGGCACGGCGGCTCCGGTGCTGGCCCGCACCACCCTGCGGGCCGACCCGGCCTGCCTGCTGGTGCCGCGTGGCCATCCCTTCTGGGAGAAGGAGCGGGTGCCGCTTTCGGCCCTGCGGGGCCAGCGGGTGCTGCTGCCCAGCCTGCGGCAGGATCTGTTCAGCCCCCTGTGGGATGCCTGCGCCAGGGAGGGCTTTGCGCCCAACGCGGAGATCGGCCCCAGCTTCTATCAGGCATACTATCTGGTCCAGGAGCAGCTCTGCACCTGCCTGACCCGCTACGAGCCGGGGGCACGGCGGGAGCTGGACCGGGTGCGGGACGTGCTGCTGGAAGATCTGCCGCCCCTCTGCGTCTCGATGGTGCAGCGGCGCGACCACAACTCGGCCTATCTTGACCTGCTGCGGGGCTACCTGATGGAGGTCATCGGGGGAGCGGCATCCCTGCCGCCCCGGCGGGGCCGCCCGGCAAAGCCCTTCTACAACTTCCCGGTGCTGTCCAGCGCCGCCCCCAAGGCGGCACCGCAGCACCCGGCTCCGGGCACCCAGCTGCCCTTTGCGGGCGGAAACAACTTCCGGGAGCTGGGCGGCTACGAGGCCGACGAGGGCAAGCATGTCAAGTGGGGGCAGATCTACCGCGGCATTCCCACCGGGCTGCTGACCGGGGCGGCTGACCGCAAGCTGCTGGACAGCCTGGGCCTGCGGCTCATCCTTGACCTGCGCAGCGAGTCCGAGGCAGCGGAGCAGCCCGACTATGTGCCCGATGGCGCGCGGCTGGTGCGCATCTGCGGGCTTTGCCACCCGGACGGAAGCGAGATCTCCTTCTCTCCCGGGGACATTGAAAAGCTGCTCAAGGGCAAGAAGGACGAGGAACATAACCTCGCCGATGCCATGTATGAGCAGATGCTCTTCCGCAATAAGGCCTACAAGGAGCTGTTCCGGGCGCTGGAGGCGGGCGAAACGCCGATCCTGTTCCACTGCTCTGGCGGGAAAGACCGCACCGGCGTGGCGGCCATGCTCATTCTGCTGGCGCTGGGCACTTCCGATGAAACGATCTGTCAGGATTTTGTCCGGACCAATGTCTGCCGCCGCCCGGAGCTGGAAAAGATCTGGGCCGCCCATGCCGAAGAGATCGAGGCACATCCCGAACAGAAGCAGTTCTATCAGGGCATTGCCGGTGTCCACCCGGAGTCTGCCCCCTTTGTGTTGGACACCATCCGCAAAGAGTACGGCACCACCGATGCCTATCTTGAAGCCGAATACGGCCTGACCCCCGCCCGCCTGATGCGGCTGCGGCGGATGTATCTGGAATAATGGCTGTTTTTTTAGAAAATTCCTTTCACTTTACTTGACATTGTACCAAATGTTTCGTAATATAAGAAGTAGTATGGAATCCATGACGCTGCGTGCAGGGATCTTCCGCAACCAAAGTTCAATGGGGCTTCATCTGCCCGTTTTTATATGAAAACCTTGTAGATAAAAAAGCTGCATCAGGCCGCAGGGGCAAACATGCCCTTTTTGTGCGGTGCTGTTGTCTGTTTTGTTGTTGAGAGCTTGATTTTGTATTGTTGACCCACGCCTTGCGCGGCAGCGTCTCCAGATTTTAGTTGTTTTTGAACTTTAATTGTAAGGAGAGTGAACACGATGTCCCCGATCATTCTGTTGATCGTGGTCGTGGTTGCTGCTGTTGCTGCCGGCGCGGGTTATTTTATTGGTTACAACAACCGTAAAAAGACCGCCGAGGCACAGATCGGCAGCGCAGAAGCCGAGGCTACCCGCCTGGTGAACGAAGCAATCAAGACCGCTGACCAAAAACGAAAAGAAGCTGTTCTGGAAGCCAAGGATGAGGCTTTCCGTCTGAAAGCCGAGGTGGATGCCCAGAAGGCAGAGGCCGACAAGGAGATCAAGCAGCGCCGTGCTGAGATCAGCCGCCAGGAGAACCGCATTGACCAGAAGGAAAATGCGCTGGACCGCAAGACCGAAGCCCTGGAAAAGAAGGAAGAAGAGCTCAAGAAAAAGCACGAGGAGGCCGACAGCCGTCTGGCTGAGGTGGATGCCATCCGTGCCAAGGAGATGGAGCGCCTGGAGACCCTGGCGGGCCTGAGCCAGGAGGATGCCCGCGAAGTGCTGCTGCACAAGGTGGACGAGGAGCTCACCCACGAGAAGGCTGTCCGTGTGGCTGCCTACGAGACCGACCTGAAGGAAAACTGCGATAACATCGCCCGCAACATGATCGGTCAGGCCATCAGCCGCTGCGCCGCTGACCACTGCAGCGAGACCACCGTCAGCGTGGTGCCCCTGCCCAGCGACGAGATGAAGGGCCGTATCATCGGCCGTGAGGGCCGCAACATTCGCGCGCTGGAAACTGCCACCGGCGTGGATCTTATCATCGATGATACCCCGGAGGCCATCACCCTGTCCTCCTTTGACCAGACCCGCCGCGAGGTTGCCCGCATGACGCTGGAGCGCCTGATCGGTGATGGCCGCATCCACCCCGCCCGCATTGAGGAGACGGTGGAGAAGTGCCGCCACGACCTTGAGCTGCAGATGAAGCGGGAGGGTGAGCGCGCCGTGATGGAACTTGGCATCCACGGCCTGCACCCCGACCTCATCAAGCTCATCGGCCGCCTGAAGTACCGCACCAGCTTTGGCCAGAACGCTCTGACCCACAGCATGGAGGTTGCCTGGCTGGCCGGTCTGCTGGCAGGCGAGATGGGCGTGAACGTCACGCTGGCCCGCCGTGCCGGTCTGCTGCATGATATCGGCAAGGCCCTTGACCACGAGATCGAGGGCAGCCATGTCCAGATCGGTGTGGATATCTGCCGCAAGTACAAGGAAAACACCCAGGTCATCCATGCCATTGAGGCCCACCACGGCGATGTGGAGCCCAAGACCCCGCTGGCCTTTATCATTCAGGCCTGCGATGCCATCAGTGCCGCACGTCCCGGTGCCCGCCGCGAGAACGTGGAGAGCTATGTCAAGCGTCTGGAAAATCTGGAGGAGATCTCTTCCAGCTTTGAGGGCGTGGAGCAGGCCTTTGCCGTTCAGGCCGGCCGCGAAGTCCGCATCATGGTCAAGCCCGATGTCATCAGCGATGATCAGGTCATCCTGCTGGCCCGCCAGATCGCCAAGAAGATCGAGGATACCCTCGATTATCCCGGCCAGATCAAGGTCAACGTCATCCGCGAGAGCCGCGCCATCGAGTACGCGAAGTAAGATCAGAACCAAGAGGAGCCCGTTGTGTTCGCACAGCGGGCTCCTTTTTTGTCTGTGAACCTCTCGGGCGCGTCGTGTCAGATCTCCGGGCAGGGGTGCAGGTTTATGAGACCGCCTATCCTGCTTTTCCTGCTGGGAGAGGTGTCATTGCGAAGCAATGACAAAGAGGACTGCGATAGACTGAAGCAATTTCAACTCTTAATAAAATGAAGTGAACGAAGTTAAATGTACTCTGTGGGAATACAAGTTGTGACTTTAATGCAAGAACTGTCTTTGCACAAAATACAGCACAGGAGAAAAACTATACAAAAATTAGTTTCCATTTTCGGCGGGATGTTGGACAAAGGGGAGAAATGGGCCTTTTTGGAGAACAAATTCGGCAAAAAGTCTTTTCTTTGCCGACGGATGGATGTATAATGCGGCCATGGCACAAGGGTGTGCAGAAGCTCCAGAGGGGGAGCAGAGCCCCTTGTGCATTTTCAGAAATTGATGCTTTATCAGTGTAGAGCATTAAAGAGAGGGGAAAACATATATGAAATTCGATCGTCGTATTTCGCGCCGCAGCTTCCTGGCAGCTGCCGGTGTCACCTCTGCCGCGCTGGCTCTGACAGCCTGCGGCGGCTCTTCCAGCTCCACGGCTGCATCTTCTGCAGCCAGCGGCGCTTCCTCTGCTGCGGCTGGCACCGCACAGGGCGGCACCCTGAACATCATGCTGGAGACCGAGGTCCAGTCTCTGGACCCCCAGGTGGCCACCGACGGCACCTCCTTTGAGGTCATCGCGGATTACACCGATGGCCTGATGCAGATGGATGCTGACGGTGCAGCAGTTCCCGCCATGGCGGAGACTTATGACATCAGCGAGGACGGCAAGACCTACACCTTCCACCTGCGCGATGCAAAGTGGTCCAACGGTGAGGCCGTGACCGCCGCTGACTTTGTGTTCGGCTGGCAGCGCGCCGTAGACCCCGCCACCGCTTCCGAGTATTCCTACATGCTGTCCGACATTGGTCAGGTGGTCAACGCCGCTGAGATCATTGCCGGTGAAAAGCCTGTTACCGACCTGGGCGTGACCGCTGTGGATGACAAGACCCTGGAGGTGCAGCTGAACGTTCCTGTCAGCTACTTCCTGAGCCTGATGTACTTCCCCACCTTCTACCCGGTGAACGAGGCCTTCTACAACACCTGCGCTGACACCTTTGGCACCAGCCCCGAAACGGTGCTGTCCAACGGCGCGTTCGTGCTGACCGATTATCAGCCCGCCGCCACCGCCTTTGCGATGGAAAAGAACCCCGATTACTATGATGCGGATAAGATCGCTCTGGACGGTCTGGCCTATCAGGTCATCAAGGACAGCCAGCAGGCTCTGATGAGCTATCAGACCGGCACGCTGGATATCACCCTGCTGAACGGTGAGCAGGTCGATCAGGTCAAGGATGATCCCGAGTTTACCAGCGTGGGTGCCGGTTACCTGTGGTACATCAGCCCCAACATCGACGCTGTGCCTGATCTGGCAAACCTGAACCTGCGCAAGGCCATGACCTTTGCGCTGGATCGTGATGCCATTACCGGCGATGTGCTGAAGGATGGCTCCACCCCCGCATACACCGCTGTTCCCGCACAGTTTGCAACCGGCCCCGACGGCAGCGATTTCAGCGCCGACCAGACCAAGTTTGCAGATGACTGTGCTTATGACCCCGAGAAGGCCAAGGAGCTCTTTGAGACCGCCAAGGTTGAGCTGGGCAAGGATACCTTCACCTTTGATATGGTGGTGGATGCTGACGATGCACCCCAGAAGGTGGCTCAGGTCGTCAAGGAGCAGCTGGAGACAACGCTGGAGGGCCTGACCATCAACCTGACCGTGGAGCCCAAGAAGCAGCGCGTGCAGGATATGCAGGACGGCACCTTTGAGCTGGGCCTGACCCGCTGGGGCCCCGACTACGCTGACCCCATGACCTATCTGGGTATGTGGGTGACCGGCAACTCCAACAACTACGGTCTGTGGAGCGACGCCGATTACGATGCCATCATTGACGAGTGCACCACCGGTGACCTGTGCACCGACCCCGAAGGCCGCTGGGCAGCCCTGTATGAGGCCGAGCAGATCGTCCTCGAACAGGCCGTCATCTTCCCCCTGTACGGCCAGTGCAACGCCGAGATGATCTCCTCTGCCGTCAAGGGTGTCGAGCATCACCCCTGCGCTCTGAACCGTGTGTACAAGAACACCACCAAGAGCGAGTAAACAACTGAATCGCTGAATAAGGCCGCACAGTGGCCCGCAAAAGCCACTGTGCGCCTTTTTGGCATTGTGCCTGTCCGCGGCAGACGAACGACTGACCGCGAGATCCCGGAAGGAAAAGGGGGTCCACCCGACGTGAAAAAATATACGCTCAAGCGAATCCTGACCTCGCTGTTCACACTGCTGGCCATTCTGCTGGTGCTGTTCATCCTGATGCAGCTGATGCCCGGTTCGCCCTTCAATGATGAAAAGCTGACGCCCGATATGCGGGCTGCCCTGTACGCAAAGTACGGCCTGGATCAGCCCATCTACATCCAGTTCTTCCGCTATGTGGGCAATATGCTCCGCGGAGATCTTGGCGTGAGCTATAACATCTCCAAGAATACGCCCATCTCCCAGCTCATCCAGAGCCGCCTGCCCATCTCCATTCAGGTGGGCGGCATGGCCGTGACGCTGGGTGCCGCTGTGGGCCTGGTGCTGGGCATCATTGCCGCACTCAAGCGGGATACCATTTTTGATACCATCGCCACCATCATCTCGGTCATCGGCGTGTCGGTGCCTTCCTATGTGTTCGCACTGGCCCTGAGCTATGCCTTTGGCTTCAAGCTCCGCTGGTTCCCAATGCTGTTCTCCGCCAAGGATGTCTTTGGCTCCAGCGTCCTGCCCAGCATCTCGCTTTCCATGTTCACCATGGCCTCCATTGCCCGCTTTACCCGCAGTGAGATGATCGAAGTCCTTGATTCCGATTACATGCTGCTGGCCGAGAGCAAGGGCATCTCCGGCCCGGCGCTGATCTTCCGCCACGCCCTGCGCAATGCCCTCATCCCCATCATCACGGTGCTGGCACCCCTGATTGTGGATCTGATGACCGGCTCGCTGGTGGTGGAAAAGATCTTCGCCATTCCCGGCGTGGGCAGCCTGCTGGTCACGGCCATCCAGTCCAACGATTACAACGTGGTCATTGGCCTGAGCTTTATTTACAGCGCTATGTACATTGGCATCATGCTGGTCGTTGACCTGCTCTACGGCATCATCGATCCGCGCATTCGTCTGGCAAAGGGGGATGACTGATATGGCAGAAAAAGCGATCCGCCTGGGCGGCGAATCCACAGCGGATGCCATCGTCAGCGCGGTGGATTCCCTGTATCCCGAGCACACCTTTGAGGACAAGGAGTTTGCCCTCAAGCACAACGACGATGAGATCGCCGTGGATACCAACTTTGCGGCCCAGAGCTTCTGGAAGGATGCCATCCTCCGCTTCTTTGGCAAGAGGAGCGCCGTGCTGGGCCTGATCCTGATCGTCGTCATCGTGCTGCTGGCTGTTTTTGGCCCGGGCATGAACAGCTATACCTACTCCGGCCAGGATCTGAGCCAGAAGAACTTTGCTCCCCGTGTGCCGGGCATCGAGCGCCTCGGCATCCTGGACGGCAGCGAGAAGATGAGCACCACCACCGGCAGCAAGAGCGTCAACGCCTATGTGGAAAAGGGCAAGGACGATGTCTACTACTGGTTCGGCAGTGACCTGTACGGCCGCGACATCTGGACCCGCACCTGGGAGGGTGCCCGTGTCTCCCTGATCATCGCGGTGGCCGCTGCTGTCATCGATATGGTCATCGGCATGAGCTATGGCCTGATCTCCGGCTACTTTGGCGGCAGGGTGGATATGGTGATGCAGCGCTTCCTCGAGGTGGCCAACGGCATTCCCCGCCTGGTCATCGTTACGCTGCTGCTGCTGGTGCTGCAGCCCGGCATGGTCACCATCATCTTTGCCCTGATGCTGACCGAGTGGGTGGGCATGAGCCGCATCGCCCGCGCCGAGATGCTCAAGCTGAAGGATCAGGAATTTGTGCTGGCCTCCCGCACGCTGGGTGCAGGCAGCTTCTTCATCATCTTCAAGGAAG
>ERZ1106976.1489-NODE-1489-length-23398-cov-7.376301_pt1 | contig 23398 bp, 22 predicted proteins | sample MGYA00403687_ERZ1106976 | MGnify/ENA primary metagenome ERZ1106976 (study PRJEB35170, sample SAMEA104062446) | human gut metagenome | biome: human gut; feature: human-associated habitat; material: faeces | place: Denmark | collected 2013-02-22 ... | reverse complement strand
CCCCCCCGCCTCTACCGCCTGCTGCGCTACTACGGCGCGCAGTACCACAACTTCCGCGACTATTACTTTGACAAGAAGTAATTCCTAACAGCAATAAAGCAAAAAGGAACGGCGCGCGCCGTTCCTTTTTGCTTTTCTTATTCCATCTTTTATGATAAACTTTGCAAAAGTGGGAACTTCCCCCCTCTCTCTCTCGTCTAAAGAAACGGAAGATAGATGTATTCCGCAGAAAAAAGGAGGATTTTCGATGAAAAGAGCATCCCTTCGCACGTTTGTTTGCGCGCTCCTCGCGTCCCTTGCACTCACGACCTTTGCCTTTGCCGACTCAGGGCCGAAGCCCCAGCTCACCGTGCGCGTCGAAAACGCGCCACAGGAGCCTTACTACCTCGATCTGCTCGCTGAGGGCGACTGGGGCGAGAGCGGCGAGAGCAGTTATGACGGCGTCGACTGGAGCTATCACGGCAAAGAGGATACGCTCGACCCCGATCTCCTGGCGCTTCTGCGTGAGAATGTTCCCTCGGGCTGGCACGCCTGCGTGGCCCAAGGCACGACCGGCGCGCCGATCTGGGGTGATCTGTACGCGGAAGGGACGGATGCCTTCGGCAATGGCCTGCACGTGTTCGGCTACCACGGCGTACCGAGCACCTACCGCATCATTCTTGTCACGCAGTCCGGCAAGGTCTGGATCTCCGACACGCTCGAGCGGAAGGTGCTGCAATCGAGCGTGACCGTCCACTGGGCAGATGATGCAGAAAGCACCACCGTCACCGTTCCCTCGACCGTCACCGGCTATTTGCTGCAATTTCTTGCGACGCTCGTGCCGACGCTTCTCATCGAGGGTATCCTGCTGCTTCTGTTCCGGTATTCATGGAAACAGAATTGGAAAGCATTTTTGCTTGTCAACCTCGTCACACAGGGGGTTCTGGCGGCTGCAAGCAGCGTTCTGAACCTGCAAAACGGTGCAGCCCTCTGGAACTATTTCCTTTTCCTCCTCCCAATGGAGGCGGTCATCCTGCTCATTGAGCTCTATCTCTACGCCGGCCGCGGTCTGCTCACCGGCCACAGCAAGGGCCGCGCCGCGCTCTATGCCGTCACGGCGAACTTTGCCTCGGCGGTCCTCGGCTACTACCTTGCCGAGCCCGTCTGGAGCTTCGTCGTGTCCATCTCGTGAATACCATCCGCAGCGCGGCGTTCTTCCACTGGGAGAACGCCGCGTTTTTCGGCAAGTCTTACTTGACAAGCCCTTTTTGACTCCTTATAATAATTCGCATCGCACAAGCGCTCCTCGCAGGAGCCTTTTTTTATGTTTTCGGAGAAAGAGAGAATACCGTCATGCAAAAGAGATCCAACCCCGCAGCACTGCTGCCGATCTTCGTTTTCCTGTTCCTGTACCTGGGCCTCGGCCTGGTTTTTGAGTATGTGCTCAAGATCCCGATGGGATTTTATTCCATCCCCATCGTCGTCGTTTTCCTCATCGCGCTACTCGTGGCCTGCTGCCAGAACCGCGCGCTGTCGTTTGATGAAAAGCTCGTGCTGATGGGCAAGGGCATCGGCGATAAGAACATCGTCACGATGCTGCTCATCTTCCTCGCCGCCGGCATATTCGTCGGCGTGGTGGGCCGCTCGAGCGCAGAGAGCGTTGCGTACTTCATGCTCTCTCTCATTCCCGCAAAGTTCGCCGTGGCGGTGCTCTTCGTCGTCAGCTGCTTTGTCTCCACCGCAATGGGCACGAGCGTCGGTACCATCACGCTCATCACGCCCATCGCCATCCCCATCGCCGCAGCCAGCGGTTACTCCCTGCCGCTGTGCATCGCGTCCGTCATGGGCGGAGCCATGTTCGGCGACAACCTGAGCTTCATTTCCGACACCACCATCGCCGCCTGCAACGGCCAGGGCTGCGCGATGAAAGATAAATTCCGCGAGAATTTCCACATCGCGCTTCCCGCTGCGCTCGCCTCTCTTGCGCTCATTCTCGTGCTGACGCTCCGCGCCGATGTCACACCCGCAGAGATCCCGCCCTATAACCTCATTCAGATCATTCCCTATGTGCTGGTGCTCATCGGCGGCATCATCGGCATCAATGTCTTTGTCGTGCTGCTCATCGGCATCGTCTCCGGCTCGGTCATCGCGCTGGCGACCGGTGCGACCGGCCAGAGCGGTATCCTCGCGGTCAAGGCGCTGCTTGAGAATATGGGCAGCGGCGCCGCCGGTATGTTCGAAACGTCGATGGTCGCGATCCTGGTCTCTGCCATCTGCGCGCTGATCCGTGAATTCGGCGGCTTCGAGGCGCTGCTCGGCTGGATTCGCCGGGCGTTCCGCGGTAAGCGCGGCGGCCAGATCGGCATGGGGCTGCTTGTCGGCGCGATGGACATTGCCACGGCGAACAACACCGTTGCCATCGTCATGGCAAACCCCATCGCCAAGGAAATGAGCGAGGAATACGGCATCACGCCGCGCAAGGCCGCCTCCCTGCTCGACACGTTCTCCTGCATTTTCCAGGGCATCATTCCCTACGGCGCGCAGATGCTCGTCGCCATCTCCGCAGCGCACGAGCTTGGTTACAACATCTCCGCCTTCGACATCATTCCGAACCTGTTCTACCCCTACCTGCTGGCGGTGAGCTCGCTGTTCTTCATCGCCGTGGACGGCAAGAAGAAGGGGTCTTGATCTTCTCCGAATAAGTAAATGCAAAAAGCGCAGGAAAGGAATCGACTATGGCATCCATCATTGAAATTCAAAATTTTTCCGATCCCGCACTCGATCTCTATGCGCGGCTGACGGAAAATCAGCTCTTAAACCGCGCCGATCCGGAAAACGCGCTTTTCATCGCAGAAAGTCCGCTCGTCATCGGCCGCGCGCTCGATGCGGGCTGTAAGCCGGTTTCCTTTCTGATGGAGCGCCAGCACATCGGGGGCAAGGGCCGCGAGATCCTCGCGCGCTGCTGTCAAGATGTTCCGGTTTACACCGCTGAAGAATCCGTGCTTACACAGCTCACCGGCTTCCATCTGACGCGCGGAATGCTCTGCGCCATGCGTCGACCGAAGCTGCCGTCAGTCGAAGAAGTCTGCCGCAGCGCACGGCGCATCGCCGTGCTCGAAAACGTAATGAACCCGACGAACATCGGCGCGATCTTCCGCTCCGCCGCTGCGCTTGGCATGGACGCCGTGCTGTTAACCTGCGCGGGCAGCGACCCGCTCTATCGCCGCGCTTCGCGCGTAAGCATGGGCAATGTCTTCCTCATTCCGTGGACGTATCTCCCCGAGGAAGGCGACTGGACACAGCTTCTGCGCTCTTTCGGCTTTCGCACGGTCGCCATGGCGCTGCGCGACGACTCCGTGCGGCTTGATGACCCCCGCCTCGCCGCGGAGGAAAAGCTTGCCATTGTCATGGGCACGGAGGGTGACGGCCTCGCAAGCACCACCATTGCAAGCTGCGACTACACAGTCAAGATCCCGATGTACCATGGCGTCGACTCACTCAATGTCGCCGCGGCAAGCGCCGTGGCATTTTACGAGCTGGGGCTTCCTCCGCCGAACGAAAAGGAGGACTGACATGCTGAACAACACTGGCTTCGACCTCTGGGCCGACGGCTACGACAAGAGCGTCGGCCTCTCCGACGAGAATGACCGCTACCCCTTCGCAGGCTATCGTGCCATGATGAACGCGCTCTATCAGCGCGTGCTTGCACAAAGCGGTCATGACGTGTTAGACATTGGCTTCGGCACGGGCGTTTTGACCTCAAGGCTCTATGAGCAGGGCTGCCAAATCTATGGACAGGATTTTTCCGCGCGCATGATCGAGCTGGCGCAGGCCAAAATGCCGGAAGCCAAGCTCTATCAGGGCGACTTTTCCAAGGGGCTTGTGCCCGAGCTCTGCCCGCGACAGTATGATGCCATCATCGCGACCTACTCGCTCCACCATCTGACGGACGCGCAGAAAATTGACTTTCTGCGCGCACTCCTGGCGCTTTTGAAGCAGGACGGCTGCATTTTCATCGGCGACGTCGCCTTCCGCACCCGTGACGAGCTCGAAGCGTGCCGAAACGCGGCGGGCAGTGAATGGGACGAGGATGAAATTTATTTCGTCTACGACGAGCTCCACTCACAATTCCCCGCGCTGACGTTTGAGTCTTTCTCCCACTGCAACGCACTCCTGACACTGCGCAAGTGATTTCCCAGGAAATACGATAAAAAGCCTCTGTATGGTCATGCCATACAGAGGCTTTTCTGTGAAGTATTATTCCTTTTCAGCCATTCAGATGGTCAAGGATCGCATTGATGAGCTGCTCCTTGCCCGTCCCCTTTTCCGCAGAGAAGGGGACGATGATCTCATCGTCGCGCAGATTCAGCGTTTCACGGATCTTGGCAAGATTCGGTTCCACCTCGCGCGCTTTGAGCTTGTCGAGCTTATTCGCCACGATCACGACGGGGCAGCCGGTCTGCACAAAGTAGTCGTGCATTGTCACGTCGTCCGCCGTCGGCTTGTGCCGCGCGTCAACGATCTGCACGCCGAGGTGAATAAGTCCCGCGCTCTGGAAGTAGTCCTCCATGAGCTTGCCCCAGCGGTCGCGCTCGGTCTTGGAGACCTTGGCGTAGCCGTAGCCCGGCAGGTCGACGAGGTAGAGCTTGCCGTCGATCTTGAAGTAGTTGATCTGCGAGGTCTTGCCCGGGGACGCGCCCACGCGGGCAAAGTTCTTGCGGTTCACGATCCGGTTGATGACCGAGGATTTGCCGACGTTCGACCGCCCTGCAAACGCGAGCTGCGGCATTCCGTCGCGCACAAACTGCTTCTCCGACGCCGCCGAGAGGACAAATTCCACCCTGTTGAAATTGATCGCCATGGTTTTCGTTTCCTTTCAGCTCATTTCGCCCGCACGCAGCGCACCGGGCGCTGCCTCCTGCATGGGCAGATAAGTCTCATGTGCGGCAGCGGTGCATTTTTCCGGCAGAACGAGCGCCTCAGCAAAAACGGCGTCCACCGTTTCCACCGGCACAAAGCGCAGCTTCTTGCGCACCAGCGGGTCGATCTCATCGAGATCCTTTTCGTTCTCCTTCGGCAGGAGGACAGTATGTACGCCCGCGCGCAGCGCGCCCATCGTCTTCTCGCGCAGTCCCCCGATGGCAAGCACGCGGCCGCGCAGCGTGATCTCACCGGTCATGGCGATCTCGCGGTGCACCGGCCGGTTCGTCAGCGCCGAGAGCACCGCCGTTGCGATGGCGATGCCGGCGCTCGGGCCGTCCTTGGGAATGGCGCCCTCGGGGAAGTGAATGTGAATGTCCTTTGTTTTATAGAAGTCCGCTGCAATGCCGAGCTCCTGTGCCCGCTGGCGCAGACACGAGAGCGCCGCGCGGCAGCTCTCCTGCATCACGTCGCCAAGGTTGCCCGTCAGCTCCAGCTTGCCGCTGCCGTCCATCACACCGACCTCAACCGGTAGGATCTCACCGCCCGCTTCCGTCCACGCAAGGCCGTTTACCACGCCGACGAGATCCTTTTCCGGGATCTTATCCTGCGTGCTCCGCGGCGTGCTGAGGAAATCTGCGAGGTTCTTCTCTGTAACGGTAACTCGCTTTACATCACTTGTTGTGAGCTGCATTGCGGCCTTTCGGCAGATCTTGCCAAGCTGGCGTTCCAGCGACCGCACGCCGCTCTCGCGCGTGTAGCGCGTGATGACCGCGCGCAGGGCGCTTTCTTCCACGCGCAGGCTCGAAGCCGTCAGTCCGTGTGCCTGACGCTCCTTGGGCAGAAGGTGGCGCTGTGCGATCTGCGCCTTTTCCTCGTCCGTATAGCTCGGGATCTCAATGATCTCCATGCGGTCGAGCAGCGGGCGGGGAATGGTGTCGAGCGTGTTGGCCGTCATGATGAACATCACGCGGCTCAAATCGACGGGAATCTCCAGATAGTGGTCGCGGAAGGCGTAGTTCTGCTCGCTGTCAAGCACCTCGAGCAGTGCGCTCGCGGGGTCGTCGCGTCCGTCGCTCGAGAGCTTGTCTACCTCATCGAGCACGAGCAGCGGGTTCATCGAACCACTGCGGGAAATGGCTTCGATGATGCGGCCGGGCATCGCGCCGATGTAGGTCTTGCGATGGCCGCGGATATCCGCCTCGTCACGCACGCCGCCGAGCGACAGCCGCGCGACCTTGCGGTTCATCGCCTTGGCAACGGACAGTGCGATCGACGTCTTACCGACGCCCGGAGGGCCGACCAGACATAAAATCTGCCCCTTCGCCTCGGGGTTGAGCTGGCGCACGGCGATGAACTCTAAAATGCGCTCCTTGACCTTCTGCAAGCCGTAGTGGTCGCGGTCAAGAATCTTGCGCGCGGCGTCTACGCTGGCGCGCTCCTTCGTCTCCTCGCCCCAGGGCATTTCCATGCAGGTGTCGAGATAGTTGCGCAGCACACTCGCCTCGGCGCTGCCGAACGGCTGCTTGGCGAGCTTGTCCACATCTTTCAGCAGCTTGCGCTCCACTTCTTCGCTCAGGTGCGCCTTGCTGATCTTCTCGCGGTACTCGTCGAGTTCTTCGTCCTCCCCGCCCTCACCGATCTCGTTCTGTAAGACCTTGATCTGCTCGCGCAGGACAAAATCCTTCTGAATTTTTCCGACGCGGGAGCGGACCTTGCTTTCAATGTCCTGCTCCATGGCGGTAACTTCGATCTCGCGGCGCAGAATCTCGTTCATGCGCTGCAATCTCGGCAGCGGGCGCAGCTCGTCGAGGATATCCTGTTTGTCCTGATAGCGCAGGTTGAGCTGCTGGGCGATAAAGTCAGCGAGATAGCCAGGATCGTTCGTCGATAAAATGGCGGCGTAGACATCGTCCGGCAATTTCTGCGCGAGCTCAGCATATTCCGTCACGCTTGCGTAGGTCTGGCGCAGCATCGCCTCCGTCCGCTTGCTATGGCACGAGGTGGCCGGCTCGTCGATGAGCTCGACCTGCGCCTGCAAAAACGGCTCGCGCTGCCACAGCCGCTTGAGGCGGGCGCGGCACGCGCCCTCCATCATCACGCGCAGCACGCGGTCAGACACGCGCAAAATCTGCGTCACGCGCGCGACCGTGCCGATCTCGTACAGGTCTTTTTCCTCCGGCTGCTCCACGCCGATCTCACGCTGGGTGACGAGAAAAATCTCCTCCCCGTTTTCCATGGCACGCTCAAGCGCGTGCACGGAGATCGGACGCTCGAGGTCAAAGCTCGTGTTCATGCGAGGGAACACATTGAGCCCGCGCATGGCGATGACCGGAAGATTTTTTGTTACAGGTTCCATGGGGTTTCTCCTTATGAAGCGGAGTCTGCCGGCAGCGACGGCTGCGGCGCCTCCCCTTCTTTCTCTGTGCGGTGGGAAATTTTCGGCTGTTCCGTCCCCTCCACGCAGCCCGGCGTGATGGTCACGCGGTCGATCGTGCGGTCGGACGGGATGTCGTACATCACGTTCATCAGCAGACCCTCCATTACCGCGCGCAGGCCGCGCGCGCCGATCTTGCGCTCGATGGCCTTGTCGGCAATCGCTTCGAGCGCCTTGGGCTCGAACGTGAGCTCAGCGTCGTCGTAAGAAAACAGCTTTTGATACTGCTTGACGAGCGCGTTTTTCGGCTGGGTCAGGATCTTGACAAGGTCGTCGCGCGTCAGCGCGTCGAGCGCCGTGATGACCGGCAGTCTGCCGACCAGCTCGGGGATGATGCCGAACTTCAAGATATCGTGCGGCTGCACCTCGCGTAAAATCTTGCTTTCATCCACGTCGTTTTTGCTCTTGAGCTCCGCGCCGAAGCCCATCGACTTGCGGTCGAGACGGCTCTCGATGATCTTCTCGATGCCCTCGAACGCACCGCCGCAGATGAAGAGGATGTTGTGCGTGTCGATCTGGATGAACTCCTGATGCGGGTGCTTGCGGCCGCCCTGCGGCGGGACGTTCGCGACCGTGCCCTCGACGATTTTCAGCAATGCCTGCTGCACGCCCTCGCCGGAGACGTCACGCGTGATGGAGGTGTTCTCGCTCTTGCGGGCGATCTTGTCGATCTCGTCGACATAGATGATGCCGCGCTCGGCGAGCTCCACGTCGTAATCCGCCGCCTGAAGCAAGCGGAGCAGAATGTTTTCCACATCGTCGCCGACGTAGCCCGCCTCGGTGAGGGTCGTCGCGTCCGCGATGGCGAACGGCACCTTCAGAATGCGGGCGAGCGTCTGGGCAAAGAGCGTCTTGCCGCTGCCAGTGGGGCCGAGGAGCAGGATGTTGCTCTTTTGCAGCTCCACCTCGTCGTCGCCGCCGAAGAAGATGCGTTTATAGTGGTTGTAGACGGACACGGACAGCGCAACCTTGGCCGCCTCCTGCCCGATGATATACTGGTCGAGCACCTCGCGAATTTCGCGCGGCGTGGGGATGGAGTCGGGCGCTTCCAGATCATCGTGCGGCTCATAGCCGTCCTCCAGCACGTCCATGCACAGGCGGACGCACTCATCGCAGATGCGCACGCCCGGCCCCTGGATCATGCGGTGCACTTCGTGCTCGCTCTTGCCGCAGAACGAGCAGCGAAGCTCTTTTTTCCTATCTTCACTCATAAGTCAAACTGTCCTTATCTCTTGTAAATGACCTTGTCCACAAGGCCGTAGGCCTGCGCCTCATCCGCCGTCATCCAGTGGTCGCGCTCGGAGTCGAGCTTGACCTGCTCGGGCGTCTTGCCGGTGTTCTCGGCCAGGATCTTATTCAAGCGCTGCTTGATGCGCAGGAAATGCTCCACGTCGCTCTCCATATCCGTGACCTTGCCCTGCGTACCGGCAGAGGGCTGGTGGATCATAATATCTGCGTTCGGCAGCGCAATGCGCTTGCCCTTGGCGCCGGACGAGAGCAGGAACGCGCCCATGCTGGCGGCGAGGCCGACGCAGATGGTGGACACGTCGCACTTGATATACTGCATCGTGTCGTAGATCGCCATACCGTCCGTGATGGAGCCGCCGGGGCTGTTGATATACATCTGGATGTCCTTGTCGGGGTCCTGCGCTTCGAGATACAGAAGCTGTGCCACGACGAGACTGGCGGACGTGCTGTTGACTTCCTCACCGAGAAATACGATGCGGTCGTTCAGCAGGCGGGAAAAAATGTCATAGGAGCGTTCTCCTCTGGACGTCTGTTCTACAACATACGGTACGAGACTCATGAAATAAATCCTCCTTTGCGGGGTTAAAATGCGATGATACGGGAAAGGGCGGATCGCCCTTTCCCGTGTATGTCAGTTTACCGTGGGGAGACGGATCACTCCTCCGTCTTCTCCTCGGTCTTGGTGCTCTTGCGGGTGGTCTTCTTGGCCTTGGGCGCTTCCTCGCCCTCGGTCTCTTCGGTCTTGGCGGCCTTCTTCGCGGCGGGCTTCTTCTTGGCCTTGGACGCCTCCTCCGTCTTGGCGGGCTCCTCGGCCTTCTTCTCCACGGCAACGCCGCTCTCGGAGATGATGCTCATAGCGCGCTCACGGCGCAGGTCAGCGGTCAGACCGGCGACATCGATGGCCTTCGCCACGTCCTCGGCCTTCATGCCGTAGGCTTCACCGAGCTTCTCATACTCAGCCTGCAGATCCTCTTCGGAGATCTGGACATTCTCGGCTTCGGCGACAGCGGCGAGCAGGACCTCGGTGCGGGCCTGCTTTTCGGCGGTGGCGCGCATGCTCTCGCGGAAGGTCTTCATATCGGTGCCGATCATCTTGAGATAATCGTCGATGCGGATACCCTGGTTGGCCATGTACTGGGCGTACTCGCGGACAATGCCGTCCATGCGCTCTTCGATCATGCCTTCAGGCATATCAACGGTCATGTTCTCCACAGCCTGATCGACGAGGGCGTCGTCAAAGGCGTTCTTCGCGGCCTTTTCCTTCTCCTCAACGGACTTGGCGCGGATGTCGGCCTTGAGATCGGCGAGCGTGTCAAAGTCGTTGTCCTTCGCGAACTCGTCGTCCAGCTCAGGCAGCTCTTCAAACTTGACCTCGTTGCACTTGACGTGGAACACGACAGCCTTGCCGCCGAGATCGTGGCCGTAGTTCTCCGGGAAGGTGATGTCAAGATCGCGCTCCTCGCCGGCGGAAATGCCGACGAGCTGGCTCTCAAAGCCGGGAACGAAGGTGTTGGAGCCGAGAACGAGATTCTGGTTCTCCGCCGTGCCGCCGTCGAACGGGATACCGTCGAGCATGCCGGCGTAGTTGATGTTCACGGTGTCGCCGTCCTGCGCGGGACGCTCCACGGTGATGAGGCGGGCGTTCTGCTTGCGCAGGCGCTCGATGTGGCCGTCAACCTCTTCGTCGGTGACTTCAACGGAGGGCTTCTCCGCCTCAAGGCCCTTATACTGGCCGAGGGTGACCTCGGGGTAAACGTCGGTGCTGAAGCTCAGAAGCGCGCCGTTCTCCTCGGTGACCTTGGAATCGGTCATGGTCGGACGGCCGACGGTCTCGAGCTTGCCCTCAGCGACGCCAAACGCAAAAGCGTCGTTCGCGGCGTTATCAAAGGCGTCATCATAGAACACGTCCTTGCCGTACATGCCCTCAATGACCATGCGGGGCGCCTTGCCCTTGCGGAAGCCGGGGACCATGATGCGGCTGCGAGCCTTCAGATATGCACCGTTGACATACTTTTCAAACTCGGCGGCGTCGAGCTCGACATCAAAGGTAACGGTGTTTTTTTCTTTCTTGCTGTTCTTGACAATCATGTGGGGGTTACTCCTCTCTATATTTCAGCCGGGACTGAATATGCAAATTTCAAGCCGATATATTATAGCAAATCAAAATGCAAATTGCAACGGATTATCTGAGCTTATACGGAACAAAATCAAGAAAATCTGCGGAAACAAGACGGTACCGGACGCCATCGCTCTCGCCGATGAACGCGCTGCGGCAGCCGTAGCCGTGGATATGGCCGTAACAGCACTCATGCACACCGTATTCGGAGAGCACATGCAGTATCTCCGGACAGGTATAATGAAGATACAGCGGCGGATAATGGAGAAAGACGAGCTTTTCCCGCTCGCCTGCACATTTGAGCGATGTTTCCAGCCGCCCGACCTCACGCCGGAGGACTTTGGCGTCATGCTCCGTGCCGGTCTCTTCGTCTTTAAACCAGCCGCGCGTGCCGCACAGCGCCAGATTTTCCCATTCCGCAGAGTTATTATGCAGCAAAGAGATGGTGTCCAAACCGTTTTGCGCAAAAAAAGCGTTCATTTTTGCCGCGGTCGTCCACCAGTAGTCGTGATTTCCCTTTACCATCAGCTTTTTGCCGGGCAGACTGTTGAGGAATTGAAAATCCGGCAGCGCCTCGGCAAGACTCATTGCCCAGCAGAAATCGCCGCAGATGACGCAGGTATCGTCCTCATGCAGCAGATCAAAGCCGCGGCGGATCTTGTCCACATAGCCGATCCAACGTCCGCCGAAGGCTTCCATGGTCTTGTCCGGTTCGCCGATGGCGAGATGCAGATCTCCAATGGCAAAAAGGGACATATTCCCTCCCTTCTCCGAATAAAGCGGGAATTTACGCAGAAACTACTCCCCGTAATCCAACAAGGGAGGATAAAATCATGAACGAAAAAACGAACTGCAAGATCGACTGCTGCGTAAAAGACTGCAAGTATCACACCGCGGCGGACCAGTGCACCGCTTCTCACATCAACGTTTCCAACGAGGACGCCCAGCGCAAGGCAGAGACGTTCTGCGCCACGTTCGAGAACCGCTGCAATTGCTGACCGGACGGGGCTTTCGCCCCGTACATACTTTAATCGAGCGTGAAAGCGTTCTCCCAGTGGCGGATGTCGGGTTTTTTCGTGTCCACCCCGTCCGGGGCGTATATTTCGATCACATCGAACCGCGGCTGCAGCTTCTGCGGATTCTTTTGCAGCCATTCCTCCGCGGCGGCGGCCAGTTTCTGCCGCTTGGCAAAGGTCACAAACTCGCGCGCCTCGGCAAATGCGGCGTTTTTGCGCAGCTTCACCTCCGCAAAGATCACATATCGCCGGTCGGCAGCGATCACATCCAGCTCGCCGAGGCGGGTACGGTAATTCATGGCAAGAATGCGGCAGCCCTTTTTCCGCAGGTATTCCGCCGCGAGCGCCTCGCCGTAGCGGCCGAGCAGCATCGTGCCGCTCAATGCATCTTCCTCAGATACGTCGGGCGGTGGATCGGCGACGGGCCGTATTCGCGCAGCGCGGCATAGTGCGCCGCCGTGCCGTAGCCCTTATGCCTGGCAAAGCCGTACTGGGGATAGAGTGCGTCCATATCATCCATATACCGGTCTCGCGTGACCTTGGCAAGCACCGAGGCCGCCGCGATCGAAGCGCACAGACTGTCGCCCTTGACTACCTTGATCGCCGGGATGTCAAGCTCGTTTTTATCATTTCCGTCCACGAGAGCGAGTACGGGCGCAGGCTCCATATCCGCAACGGCGCGGTTCATGGCGAGATACGTTGCGCCTTTAATGTTCAGCGCTTCGATCTCTTCGACCGTGGCAAATGCGATGCCGAACGCCACGGCGCTCTCGCAGATGATGTCGTAGAGCGCGTCGCGCTTTTTCGCCGTGAGCTTTTTTGAGTCGTTAAGCCCCGGGATCACGAGCCCCTCCGGCAGAAGGACCGCCGCAGCGCACACCGGCCCGGCCAGCGGGCCGCGCCCCGCCTCGTCTACACCGCAGAACGGCGTCTTGCCGTCCGCGAGAAAACGCTCGTAGGCATACATATCCATTTCGGGGTGTTCCATCGTCACGGCCTTTCCAGCGTCATGCGCCCGAGCTTGCCCTCGCGGAATTCATCGAGCAGGACGTGCGCCATGCGCTCGGTATTGACTTCGCCGCCGGAAATGAGAAAGCCGCGCTTTCTCGCCGCGGCTTCGAGCAGCTCGTAGCCGGGCGCTTCCGGGTCGGGCGTGAATTTATAGCGTGCCTCGATCGCGTCGGGGTAAAGCTCGCGCAGCCGCTCGAGCAGCCGGCAGGCGACAAGCTCCACGTCAAGGATGTTATCGTTGATCGCGCCCGTCCAGGCAAGCGAATACCCGACCTCGGGCGACTCAAACTTCGGCCAGAGGATGCCGGGCGTATCAAGCAGAAGGATGCCGCCGTTGAGCGTGATCCACTGTTTGCCGCGCGTGACGCCGGGGCGGTCGCTCGTTTCGGCGGCCTTCCGCCCGGCAAGCCGGTTGATAAAGCTCGATTTTCCGACGTTTGGGACGCCGAGAACCATGAACCGGAGGGCCTTGCCCACCTGTCCCTTTGCCTCGGCGCGCTCGATCTTCTCCTTCAGAAGAGAGCGTGCCGCGGCAGGAAAGGCGTTTACGCCGCGCCCGCTTTTGCAGTCCATTTCCAGCGCGAGCGCCCCCTCGCCGGTCAACGCTTTTTTCCAGAGCGCCGTCGCGGCGGCGTCCGCCTGATCCGCGCGGTTGAGCACGATCAGCCGCGGCTTGCTGCCGACGATGCGCTCCACATCCGGGTTGCGGCTGGAATTGGGGATGCGCGCGTCGCGCAGCTCCACCACGGCATCCACAAGACGGAGGCTGTCCTCCATCATGCGGGTCGCCTTTTTCATATGACCGGGATACCAGTTGATCGTTTCGTTGGCCATCAGTCGATCACTCCTATGCGGCTCCAGTCACGGCTCTCTCCGTGCTGGGAATCGCCGCCCGGAACGAGCAGGAAAAACGCCCGTCCGATGACAAGGCGCTCATCCACACAGCCGATCCGGTCATCACGGCTGTCGGTAGAGCCGTTGCGGTTGTCGCCCATGACAAAGAGACATCCCTCCGGCACAGTAACGGAATCACCGAAATCGATGCGGCGGTGCGTCGGCTCAAGCGTATAAGGCTCATCCAGCGCCACGCCGTCCACATACACGATGCCGCCTTCAAAGTCGATCGTGACCGTTTCGCCCTCGGTGGCGATCACGCGCTTTACGATCGGCTCGCTGTTGAAGCTCTCCTTGCGCAGCACGATAATGTCGCCGCGCTTCGGCGTATAGAAAAGATTGGAGACGAGAATGCGGTCGCCGGGGTGCAGCGTGTTGAGCATGGAGGTGCCGACAACGCCGACCACGCGGACAAGAAACGTGAAAATCAGAACACAGGCAAACAGCGCCACCACGAGCGACTGGATCCAGTCAAACGTCTCGCCGCGGCGTTCTTTCAGTTTTCTCTTTTTGATCTCAGGCCAGGTTTCATTCATAAAGAGCACACTTCCGGTATTGTAATTACAGGCATTATACTACATAATGCAATTGTCAGCAATAGGGAAAAAGGACGCCTCGATGAGGCGTCCTTTTTCTATGCGGCCGGACTTCAGTTGATGAGGCCCTTGACCTTCGCAGCCTTGCCCACGCGGTCGCGCAGGTAGTACAGCTTCGCCCGACGGACTTTGCCGCGCCGGATGGTCTCCACGGAGACGATGCTGGGAGAATGCACGGGGAAAACCTTCTCGCAGCCGACGCCGTAGGAAATGCGGCGGACAGTGATGGTTTCGTTGATGCCGCCATGCTTTCTGGCAATGATGGTGCCTTCAAACACCTGGTTGCGCTCGCGGGAGCCTTCCTTGACGCGCAGAGTGACACGCACGGTATCGCCGACGTTCATCTGCGGAAGCTCCGGCTTCATGTAGTTCGCGGTGAGAGTTTTGATGAGATCCATGATGATCCTTCCTTTACATGAGACGTTCTTACCGCGTAAGCACTGCGGCAGCGGACCGCCTTGATATGCCGTGCCCAAGGCACGATCTATAAGAGGATACCATATCCCGTCCGGTTTTGCAAGCATTTTTTCACAGTCTTTTTCAACCGGCTGCGCATATTTCACCCGAAATCCGGCAGAATAGGAAATGACTTCTTTACCGGAGGGAAAACCATGAAAAAAATACGAGAAATTCTGCTATTTTCGCTCTGCGTACTGCTGTTTTCCGGCTCGCTCACCGCGGCGGCAGCGGACGGCGCTCCCATCGCGGAGAATCTGGAGATCATGACCTACCGCGGCATATCCGTCGGCGGGCAGCTCAAAGCGTTTGATCCGGAGGGCGAAGAGGTACACTTCCGCATTACGACCGAGCCGAGAAAGGGCACGCTGACGCTTGAAGAAAACGGCGAATTTGTCTACACTCCCGCCGAAGGCAAGCGCGGGCGAGATTACTTCGGCTACTGCGCCTCGGATCCGAAAGGCAATGTTTCGCAGGAAGCTACCGTCGTCATCACGATCCGCAAGACCGGGAGAGGCGCCGGCTATGCCGATACCGCCGGTCTCTCCTGCGAGTACGCCGCGTGCGTCCTCGCGGAAGAAGGACTCTTCACCGGCCGGTGCGTGTGCGGACAATATCTCTTTGAGCCGGAGGAGACGGTCTCCTGCGGCGAGTTTCTGTCGCTCTGCATGGAAACGGCAGGCATTGAGCCGGTGGAAACGACTGTTTCCGCAGAAAGCAGCGCCACCGCCGCCCCCGTGTGGATACAGCAGTATGTCGATGCCGCCGTGTCCGAGGGCTGCCCCGTGCCGACGTTTGGCGGAGCCTCCTTCGACGCGGACGCGCCGGTAACCCTCGGCGCTGCGGCGCAGACGCTCTCCAAAGCGCTGCGCATCACGCCGCTCTCGTCCGCGAGCGGCGAAGAGAGCGCCGCGGCGCGCGCCATACAGGAGCTGGTGGCGTGCGGTCTTCTGCCGGTCGGAATGGATGCGGAAGCATCGCTCACGCGCGGTCAGGCGGCGGAGCTTTTCCTAAAGGCGCTCGATCTTCTGGAACAGCGCGGCTGACAAAAACCGGCAGCATTCAACTTCGGTTGGGTGCTGCCGTTTTTGGGTGTTTAAGGGTGGAAAATCGCTTGTTTTTTCGCAAAGACCGCCTTTGCCGTGCAAACGGTCTATTCATGACCGCTCAAATGGCTTTATCCCGAAAAAAATGCTTTTTGATGCAGCATATTCCGGAGAACCTCTTGACTTAAAAAGCAGGTAAAGTATATAGTCGATGTGTTATAATTGTTAAAACAATTAACGATAGCAGGTACATATAATGAAAAAAGACAATAGAAAATACTACGCCGCCTATGAGGAACGCTACAAAACCGCCCATGCAAACGGTGTTAGTTGGTCGAGCGATGTAAATACGCCTATCGTGATGGAAGTGATTGACAGGTATAAAATCCGTCGGGAGCATAAACTCCTTGAGATCGGATGCGGGGAAGGCCGAGATTCCAGGACGGTCTTGGATCATGGTTTTCCGTTAATGGCAACGGATATTTCCGAAGAAGCCATTGCGTATTGCAGGCAGCAGATGCCTCGGTACGAAAAGCATTTCAGCGTTTTGGACTGCTTATCCGCCCGACTGGATGAAACGTTTGATTTTATCTTTGCCATAGCCGTTGTTCATATGCTGGTGCTTGATGAGGACAGAGACGGCTTTTATCGGTTTATCCGCAGCCACCTGACCGCAGAGGGAAAGGCTCTGATCTGCACCATGGGCGACGGAGAATTTGAAATGCAGAGCGACATTTCCACTGCATTTACCTTACAGGAGAGAAACCACGGCTCGGGCAAAATGATGGTCGCCGGAACATCGTGCAGGATGGTATCATGGAATACATTGGAAAATGAGTTAGCAAGAAACGGCCTGACCATCATTGAGAAAGGGATCACAAGCTCCCTTCCTGATTTTAACTGCCTGATGTATGCTGTCGTTAAAGCATAAGGGAGCGTATATACGAGGATTTGACAGTGAATAAAGAAGAATTATTGAAGCTCTCTCCCGGGGAGTTGACCGATTTGGGCATCTGCCCGACCTGTTTCAACCGGGAAAACGGCGGTGCGCTTTATGGCGATAACTCGGATAAGATGCTCTATGAGGATGAAGATATTGAATGTTTCTTTGTCGGCAATCCGAGAGCGGCCGGCCATATGTGCATTTCCACTATGGAACACTATCACGACATGAGCGAAGCTCCCGATCACATCAATGAGAAGATCATTCGATTTGCGAAGCGGTTCATGCAGATCCTTTGCGAGGTTTATGGGTGTGAGCGGGTCTACCTGTGTACCATGTGCGACGGTCTCAACAATCATTATCACATCCAGCTTATCCCCCGCTACCCGGACGAGAAGCGGGGCAGCCAAAACTTTGTAAAGCCCCGCAAAGCGTATGTCCCGGATCACGCCAAATTGGAAAAAGTGAGAACACGAATTCACGAATATGCGCAAGGACGATCTTAAGAAATATGCTTGCTGAAGCGCTTACCGGCAGGGTCTCCCCTGCCGGTTTTCTGTATTTCAGTCTTTTCGCAGCCGTTCGGCCAGCGCTTCGTCGGCAGCGGTGATGATCGTACGGTAATCCGTGTAGATCACCCGCCCCGGCTTTGCGCCGGAGGGCTTTTTCACAAAGCGCACCGGCGTGCAGTCTACAGCCACCTTACCGCCGGTTTTCGCCTGCGAATATGTTGCAGCGAGCGCCGCGGCCTGCCGGATCGTTTCCTCGTCCGCCTCGCCCTCCGCCTGCGACACGATCACATGGCTTCCGGGGAGCTTCTGCACATGCAGCCATAGATCGGTGCGGCGGGCAATATGGAGCGTGAGCTCATCGTTCTGCACGTTGCCGCGGCCGACAAGGATCTCCGTGCCGCTGTCGGATACGAACCGCAGCGGCTTTCGCGCTGCGGGCTGCTTCTGCCGCTTGCCCTGCGTCTTCTCTTTGATATATCCGGCGTTCACCAGCTCGCGGCGGATGTCGGCGAGATCCCGGTCACACTCGGCGCGGGAGAGCTCGTCGAGCACGCTCTCCAGATACGCCTCGTCCTCGCGTGCTGCGGCGATCAGCTCCGTGAGCATCCGGTTTGCGGTTTTCGCTTTGTTGTAGAGCTTATAATTGTAAGCGGCGTTCTGCTGCGGCGTTTTGCGCTCGTCCAGCGGCACGGTGACCGTCGGGCAGTCCGGCTCATAGTAATCCTGCGCCTCAAAGGAGCGCATGCCGCGCTTCAGGCGGTACATATTCGCCGTGATGAGATCACCCCGGCGGCGGTATTCCTCGCGTTTTTCCGTTTCGAGCAGTTCCTGCTCGCGCGCCGCGATCTTGCGCAGGAGACGATCCCGTGCTGTTTTCGCCGTGCGCGTGAGATCGGCGCTGCGGCGGCGCAGATTTTCCTGCTGATCCTTTTTGCGGTAAAACGTATCCAGAAGCTCGCTGAACGACGAAAACTCCGTCAGCTCGGCGCGGCTGCCGTACTGATACACCGGCTGGAACGTGTAATCCTTCGGCATGCCGTCAATGGAGATCATCACCGGTGTGAAGTCCCCGGTATCGATGCGCGCGCGCAGCGCGTCGAGTGCGGCGCCGAGCCCTTCCCAGCCGCCGAGCGAGAGCTCGCGGCAGAGAAGCGGCGAGAGCCCGCCGAACGTATCGAGCAGCCACTTATCCGGCGGCTGCGTCCGGTCGGCGTGTGTGAGCAGCCGCTCACACTCTTCCCTCTCCGTCCGGAAAAACGACGGTTTCTCCTGCTGCGGCGGCAGCGTGTAGAAAAGTCCCGGCAGCAGCGCGCGGCGATTCGGGTCCTCATAGTCCACACGGCGGATGCAGTCCAATATATGCCCGTCGCCGTCCAGCAGAAGGAGATTCAGTCCCTTGCCCATGAGTTCAAGCACAAGCGTTTTCTCCCCGCGGCAGTTCAGCTCGTCCACGGTATCCAGCCGCAGGATAAGCAGCCGCTCACCGAGGGGCTGTTCCAGCGCCGTGATGCGCGCTCCAATCAGATATTTGCGCAGCAGCATGCAGAACATCGGCGGCTGCGGCGGGTTTTCCAGGGTCTGCTCCGTGAGAGAAATGCGGGCGCTGCCCGGCCGAACGGAGATCAGCACACGGCGGCTTCCCTGCTCGCGGGAATGCACGGACAGGATCAGCACGTCCTTTTCCGGCATGCTGATCCTGTCGATCTTTGCTCCCAAAAGGGAGTTTTCCAGCTCACGGCGCAGCGCCGTCAGCAGTATGGCGTCCAGAGGCATTGTTTTCCTCCAAAATGATAGCAAAGAGTTCTTCGATCCGCTCGTTTTGTCCGCGGAGATAGAGCCACCCGAACAGCGCCTCCAGCCCGGAAGCGGCGTGGTACTCGGCCTCCGTCGCGGCGCGGGGCGCGGCATGGCTGTGCGCGTTGCGCCCGCGGCGGTATACGGCCGCCTCCTCGCCCGTAAGATGCGGGCGGATCTTTTCCGCCGCGCGCGCCTGCGCCGGGGCGGATACATACCGGATGGTCTGCCGGTGCAGCTCACCGGCGGTCAGTTTCCCGGAGCGGCAAACCTCCCGCCGGGCAAGGATCTCATACACGGCGTCGCCCATGTGGGCGAGCGCCAGCGCGCTCATGGCGCGCACTTCACCGTCCGAAAGGATCATAGACGTTCCTCCGCGGAGAAATCATCCTTCTGCTCCTCGATGAGCTGCTCCATCGGCGTGCGGCCGGACATGCTCATCTCCTGCCACTGCTCGCGGGTGATGAGAAGCTGGCGGGGCTTGGAGCCTTCAAACGGTCCGACGATGCCAAGCTCTTCCATCTGGTCAACCAGCCGTGCAGCGCGGGAATAGCCGAGCTTCAGCCGCCGCTGCAGCATGGAGACGGACGCCTGCTTCGTATCGAGGATAACATCCACCGCCTGCGGCAGCAGCTCGTCGCAGCCGCTGAACGGATTATCGTCCAACGCGGCGGAATGCCCGTCCTCGTCCTTATCCTCCGGCGCGTCCTTTCCGGCGGCGGCCTTTTCGATCTGGCGGAGGATCTCATCGTCATACTCCGGCGTCGTCCCCTGCTTGATAAAGTCGATGACGTGCTCGCGCTCCTCGTCGGAGACGAATGCGCCCTGCACACGAAGCGGCTTTCCGACGCCGAGCGGCGCATAGAGCATATCACCCATGCCGATGAGCTTTTCCGCGCCCGGGTTATCGAGAATGATGCGCGATTCAAGCGCACTCGAAACGGCAAACGCGATGCGGCTCGGGATGTTGGCCTTCATAAGGCCGGTGATGACATCGGCGGACGGGCGCTGCGTGGCAATAATGAGGTGCATACCGGCAGCGCGGCCCATCTGGGCGATGCGGCAGATGCTCTCTTCCACCTCTTTGGCGGCGGTCATCATAAGATCGGCCAACTCGTCGATCACGATGACAACACTCGGTATCGTCGGCTCGCCGAGGCGGGTCTTGTAGGTATTGTAGCCCTTGAGATCGCGCACGCCGATCTCCGAAAAGAGGCGGTAGCGCTTCATCATTTCCACGACTGCCCACTGCAGCGAGCCCGCCGCTTTTTTCGGGTCGGTCACGACCGGGATGTACAGATGCGGGATACCGTTATAGATGCCGAGCTCGACCATTTTCGGGTCGATCATGATAAGGCGCACCTCGTCCGGCGTCGCCTTATAAAGCAGCGAGAGAATGAGGCTGTTCATGCACACGCTCTTGCCGCTGCCGGTCGTACCGGCGATGAGCATATGCGGGAGCTTGGCAATGTTGCCGACGATACAGTTGCCCCCGATGTCCTTGCCGATGGCAAAGCTGAGCTTGGAAGCGGCGTTCTGGAACGCGGGCGAATCGATGATGTCACGCAGGTAAACGGTGCTGACAACTTTGTTCGGCACTTCCACGCCAACCGTGGAGATCTTATCGGGGATCGGGGCAATGCGCACGCTGACAACGCCGAGCGAGAGCGCCAGATCGCCCGCAAGGTTCGTGAGCTTGCTGAGCTTCACGCCGGCTTCGAGCTCAAGATCGTAGCGCGTGACCGTAGGCCCGCGGGTGATCTCGGTCACCGAGGCGCCGATACCGAAGCTGTGGAGCGTCGTTTCCAGCCGCTCGCGGTTGAGCGACACCTCCTCCCTGCCGTCGGACGTGATCCCGTCTCCGGCTTTGAGGAGCGTTACCGGCGGATACTGGTATTCCGGCATCTGCTCCGTCTCCTCGATCGTCTGCGCGATCTCGTCCGCGGCGGCATCCACATCCTCGCGGCGGAGCTTTTCGGGTTTTACAAACGGCACAGGCTCATGGACGGACTCAATGCCGATCTCGGCAGAACCGTCCTCCAGCGAAAGATCCTCCGCCGGAGCCGTTTCCTCGATAAAGGGTTCCTCCTCGGCCAACACAGCGTTCTCGATGAACGGCTCTTCTTCGGCCGGAGCCGCGTTTTCGATGAACGGGTCTTTCTCGGCCGAACGGCGGTTCTTTGCGCGTTTTTCCTCGCCGCGGCGGATACAGTCTGCTACCGCTGCCATATCCGGCTGTCCCTGATAGAGGATGCCCTGCGGCATATCCGGGATCGGTTCTTCGGGCAGAGGTTCGTCCTCGATGGGGATGTCGATCGCCGCTTTCTTCCGGCGGCGGGAGAAGATGCCGCCGGAGCTTCCCTCCTGCGGCTGTGCCGAAGCATTCGCCGGTTCCGGCACGGCAAAGATCTCCGAAGCGGGAAGCTCCTGTGCGCGCTCGCGCGGCGCACCGCGTTCCTTTTTCGCACGGGGCTTTTCCGGAACGGGCTCCGGCATCGGTTCGTACTCCGCGCGCGGGCGATTCTTCATATCCTCCACTCTCTCGCGGAGAGAGACCTTTCCCGCAACACAGATAACGCTGAAGAGCGCAATGATGAACACCGGCAGCGCGCCGTATACGCTCACGGCCCGCTCAAGGAAGATGGACAGCAGTCCCGAAACGACGCCGCCGGTCTCCAGATTTATGCCGCCGTAGTACAGGCTGCGGATGGAAAGCCAGTCAAACCCGTAATTGGTCTTGCATACGAGCAGATGGACCGCCGCGCCAAAGAGCAGCGGGATGAAGGAAAGCGCCACAATCCGCCCGGCTACAGGGCGTCCGCGGTGGAAGCCGAGAATGGCCGCCGCCCAGAGGAAGCACAGCGGCACGACAAGAAAGCCCCAGCCGAAGAGACCCTTGAAAACATACAGGCACAGCCAGTCGATCAGCCAGTAATCCCTTACGAAATAGCCGATCAGAGTAAAGAGGCCAAGGGCCAGACACACGACCGAACCGACCTCGCGGCGGATCGGTTTTCTGGCTTTTTTCTTCGCGGACGTATTCTTTTTTGTTCCGGACGCGGATCTTGATTGCGCCATATTGTTCTCCTCAGAAAAGCGAGGCAATAAGCGTGACCACGCCGACGCCCCACATGTAATAAGCGAAATTGCCGAACTTGCCCTTCTTGAGCAGCCGCTGCAGAAGGATGATGCTGAAATAGCCGACGACGATCGAAACGATCATGCCGATCAGATACGCAGGGAAATTGGACCACTCCACGCCCGCCTTGAGCGCCTTGATGAGCGAAAGGAGATTCGCACCGAGCACGGCGGGAATGCTCATGAGCAGAGAGTATTTCATTGCGAACGGACGGGACTGCCCGGTGGCGATGCCGGCGGTGATGGTGCTGCCGGAACGGGAAATGCCGGGGATGGTAGCGACAGCCTGCGCACAGCCGATCAGCAGCGCATCGCGGATGCGCATCGAGCGCTCGTTGCCGCGGCCCGGAACAATGCGGTCGGAAACATAGAGCAAACAGCCGTTGAGCAGGAACGCCGCGCCGATGAAGCCGGTCTTATAATAGAGCTGCTCCAGAGAATCGTGGAATGGAAGAATGATAAAAAGCGGCAGCGTGCCGAAAAAGAGCATCAGCAGCATCCGCGCGCCGGGGTGCTCCGTGCGCTGCTCCGGGAAGGTATCGTGTGACGAGCGGACAAGGCCGACGGTGTCGGATACGATGTAGACAATATCCTTCCAGTAAACGATCATAATGGAGATCAGTGTGCCGAAATGCAGCAGCACGTCGAAGAACATATGACCCTCTTCCGCAGTCTGCAGGTTGAAAACATTCTGGAGCACCGCGAGATGGCCGGAGCTGGAGATGGGCAGAAATTCCGCCACGCCCTGAACGAAGCCGAGAAATATCGCGTTAAGGATCGACAAAAGATTCTCCTCCTTTTGCGTGGATTGGTTTCACGGTTCTGCCGCCGGACGGCAGCAGCAGAGAGTAGAGTATGATAGAAAAGTATATTCTTTAACAATTAATTTTACCACGATTTTCCCCTGTTTACAAGTGGGAACGATTTTTTTGAAAAAAGTGCTTTACAAATCCGAAATATGTGTTATAATCACATTCGCGCTGTGGGGGCGTAGCTCAGCTGGGAGAGCGTTCGGTTCGCATCCGAGAGGTCGAGAGTTCGAATCTCTTCGTCTCCACCAAAAGTCCACCGTAATTTTGATGAAAATTACGGTGGACTTTTCTTGTTTGAGAGTCTGCATTATGGTACTATGATTTCGACAAATCGGAATTTATAAAGGAGAATATTGATGAAACTATTTTTATGTTCGCATTTTTCAAGTGTTGGAAGTCTGATAAAGGAAGAAATTGAAAATAAGAAAGTCGCATTTATTCCAACAGCTTCGCTGCGTGAAGGCTACACCGGTTATGTCG
>ERZ1106976.1486-NODE-1486-length-23444-cov-24.564453_pt1 | contig 23444 bp, 21 predicted proteins | sample MGYA00403687_ERZ1106976 | MGnify/ENA primary metagenome ERZ1106976 (study PRJEB35170, sample SAMEA104062446) | human gut metagenome | biome: human gut; feature: human-associated habitat; material: faeces | place: Denmark | collected 2013-02-22 ... | reverse complement strand
GGATGATGCCGTTTTCGTCGAGGTCCTTGAGGGTGTCCTCGCCGACGTTCGGGATGTCGCGGGTGATCTCTTCCATGCCGAGCTTGGTGTCGCGGGATTCGGTCTCATACTCCTCGATGTGGATGGAGGTGAAGACGTCCTCGCGGACCAGGCGCTCGTTCAGAAGAATGGCGTCCTCGTAGTTGTAGCCTTCCCAGGTCATGAAGCCGATGAGCACGTTCTTGCCGAGCGCGATCTCGCCCTGCGAGCAGGCGGGGCCGTCGGCGATGACCTGACCGGCCTCGACGCGTTCGCCGACCGTGACGATCGGGCGCTGGTTGATGCAGGTGCCCTGGTTGGAGCGGGCGAACTTCGTGAGGGTATAGTCGGCGGTGTTGCCGTCGTCATAGCTGACGGAGATGTTGGTCGCGGAGACGCGGGTGATGACGCCGGGGCCCTTGGCGGTGATGCAGACCTCGGAGTCGACCGCGCACTTGTGCTCGATGCCGGTGGCGACGATCGGCGCCTCGGTGACCATCAGCGGCACGGCCTGACGCTGCATGTTCGCGCCCATCAGTGCGCGGTTGGCGTCGTCGTTCTCAAGGAACGGGATGAACGCGGTCGCGATGGAGGTCATCATGTTGGGCGAGACGTCGACGTAGTCGATGAGCTCGCGCTCGACGGAGATGATCTCGTCGCGGTGGCGGCAGATGACGCGCGGGTTGGCAAAGCGGCCTTCCTCGTCGAGCGGCTCGGCGGCCTGGGCGACGTAGTAATCGTCCTCGACGTCGGCGGTCATGTACTCGACGGTGTCGGTGACCTTGCCGGTAGCCTTGTCGACCTTGCGGTACGGCGCTTCGATGAAGCCGTATTCATTGATCTTGGCGTAGGTGGCCAGGTAGTTGATCAGGCCGATGTTCGGACCTTCCGGCGTCTCGATCGGGCACATACGGCCGTAGTGGGTGTAGTGGATATCGCGGACGTCGAAGGACGCGCGCTCGCGGGACAGACCGCCGGGGCCAAGCGCGGACAGACGGCGCTTGTGCGTCAGCTCTGCCAGCGGGTTGTTCTGATCCATGAACTGCGACAGTGGGGAGGAGCCGAAGAACTCCTTGATGACCGCCGTGACAGGCCGGATGTTGATGAGGCTCTGCGGCGTGACGACGTCGAGATCCTGGATGGTCATGCGCTCACGGATGACGCGCTCGAGACGGGTAAAGCCGACGCGGAACTGGTTCTGCAGCAGCTCGCCCACACAGCGCAGGCGGCGGTTGCCCAGATGGTCGATATCATCCTTGGTGCCTGCGCCCTGCACCATGCAGCACAGGTAGTTGATGGAGGCAAGGATGTCGTCCTTGGTGATGTGCTTCGGAATGAGCTCGTCGCGGCGGGCCTCGATGGCCTCTTCCCAGCCGTCGGCGGGGACGGTCTCGAGCATTTCGCGCAGGACATTGAAGCAGACCTTCTCCTTGATGCCGTACTGGGCCGGGTCAAAGTCGACGAACTGCGCCATGTCGACCATGCCGTTGGAGAAGACGACGACCTTGCGGTCGTTGACCTCGATCACGGCGCGGCTGACGCCGCGGCGGGAGATCTCGTGCGCCTTTTCGCGGGTGACGGTCTCGCCGTTCATGGCGATGATCTCACCGGTCATCGGGTCGGTGACGGGCTCGGCAAGCACCTGGCCGCTCAGGCGGCTCCAGATGTCGAGCTTCTTGTTGAACTTATAGCGGCCGACCTTGCTCACGTCGTAGCGGCGGGCGTCGAAGAACAGCGCGTCGAGATAGCTCTCGGAGCTTTCGACTGTGGGCGGCTCACCCGGACGCAGGCGGCGGTAGATCTCAAGCAGGGATTCCTCGCGCGTCTTGCACGGATCCTTGTCCATCGTGGCCTTGATGAGCGGATCTTCGCCGAACATCCCGGTGATCTGGCCGTCGGTGGCGACACCCAGGGCGCGGATGAGGCAGGTGATGGGCAGCTTGCGGTTTTTGTCGATACGGACCCAGAATACATTATTATAATCGGTCTCGTATTCCAGCCAGGCGCCGCGGTACGGGATCACGGTCGCGGAATAGATGTGCTGATCGGTCTTGTCGACCTCGTCGCCGAAGTAGACGCCGGGGCTGCGGACGATCTGGGAGACGATGACGCGCTCGGCGCCGTTGATGACGAAGGTGCCGCCGTTGGTCATGAGCGGGAAATCGCCCATGAAGATCTCCTGCTCCTTGATCTCGTCGGTCTCCTTGTTGTGCAGACGCACACGGACCTTGATGGGCTTGGCATACGTTGCGTCGCGCTCCTTGCACTCCTCCACGGAGTACTTGGGCGGCTCGTTCATGGAGTAGTCGAGGAAACTCAGTTCGAGATTGCCGGTATAGTCGGTAATGGTATCGACATCGCGGAACACCTCGCGCAGGCCCTCGCGCAGAAACCACTCATAGGAATCCTTCTGGATCTTGAGCATGTTCGGGATCTCCAGAATCTGGTCTTGCTTGGCAAAGCTCTTGCGGAGCGTCTTGCCCATCATGACATCCTTTGTGATCGCCATGGAACTTCATCACAGCCTTTCTGTTGTTGTCTTATGGCACGCCTGGTTGCGTTGTTTAAAAAATTCCATCTCCGCTTGCATCCGCCCATCCGCGGTGCTATAATCACCATAGATATTGGTGAAAGCTGCGCATGGCCCTATACAGGCATTATGGACTTACATTCTATCAGCTTTTGTCCGCAATGTCAATTCTCCCGCCCCATTTTTGTGAAATATTTTCCGTTGACAGCCGCTGCGTCCCTGGGATGCAGCGGTTTTTTGCATAAAAACACGAAAAAGCGCCGCCTGTTCGGGCGGCGCTTTGCAGTTGGATTTACTTGTCTTCCGGCTCCTCGTCTTCCATGTCGAACTCGAGCTCTTCGCCGCAGTTCGGGCAGGTGGTAGCGCCTTCGTCGAGCATTTCCTCGTCGATGGTGATGACCTCGCCGCAGGTCGGACATTTGACCTCATAGAGCGTCTCGGTGCCGAAGTCGTACTCGTCCTGGTCGTCGGCGTCGTCTTCGTCGGAGATGTCTTCGTAGTCGTCATCCTCGTCGTACTCGTCATCGTACTCGTCGTCATCGTCGTCCATCAGATAGTCGTCGATGTTGTCGAGATCCTCTTCGATGCAGTCGAGCTCGTCCGAGATGCAATCCACGACCTCTTCCAGATCGGAAACATTCTCAGCCACATCCTGAAGCATGCTGATGATCTCGGAGATCAGCTTGCCCTCGTTGGTCTCGGTGTCGAGCTTCATTCCCTCCATCAGGCCCTTGAGATATGCGGATTTTTCAGAAAGCGTCATCGTAAAATCTCCTTTCCGGCAGTTTGCCTGTCCTGTAATGACGGATCAACCCTTGACACGGCCCAGATATTCACCCGTGCGGGTGTCGATCTGGATCTTTTCGCCCTCGTTGATGAACAGCGGGACCTTGATCTCGGCGCCGGTCTCAACGGTAGCGGGCTTGGTGACGTTGGTAGCGGTATCGCCCTTGACGCCCGGGTCGGCCTTGGTGACGGTCAGCTCGACGAAGTTCGGGGTCTCGACGCTGAAGACGTTGCCCTTGTAGCTCAGGAGCTTGACCGGGGTGTTTTCCTTGATGAACTTGAAGGAATCGTCGAGCATGTCCTTGCTGACGGGGACCATGTCGTACGTCTCCTGATCCATGAAGTAGTACAGATCACCGTCGTTGTAGCTGTACTCATAATCCTTGCGCTCGATGAAGGCTTCCTCGAACTTCGCAGTCGGGTTGAAAGAAGTCTCGGTCACGGCGCCGGTCACGACATTCTTCATCTTGGTGCGGACGAACGCAGCGCCCTTGCCGGGCTTGACATGCTGGAACTCAACGACCTGCATGATCTTGCCGTCCATCTCGAAAGTTTTACCGTTTCTGAAATCGCCAGCGGTAATGGTAGCCATAAAATATTCCTCCAATATGTGTATAATACACCAACAAAATAAAATAGCGTATTGATTTTACACTATTATGATCGGCTTTTCAAGGGATTCTTATAAAATAATCAAATTTTTCGGACTCTTCGTCAGGATCTCGCAGCCGGTGTCGGTGATGACGGTCACGTCCTCGATCCGGACGCCGAACTCGTCGGGGATATAGATGCCCGGCTCCGCCGAGACGACCGCGCCTGCGGGCATGGGCTTGTCGTTGCGCATGCTGGCGTTCGGAGCCTCATGGATGAGCAGGCCCAGGCTGTGGCCGTAGCTGTGGCCGAAGCAGCCGACAAACCCGGCGTCGTCGATGACCTTGCGGGCTGCGGCGTCCATCGCCTTACCGGTGACGCCCGCCTTCGTCGCGGCGATGCCGGCCAGCTGCGCCTCGAGCACGGTGTGGTAGACCTTGTCCATCTTCTCCGACACATAGCCGAGCGCGATGGTCCGCGTCATGTCGGAGCAGTAGCCGTGGTACAGGCAGCCGAAGTCCATGGTGACGAAATCGCCGTACTGCAGCTCCCGCTCGGACGGCACGCCGTGCGGCAGGCTGGTGTTCGGGCCGGAGATGGTGATGGGGTCGAAGGACGGGCCCTCGGAGCCGAACTTGTACAGCCGGTAGATGAGCTCGGCGCACAGCTCCTTCTCCGTCATGCCCGGGCGGATAATGTTGAGCAGGTCCTCAAACGTGCGGTCGGTGATCTCCTGCGCCTTTTTCATATATTCGATCTCCCACGGCTCCTTGGACTGCCGCGGGGCGTTGATCTCGGCGGAATAGGGGTGCAGAACGGCGTTCAGCTTCGTGTTGTAGAGCGTGTACTCTTCCACGGTCAGCGAATCGTCTTCAAAGCCCAGGGTCTTGACGGTATGGGCGGCGATGGCGTCGTTGATGAGCTTGGTGTAGGGATGGTCCGCGTCGGTCATGACGACGGTAAAGCCGGGCAGATTCTTCTGGGCCGCTTCGATATAGCGGAAGTCGGTGAAGTAGTAGCTCTCCTCCTTGCAGATGACAGACACGCCCTCTGCCACACAGTATTCCGCAGCATACATCCGGTTATGCTTCGAGGTCAGAAGCAGCGCGTCGACTTCGCCCTTGGCGATCAGGTTGCGGTACTTTTCAATGTTTTTCATGACGGATCCTCCATTTTCCGATTGCAATAAAGGGAAGCTCGGCCACGTGGCGGAGCTTGAGCCATATGGTGTGATTATGAATGGCCGAGATCAGGATGGACTGCACCCCGGCGCAGTTGGCGCCGAGCACGTCCGTAAAAATCTGGTCGCCGACGAGCGCGCACGCCGCGGGGTCGAGCGCATAGCGCGTCAGGCAGGCGCGGATGCCGCGCGAAAAGGGCTTTTTCGCGTGCGTGATGCAGTCGAGCCCGTATGTTTTGCAGAACTCCACCACGCGGGGCTTTTTGCTGTTCGACACGATGCACAGGCGGATTTCGGACGCCTGCATGGTCCGGATCCAGGCAGCCATCTGCGCGGTCGGCTCGCTCGTGGTGTAGGGGACGATGGTGTTGTCAAAATCCAGCATCAGAAACGAGATCCCGCGCGCGCGCAGCGCCTCGGCGGTCACGTCGGTCAGATGCGGGAAGATCATGCGGGGCAAAAACGAAAACGGCATACGGTCTCCTGCAGCTTCATAAGTTTGATGATATCAGTATAACACAAAAAGGTAGGTTTGTCCATGATCCTGTATCCATTTCAGCCCGATCTTCCCTTCGGCTACAGCGTCACCGGCTTCGACGAGGAGAAAAAAACGCCCGGTGCGGAGCTCTATCTGCTCCCGCCGGGCGCGCAGATCCCCGCGGAATTCACCGGCGGCGCGATCTTCAGCGAAGCGCCGGGCTGCGCCGACGCGCGCATCCTGCAGCCCGCGCAGTTGGCCGCGCCGGACGCGGCCGGGGTCTGGGCGGACACGCAGGTGTCGGGCGGGTCGCTGGAGGGGTACGCCCGGACGCTGCTGGCACGGTGGGGCGAGCGGCTGTGGATGTACCTGCGGCCGCTCTGCATGCGCTTCCCGGTCCCCTGCCCCACTGGCGTCGGCGAAGCTCTGGGCCCGGATGAGGCCCGCACCCTGCAGGCGCAGTATCCGTCCCATTACTCCCCCGACCTCGTCTGCCGCTACAGCTTCTACCTCGATGCCACCGGCCAGCCCCGGGTCTTCCTCTTCGACACCCCCGAGACCTGCCGTCAAAAACTCGCCCTCCTCCGCCCCCTCGGCCTCCAGCAAGTCTTCGGCTGGATCCCATAAGCGCACGTCCCCCCAGGAGAAGGCATTTGGTCCGTGCAAATACAGAAATCCAATGCAAAAAGGTGCAGCCCGGCAAATCCGGACTGCACCTTCTATTTATAGCAGTTGTTCTACGGCAACTAGTATCAAACTTGATACCCCCGTATCAGGCGGCGCGCAGCAGAAACTCGTGAGGTGAGTATCGAGTGGAACGCCAAGCTAAATCATTGGTTCTTGCCTGAATTCAGACGCAGAAAGCACCAAACGCATCCAGGCACTCTTTTCTCCCCAATCTTTTCTCTTGCGAGAGAAAAGATTGGGCCGCCGGAGGCAATGGCAGTCGCAAATTTGCGACAACAATCCCTCAGTCACCTTCGGTGACAGCTCCCTTTACACAAGGGCCCCTGGGAGGGGAGGCTTGGGGTCAGCTGAAGCGTTCGGCGTAGCCGCAGCGGCGGCAGAGGGGGGCGGCGCGGATGCCTTTCTCGAAGCCTTCGCGGATCGTGCGGGCCAGAGGAGCGGAGAGGATCTCCGGCAGGTCCTGGCAAAGAAGGTTTCCCAGCGCGAGCGTCCCCTCGTGGTCCAGGCAGCAGGGCACGACCGTGCCGTCTGACAGGACCGCCAGCTGGTCGGAAAGCGCCCGGCAGCGGCCCAAGGCGCCCCGGTCGGCCGCCTGTGCGTCCGGCCAGTCAAACCGCTCGCCGAAGCTCACGAACACGCCCTTCGCCAGCCGCCAGCCCCAGGTATTCCGCTGCCACGGCTCGGAAAAAGCTGCGTGCAGATGCGCAAGGATCTCGTCGTTGCGGTCATGCAGGCCCTTCGTCTGCGCGCCGTCCAGATTCCAGAGACGGAAGTCCGTCAATACGCCCGCCGCCATCGCCGCGCGGGCAAAGTCCGTGCAGCCCGTCAGGTACGCCCGGAAGTCCCCCGCCTCGTTTGCCTCGAAGCTGTGCAGGCTCACCGAGACCTTGCGCAGGGCCGGCGCGGCGAGCAGGACCGGCTGCCGCGCGGGCAGGAGCGTGCCGTTCGTCGTGAGCGTCACGCGGAAATCCAGCGCGCGGCAGATCTCCAGCAGCTCCGGCAGCTGCGGGTGCAGCAGCGGCTCGCCCATCACATGCAGGTAGAGGTACTGCCCATAGGGCCGGAGCTTTGCGGCAAGGGTCCGGAAGGTCTCCGGCGTCACAAAGGCCGCGGGCCGCGCCGTCCCGGGACAGAAGCTGCAGGCGCGGTTGCAGCAGGTCGTGATCTCAAGATACAGCCGTGAAAACATCGCATATCCGCCTTTTCATTTCTATCATTAGTATAACGGCTCCGGCCGGAAAAGGAAAGATGGAATTCTGCCGTGCCATGTGGTATGATAGACGCAGAAATGAGGGATATCCATGTGGACGCTGGAGCAGGTCCGCGCGGAGTACCACCGGCTCGACCGGCTGCTCGGGATCGACACGAGCGGCATCCCGGTCCGTTTTTCCAAACGTATGACCCGGCAGTACGGCGTGTGTACCTTTTTGAAAAACAGGCCGCAGGAGATCCGCCTGGCGGACTTTCTGCGGCAGGAGGACGCCGTCTTCTGGGACACGGCGCGGCATGAATACGCGCACGCGGCCGCGGCGCTGCTCACCGGCAAACGGCACGGACACGACGAGGTCTGGCGGGCCGTCTGCCGCCGGATCGGCTGCCCGGAGGACCGGCTGGCCCCGCAGTGCGCGGCGGCCGAGGAAAACCGGAAGCGCATCGCCGCGGCACGCGGCGTGTATGTGGTGACGTGCCTCGGCTGCGGCGCGGAATCCAGATACCTGCGGCGCGGCAAGGTGGTGCAGGCGCTGGAGGAAAAACGGGGCCAGATCCGCTGCCGCCGGTGCGGCGGGAAGAAATTCCGGCTGGAAAAGCGATACGAACAGGAGGAGCACGAACAATGACACGAGCAGAACGGGCAAGAGATCTGTTTTTTGAGGGCTGCAACTGCGCACAGGCAGTCTTTCTGGCCTTTGCGGAGGACCGGATGGACCGGGATACCGCGCTGAAGATCGCCTCCGGCTACGGCGGCGGCATGGCGGGGATGCGCGGCGTCTGCGGCGCGGTGAACGGGATGTTTATGGCCTACGGCCTGCTCCGCGGTTCTGCCGACCCGAACGACCGCGCGGCCAAGACCGCCGCCTATCAGACGCTCCGGCAGCTCGCGGGGGAATTTGAGGCGCAGAACGGCTCGCTGATCTGCCGCCAGCTGCTCGGCCTCGACCCTGACTTCAAGCCCCAGCCGCCCGAACCGCGCACGGAGGGCTACTACAAAAAGCGCCCCTGCCCGGAGATGGTCTTCTGCGCGGCATCGATCCTCGAAACCTATCTGGAACAGAATCCGGAATAACGCAATCGGCCGCCCGGCATAACCGGGCGGCCTGTTTTCTCTGTTTTACGCCTTCCGGGCGAGCGTGGCCCAGTAGGTGGGGATGTTGTGCGCGTGCAGATTGCCGTAGCCGTTGGTGTCCTCATAGAGGTCGAGCAGCTGCAGCCCGGCTTTGAGCTGGCCGGTCAGCTGTTCGTGCGCGGTGTGGGAGAACTGGATGCCGCTGTCGTCCTTCTGCAGCTGGCGCATCTGGTCCTCGTCCTCGAGTGGATTGAAGGGCAGGGTGTTGATGATCTTCGTCTCGTCCTCGTCGAACGCATAGTTGAAGCCGTTGTCCAGCCCTGCCAGCAGCCGCCCGCCGGGCTTCAGGACCCGCGCGCATTCGTGCCAGATCGGCAGCACCGCGTAGACATAGCAGTTGGAGACGGGATGGAAGATGAGATCGAAGCTGTTGTCGTCGAACGGCAGGCGCTTGGTCATATCCGCGCGGACGATGGTGATGTCATAGCTCTCGCGCTGCGCGACCATGCGCTCCGACTCCAGCTGCTTTTCCGAGTAGTCGAGCACGGTGCATTTGGCGCCCAGCGCGGCAAAGATGGGCATCTGCTGCCCGCCGCCGGCGGCCAGACCCAGCACGCGCCTGCCCTTCAGGTCCCCGAACCAGTCGTGCGGGACGAACTTTACCGGCGTGAGCTTCACGTCCCACTGCCCGTTCTTTGCCGCTGCATAGACCTCGCGGGAGATGGGCTTGCCCCACTCCCAGCCGTCGTCCACCCAGCGGTCAATGGTCTTACGATTGATATCCTGATAGGAAATTTCCATAAAGGCTCCTTTCCGGAACAGTCTCAGTTGCCTTCCTTCGCCAGCTTCCAGGCGACGTAGTCGTCGTAGGAGCTCAGGCGGTCGATGATGGTGCCGTCGGGCTGGAACTCGATGACGCGGTTGCAGGTGGTCTGCAGCAGCTCATGGTCGTGCGAGGCGAGCAGGATATTGCCCGTGAAGGCGCACAGGCCCTTGTTGACGGCCTGGATGGCCTCCATGTCCAGATGGTTCGTCGGCTGGTCGAGCAGCAGCACGTTCGCGCCCGAGAGCATCATGCGCGACAGCATGCACCGCACCTTCTCGCCGCCGGACAGGACGTTCACGGGCTTGAAGACCTCTTCGCCCGAAAACAGCATCCGGCCGAGGAAGCCGCGCAGATACACGTCGTCCTTCTTGCTCGAGAACTGGCGGATCCAGTCGACGAGCGAGTCGGTGCAGCCCTCGAAATACTCCGTATTGTCCTTCGGCAGATAGCTGGTCGTGACGGTCTGGCCCCATTTGACGCTGCCCTCGTCCGGCTCGAGCTCGCCCATGAGAATTTTGAAAAGCGTCGTCTGCGCCAGCTCGTTTTCGCCGACGAAGGCGATCTTGTCGTTTTTGTTCACGATGAACGAGACCTTGTCCAGCAGCTTCACGCCGTCGATGGTCTTCGACACGTCGGTCACGAACAGAATATCCTTGCCGACCTCGCGCTCGCGCTCAAAGCCCACGAACGGATACCGGCGGGAGGAGGCCGGCATCTCCTCGACGCTCATCTTGTCAAGTAACCGGCGGCGGGAGGTCGCCTGCTTGCTCTTGGCCTTGTTGGCGGCGAAGCGGGCGATGAAGGTCTGCAGCTCGGCAATCTTCTCCTCCGCGCGCTTGTTCTTGTTGCGGATGAGCTGCTGGATGAGCTGGGAGGATTCGTACCAGAAGTCGTAGTTGCCGACGTACATCTTGATCTTGCCGTAGTCGATATCGACGATGTGCGTGCAGACGGTATTGAGGAAGTGGCGGTCATGGCTGACGACGATGACGAGGCCGGTGTCCTCATAGTCGAGGATGAAATCCTCGAGCCAGTTGATGGCCTCGATGTCGAGGTTGTTGGTCGGCTCGTCGAGCATGACGATGTCGGGCTTGCCGAACAGCGCCTGCGCGAGCAGCACCTTGACCTTCAGCCGCGGGTCAGTATTGCCCATGAGGTCATAGTGGAGCTCGACCGGGATGCCGAGACCCTGCAGCAGCTTCGACGCATCGGACTCCGCTTCCCAGCCGTCCATGTCGGCAAACTCGGCCTCCAGCTCGCTCGCGCGCATGCCGTCCTCCTCGGAAAAGTCGGGCTTTTCGTAGAGCGCATCCTTCTCCTTCATCACGTCATACAGATGCTGGTTGCCCATGATGACGGTGTCGAGAATGGTATAGGCGTCATACTGGTTCTGGTCCTGCTTCAGAACGGACATCCGCGCGCCGGGCTTGATGGATATCTGGCCGGACGTCGCCTCGAGCTCGCCGGACAGGATCTTCAGAAACGTCGACTTGCCCGCGCCGTTGGCGCCGATGATACCGTAGCAGTTGCCCGGCACGAACTGCAGATCGACCTGCTTGAACAGCACAGACCCGCCAAACTGCATGGCAAGATTGGAAATCGTGATCATACTAACCCCTCGTGATTCTTATAGTTTTCCCTATTGTACCACAATTCCCCCAGTTTGCATAGGCGAAAAACAAGTGGGCTGCTAAGGCCTCCCCCCTGCCTCCAAAAACACCCTTACGCCTCGGCAGAACATGACCTTGTGATCTCAGCACATATATAAACGCCGCGCTGCGATGCAGCGCGGCGTTTTTGTTTTACATGACCCGTTCTACGGCGTGGTAGAGGCTGCGGATGGCGAGTTCGTAGTCGGTTTCCTTGACGGCGATGATGATGTTCAGCTCGCAGGAGCCCTGGTCGATCATGCGGATGTTGATGTTCGCGTCGGCGATCACGCGGAAGATGCGCGCGGCGGTGCCTTTGGCGTAGATCATGCCCTGGCCGACGACGGCGATGAGGGCGAGCCCGTCTTCGACGCTGACGTGGTCGGGCTGCAGCTCGTCCTGGATCCGGCGGAGGATCTCCTCGCGCGCCGGGGCCAGCGCCTCGGTCGAGACGATGATGGAGACCGTATCGATGCCCGACGGGCAGTGCTCGAACGAGATGCCGTGATCAGCGAAAATCTGCAGCAGATGGGCCACGAAGCCGATCTCGCCGTTCATCATGGATTTTTCTACGTACACGCTGCTGAAGCCCTTGTGCCCGGCGATGCCGGTGACCTTGCGCTTGTGCGCGTTGGCCGGGAGCGTCGGGACGATGAAGGTGCCGGGATCCTGCGGCCGGTTGGTATTGCGGATGTTGATGGGGATATTCGCGCGGCGGACAGGGAAGACCGCGTCCTCGTGCAGGACCGACGCGCCCATATAGGAAAGCTCGCGCAGCTCGCGGTAGGTGATATAGTCGACGACGTGCGGATGCTCGATGATGCGCGGGTCGGCCGCCAGCACGCCGGACACGTCCGTCCAGTTCTCATACAGCTCTGCGCCCACCGCGCGGGCCACGATCGAGCCCGTCACGTCGGAGCCGCCGCGGGAGAAGGTATGGATGGTGCCGTCGGGCATTGCGCCGTAGAAGCCGGGGATGACGGCGCGGTCGATGCTGACGAGGGCGTGGCCGATGGCTGTGTTCGTGGCCTCGGCGTCAAAGGAGCCGTCTGCGCGGAACAGGACCATCTGCGCCGCGTCGACAAAGGCAAAGCCGAGATAGGCGGCCAGAAGCTTGGAGTTCAGATATTCGCCGCGGCTGGCCATATAGTCGCGCTGCGGTGAAGTGCGCAGGTGTGCTTCGATGGCGGCAAAGTCCGGCGCGAGATCGACCTGCAGCTGCAGCTCGGAGATGATATCGGCAAAGCGCTGCCGGATCTCACCGAGCGCGGGGGCAAAATCCTGCCCGGCGCAGGCGGCGTCATAGCAGCGGTAGAGCAGGTCCGTGACCTTCGTATCGCCGGAAAATCGCTTGCCGGGCGCGGAGGCGACGACGTAGCGGCGGCCGGGATTTTCACGGATGATGGCCGCGACCTTTTCAAACTGACCGGCGGTCGCCAGCGAGCTGCCGCCGAATTTCACAACGATGGGGTTCATAAGGGGCTCCTTTCTGCAAATACCCTGCAGAGGGATGGGATTTTAACGCTATTTTCGCACAAAGGGCCCGTTCCGTCAACTGCAAACTTTTTCAGAATCTCCGATTTGGACAAAATTTATGCGCGCGGCAGAAAAACAGATGTCTTTTTGGTGAGAACGAACAAAACCGCCGGAGGCTGTGCCTCCGGCGGCTGCTATTGAAAAGTCAGCCGATCAGGCTGCAGACGAGATCGGTATATTCGCCGGCGTTTTCGACCGGCAGATCGGCCATCAGCAGCGCCTGCGTGTAGAGGATCTTCACAAGATCCTCGGCCTTCTTCTCATCCTGCGCGACGGCGATCTGCAGCTTGGCGAAGATCGGGTGGTCGGCGTTGAATTCGAGGATACGGTCAGCCTTCATGCCCGAGTTCGGGTCCACGCGCTTGAAATACTTCTCCATCTCAAACGTCATACCCTCCGCCGGGACGACGCTCACGGGGTGACTGCCCAGATTGTCGCTCAGCCGCACGTCCTTGACCTTGTCGCCGAGCGTCTTTTTGACGAAGTCCAGCGTCTGCTTCGACTTTTCGCTCTTTTCCTCGGCGGCCTTCTTTTCCTCCTCGGTCTCGAGACCGAGATCGCCCGCCGTGATGGACTTGAGCTCTTTCTCCTGATACTTGCCCAGCGTCTGCGGCACGAAGCCGTCGACCTCGTCGGTCATGAACAGCACGTCGTAGCCCTTCTGCTGCAGCTTTTCCATCTGCGGCAGCTGGCCGAGGCGCTCGCGGCTCTCGCCGTTGGCATAGTAGATATACTTCTGATCCTCCGGCATGGCGTCGGCGTATTCCTTGAGGGAGATGAGCTTGCCTTCCTTGCTCGACCAGTAGAGCAGCAGATCCTGCAGCGCCTCTTTTTTCGCGCCATAGTCGGCCAGCACGCCGTATTTGATCTGCGGGCCGAAGGCGGCGAAGAACTTCTCATATTTCTCGCGGTCGTTGTCCAGCAGCTTCTGCAGCTCAGCTTTGATCTTCTTTTCGAGATTCCCCGCGATGAACTTCAGCTGCCGGTCATGCTGCAGCATTTCCCGGGAGATGTTCAGGCTCAGATCCTGCGAGTCGACCACGCCCCGCACGAAGCGGAAGCAGTCGGGCAGCAGATCGGCGCAGTTTTCCATGATCATCACGCCGGAGGAGTACAGCTGCAGGCCCTTCTTGAAGTCCTTGGTGTAGAAATCATACGGTGCCTTGGCCGGGATATAGAGCAGGGCCTTATACGTGACCGCGCCCTCGACATTCGCGTGGATGACGGCCAGCGGGTCTTCGAAGTCGAAGAACTTCTCCTTATAGAAATTGTTGTATTCCTCGTCGGTGACGTCCTTCTTGTTCTTGTTCCAGATGGGAACCATGGAGTTGAGCGTCTCGACCTCGGTGTAGGTCTCGTACTCGGGCTTCTCGTCCTTCTCCGTGCCCTCTTTCATGCGGCTCTTTTCGACCTCCATGCGGATGGGGTAGCGGATGTAGTCGGAGTATTTGCGCACGAGCTGCTGCAGCTCCCAGGTCTTGAGGAAGCGGGAATATTTTTCGTCGTCGGTGTCGGCCTTGAGCTGCATGATGACGTCGGTGCCGGCGTTCGCGCGCTCACACGGGGTCATAGTGTAGCCGTCCGCGCCCTCGGATTCCCATTTCCAGGCCTCGTCGGAGCCGTATTTCTTCGAGATGACGGTCACCTTGTCCGCGACCATGAACGCCGAGTAGAAGCCCACGCCGAACTGGCCGATGATGTCGGTGTCGGCGGCCTTGTCCTTGTCGAGCGTCTGCTTGAACTGCAGACTGCCGGAGCGGCAGATCGTGCCGAGGTTGTTTTCCATCTCGTCCTTGTCCATGCCGATGCCGTTGTCGCTGACGGTCAGGGTGCGGGCGGTCTCGTCCGGCTTCAGCTGGATGGCGAAATCGCTGCGGCTGAGGCCGACGTTTTCGTCGGTCAGCGCCAGATACGCCAGCTTGTCGATGGCGTCGGAGGCGTTGGAAATAATTTCACGCAGGAAGATCTCCTGATGCGTATAAATGGAGTTGATCATCAGATCCAGCAGGCGCTTGGATTCTGCCTTAAACTGTTTCTTTGCCATACATGTCACGTCCTTTGCATATTAGCACTCATCGCCTCTGAGTGCTAACTGTATTCTAGCACACTTTCCCCCATTTGCAAGCGCTTTTTGCAAAATTCACAATGTATTCACATGCACATAAAAGCTCACTTGTGTAAAGGGAGCCTTGAGCTGCAGAAAAATTTCGGATTGATGCTTATTGCCGCTGCAGTTCGGTGCGGAGGGTGGCGGCTTGGGCGGCGGGGGTGGCTTGGGTGAGGAGGCGGGCGCAGAGGGTGGCGGGGTCTTTCTGCAGGGCTTCGGCGGCGCGGGTGTGCTGCAGGCCGTGGAGCAGGATCCAGAGCTCCTGATCCTCGCCGAACGTGTTCTGGACGAACCGCAGGCCGTTTTCACATGCGCGGCAGGCCGCTTCGCGGCTCGTCTGCGCAAAGCCTTCCGCGTCCGCCGCGAGCTTCTGCAGGGCGGCCGACGCTTCCGCATCGGTCCGGGCGGGCGCGAGCGCGGCTTCGGCGCGGGAGAGGAAGGCCGCTTCGCGCCGCTCCTCCTCCGGCGGCAGAACGCCGCAGTCCTTCCGCACGGCCAGGGCCGCGCGCCGCTTCTGCAGCAGCTCCTGCGCGCGGGCGAGCGCGTCCGCGCCGGGCGGAACGCTGCCCGCAAAGCTGGACGCGCTGAAGGCAAGATCCGCGTCCTGCTGCATGGCGGCCGACTTTGTCTGCAGGCTGTGCAGCAGGAACTCTACGACGGACAGCCGCCCATCGAACGGCAGCTCGCGCAGCGCTCCGGCCTCCGGACACGCGGTGCCGGTCAGAATTTCTTCGAGCGGAAGCTGCGCGGCATAGCGCCGGAACAGCTCGTAAAACGCGGCAAAGCCGGCAGCCGCCTCCTGCGCGTGCAGATACTGCTGCATCTGCGCGAGCGTGCAGGGATAGCCCAGCGCCTCGTAGGCGAGCAAAAGCGCAGAAAGCTCCTCCCAGCCGCGGGCCGTGGCGAACGCCCCTGCCGCGGCGCTCGCGCTGCAGAGGAAAAAGTGCTCCGGGTGCAGCCGCAGATAGCTCAGCACGGCCGGATGCACGCCGCTGGCGGCGGCGTAGGGCTGCCAGGCGGCAAGACTCGGCTCGAGCTCGATGCAGCGCACGCGGTCGAGTGTCGCCATGTCGAAGCTTCGGGCCGACTGGTTGTAGCGCGGCGGGTTGCCCGCGGCCACGATGAGCCAGCCCTCCGGCAGACTGTGTACGCCGAAGGTCTTGTTCTGCAGCATCTGCAGGATCGCTGGCATGAGCGTCTCGGACACGCAGTTGATCTCGTCGAGGAACAAAATGCCCTCATGCAGGCCGGTCTTCTCCATCTGCTCGTAGACGGAGGCGATGATCTCGCTCATGGTGTATTCCGTGGCGCGGAAGGTCTTCCCTGCCGCCGTGCGGCCCACAATGACGGGCAGGCCGAGCGCGCTCTGGCGCGTGTGGTGCGTCATGGTGTAGGCAGCGAGGCCGATGTGCTCCTCCTGCGCCAGCTGGGAAAGGATCGCGGTCTTGCCGATACCCGGCGGGCCCATGAGAAGGACCGGCCGCTGCATCCTCCGCGGCATGCGGTACACGCCGTCTTCGGTCTTGGCCGTGTAGGCCCGGATGGTCCGCCGTAGCTCCTGCTTTGCCTGTGCTATATCCATCGTTCGTCTCCTTTCGGCGCTTCGGCCTCCAGAATCAGTTTCTCCGCCCATGCGGGCAGGTCGATATCGTCATACCGGTACCGGAGCATCACGAAGACCGCCCGGTACGCGGGCGGCACGTCCGGAAAGACCCCGTAGCCGTCGGTAAAATACAAAAGTCCCGGCAGGTGCGCAAATTCCCCGCGCTCCACCAGCCCGTCCACATAGCGGAAGGCCGGGCGGAAATCCGTCCCGCCGCCGCCGTGGAGCGTCATGGTCCGCAGCCAGTCGGTCAGCTCCGCGAGGGTCGTCAGGCGGGTATCCTGCTGCACCTCGCAGTCGCATTCGAGGATGTGCAGGTTGAAGCGCTCAAAAAACAGGTCCTCCCGCGTCAGGATCCCCGCCAGCTCTCCCAGAAACGCCGCGCAGAGCGAGCGCGAGCAGGACGCAGACGTGTCGATCACAACGGCAAGCTCACGCAGGCGGCGCTCCTCCGAATATTCCAGCGGCTCGATGAGCGGCATGCCGCCGTAGTGCTCCAGGCCGTAGAGATACCACGCGTACTGAAATTCGTCGCCGGAGACATGGCGGTTTTCCCGCATCTCGGAGCATTCGCGCAGCAGCGCCGCAAAGGCCCGGCTGCCGCGCGCATCCGGGCGCACAGCGAAGGCGGCGTTCCCGCTTCCGCTGCCGATCACGGGCTTCGGCGGCAGCGGGTCCGGCAGCTTCCGGCCGAGCGCCTGCCAGCCCGTCTCCGCGCCGCCGTCCGCGGTCTTCGGCGCGGAAGCAGACGCGGAGAGCTGCCAGAGGCGGTGGTCGTCCAGGTAAAACGTGGCCTGTTCCTCCGCGGTCAGCGCGTCCGGCTGCTCGAGCAGCAGCGCGTAGATCGCCGGGGCGCGGACCGCCCGCCTCGCCTGCAGCTTGCAGCGGGCGGAAAAGGCCGCAGGCGTCTCCGGCTCCTGCGGCAAAAGCGCGTGCCGGACGAGGCCGACCGCCAGATCGCAGGCCGTATCCCAGAGCGCCCGCGCTCTCCCCTGCCGCCCCCACGGGTGGCCGAGCATGAGGTGCAGCAGCAGATGCAGCGTCAGCCGCTCCGGCAGGTCGCTTTCCGCAAGGAATTCCCGCCGCAGAAGCCCCGGGGCAAATACGGCGGCTTCGCCGTCGGTCCCGGCGGGGTCCACATCGCCCTCACGGCAGGTCAGCCTGCCCAGTGGCAGCGCAAGCGACGGCAGCTTCGCATACAGCCCGCCGCGCACAATGGAAAAGATCCGCTCCTCCGCCGTCATCCGCCCACCTCCTTTTTCTTTATTGTATCAATTCCCCGCAAAAATGCAATCCGCCATTTTTCTTCTTTACTTTCCGCCCCCGGTCTGCTATACTATATGGGCAGTTAAATATGCGCCCGTAGCTCAGCTGGATAGAGTGACAGACTCCGACGTTTCTGCCCCATTCGGCTGAGAGAAGCCCAAAGCCGTTGATACGACTGGACTTTTCGGGCGTGAGGGCGATTTTCCGCGTGTTCCTTGACTACTGTTTGACTACCAATTTCAAAAAGCGATGACCGGCGTACCGCCGTTTATCTCATAGATGCGCTCGTAGCTCAGTTGGATAGAGTGACAGACTCCGACTCTGTAGGTCGCACGTTCGAATCGTGTCGGGCGTACCAAAAATTCCGTGAATTCATCTGATTTCACGGAATTTTTATATGAATTTGTTTGAATTTCAGCTTTTGAAGCATAGCGCAACCGGACAGAGCTTTTTTGGGGGATAGCTTAGATTTCCAGGCTGCTCTGCATGATCTGGCTGGCGGTTTTCTTGTTCTTATCGAACGCGTGGGTGTAGATATCCAGCGTGGTCGATGGCTGGCTGTGTCCTAAGAGTCCGGCAACCGTGCCGACATCCGTGCCGCTGGCGATGAATAGTGTCGCTGCCGTGTGGCGCAGGCTGTGGACATTCAAGTCCGTCGGCAGGTCATTTGCCTTGAGAATTTTCTTGAATCGCCATGTGAAGGTCGATGGTGTCATCGGCAGTTTCATGCCCTTTCTGCGGAACACATAGTCATCTTTGGTCTGCTCGCGCCGGTCGTAACGCTCTGTTTCCGATGCGCAGAAGGCTTCGTATTCGCGCAGCAGGCTTTCCATTTCGGCGGAGAAGTACACATAGCGATTGCCAGCTTTCGTTTTCGGAGCCTTTACGATGATCTCATCGCCGGTCGTTTTGACTGCGTTCCGGCAGACGTGGATGCTGCGTTCGGCGTAGTTGATGTCCTCCCACTTGAGCGCACAGCACTCACCGCGCCGCATTCCAGTTGCGATGATGAGCTTGAAGTAGGTTTCGTACAGGATGCTCACGGTTTCCAGCGCCTGAATCAGCTTTTTCACCGTTTCATCGTCCGCGATTTTCTTTTCCTTCTTCTGCCCAGCGTATTTGTAGGTGCGCCACGCCGGGTTATGATCGAGATAGCCGCCCTCCATCGCGTCGGAGAGGATGCCGCACAGGCAGCTGTGGACACCCTCGACCGTCGCTTCGGAGAGCGGCTTTCCGTTGGCTTTATTCTTTTGCTTGCGCAGCTTTGCATACAGGCTGCGGAAGTGTTCGGGGCGCAGATCGACCAGTTTGTAGCTGCCGAGATACGGTTTGAAGCGTTCAATATCCTGCTTCTCGCGCACGAGTGTAGACTTTTCCAATTTGTCAGGAGCAATGGTTTGCAGCCAGATCTCGGTGTACTTCTCCAGCGTGATCGACCGGTCAATGTCCGGGTTCATCTTCTTGCAGCTCATCTCGAACAGCATCGCCTGCTTCTGCAACCACTTCTCCGTCTGCTTTGGCGTAAGGTCTGTGGACGGCTTGACCGTCTTCTGCTGCGGATTGCGCCGCCGCCCGTCGGGCGTATAGCCCATCGAGACGACAAGCAGGTAGCTATTCCCGCGTTTTCTGATACTTGCCATGTTGTGATTCCTCCTGTTTCGCTCAGCACGGCTGAGATTTTGTAACAGCAACAATACCAGAAAAATCGGGAATAGCGAGTAGATTTTGAAGATTCTACGAAACCAACAATTCCGGATTGGGTATTGCGAACAGACTATTGCTCATGCGTTTCGCAGCCTCCTGCTTGAGCTGCATCTGCGGATGGCAGTAGGTGCGCTCCAGGAACGACGTATCGCCGTGACCGGCGAGATCTGCGACCGTATTTTTGTCCACGCCCTCATGCAGAAGCGTTGAAACAAAAAAGTGGCGCAGGGTGTGCAGGTGATAGGTTTTCGGCAGACCGATTTCTGCAAACAGGGCTTTCAGGTGCTTGCTGAACGTATCCGGATGGATGGGCGTGCCATCGTCTTTTGTGAAAATGTACTCTGGAAACGGGATGCCACTTTCATCGCGGAGTCTCATTTTGCGGTAGCAGAAGCCGCGCAGCAGACTGAACATTTCCTCGTTCATCGAGACTGTCCGTGTGCGTCCGTTTTTGGTTTTGCCCTCTTGCACACCCTCACCGGAAACAGTGCTGCGGGAATGCCGGATGATGATATAGCCCTCGTAGCTGCCAGTCACGATCACGTCCGACCAGCGCAGAGCGCACAGCTCGCCGCGCCGCATCCCCGTGCTGATGGCGAGAAAGTAGAACAGTTGGAAGACCGGTTCTTCATAGCAGAGGGCGGAGAGAAATTTCTGCATTTCCTCCATCGTCGGAATCTCCTGCGCCTTGCGTTCAGCGTCGGGACGGTCAATCATTCGTGCGGGATTTTTTTCAATGATCTCGTTGCGCTTCGCATCGCTCAGAACGGCAGACACAACGGTCAGGTATTTCTGCACCGTTTTTTCCTTGATCGGTTTTCCGCGATGGGTGCGCTTGCGGAGCTTTGCCAGCAGGTTTTCCAGCGCAATCGGGCGCAGCCGATTCAGCTTGATCGCGCCGATCTCCGGGAAGACCGTTTCGAGTGACCGGCGGTAAAAGGCAATTGTTCCGGGCGCATATTTCGTCTGTCGCTCCAGCCAGCCGCGGGCGTAAGTTTCAAACGTCATTTCAGCGTCCTCGCTGTACCCTTGCTTGAATAGCCGTTCCAGCCGCTCGGCTTCATGGTAAACGTACTGCTCAACGCCACGCTTCGGTATGCTATCCGGTACCTGAATCGTTTTCGCTTTGCAGACTTTACGTCCGTCGGTGCGGTAGCCGTTGCTGATGGTGATTTTATATTTTCGTTCCGCTACCTGTTTGATACTTGCCATCAAATTCCCCTTTCACATTTTTTGTTCCATTGACCATTCTTCGTGATCGTCCTCGGCATGGCCGAGGGCGGTTTTCTTTTGCCGGAGCTTCTTTCGGCGCTTGCTGTCGATATGCGGCGGCGTGGTCGCTCCGTCGCGCGTCGGTGCATCGTCCATCATCTGCTCCACAGCACGACCAAGCTGCACAGCGCCGCGCACAAGATCACCGCCGTAATCGAGACCCACGCGCACGTCCGGATTTTCTTCCGCGTCTCCTGCACCGTATTCGAAAGCTGCTTCTTCGTATCGTTCAGGATTGTGGTCAGGGCGTTCTTCGTAGTCTCGGTCAGCGCCGTGCAGCCGGAAGAATACTTCTCGTTCAGGCTCCCAGCCTGTTTCTCGAAATTTTCTGCGCTCATCTGCATCGCGTTCAGGGCTTCCTGCGCTTCCCGCTTTGTCAGGAGCTTTTTCAGGTCCGCGTCCAACTGCTTTGCCATAAAATTTGAAACGTAAATGTAAAATTAGCTTGATATTTACGGTGCTGGCGTTATAATGTTGATGTAAAGCAAGCTTGACTTTTTGAAAAGAGGTGTATACATGAAAAACTGCATTGCGGAAAAACGTAAAGCACGCGGGCTGACGCAGCAGCAACTTGCAAGCCTGCTTGGTGTAACGCGGCAGACCATTATTTCGTTGGAAAACGATAGATACAATCCGTCCATTCTTCTGGCGCACAAAATCGCGCAGATATTTGATGCGCGAATTGAGGATATTTTCATTTTCGAGGAGGAAGATGCATGAAACTGAAGGAACAGAAAAGACTTGGTATGCTGTATTTCGTACTTGGAGCCGTTTTGGCGATCGCAGGATATTTTATAAAAAGCAGTTGGCTTGCATCGTTTGGCGGCGGCGTTTGCGTGCTTGGGCTTGTCCGTCTGCTGCGCGCAGCCCGGCTCAGCCGTGATCCCGATCAGGCGGCTGATTATGATGCTTCGCTTCAGGACGAGCGAACAGCATATGTTGCAAATAAGGCGCGCAGTCTGACGTTTTTTATCTGCATTTACGCGCAGCTGCTTGCCGTCCTCGCAGCGATTCTGGTTTTCCATCAGCCGCTCATTGGCAAAGTTCTCTGCGCGCTGACTTGTATTCAATCGCTCATTTATACCGGGTGCTACTGGTATTACAATCGTAAATATTGATGGGTCGTTCCTGCCTGGAATTTACACGGCAGAATCCAAATTGGCGAACTGTACCTTGCCCATGTTCGCCAGTACCGTCAGCTGGTTGAGATTGTTGCCGATGGCTTTTTGCTGCCGCAGGACTTCTTTCAGTCCGTCAAGAATGATGATTTTCTTGCCCAGACAACAACTGATTACGTAGTCGCTCTGGCTCATGTGCGCCTGAACCGCTTTTTGGCGGATTGTCTCTAAGTCTTGTGCTGAGATTCGAATGCTGAATTGTTTATCTTTTCTCATGCTTCCTCCGTTCGTAAAAGTGGGTATGGGCTTCTGCCCGCAAACAGCATTTGGCAAGGAGCCGGTGCGCCGGCGACTAGCCAAATGCGATGCTGGCTCCTCCCGAACGGGAGGATTTTCCCCGCCGCGGCGGGGATTCCTTGCGCTGCTCCGGGACTTGCCCGCACGTTGGCGCAGCGTGGGCTTTTTCGGCTGCGCCGCGCACACACCCGCAGCCGGGGCGCAAAGCCGCACACAGCGGCAATACGCGCCTCATGGCGCGGCGCAGGCGCTCGGTCTGCCGACAGGGTCGATGTTTCCCACGGTGGGAAGATCGGCACCATCGGCCCTTTTCAGGCAAATCAGCCGTTCGCCGTTGCTCTTTCGGAACGATACCAAAATGCCGTTTTTCCTTAGAGAATCAACGCTTTTTCGGATTTGATGCGAAAGACTGTTCGGTGTCCAGCCTTCGATACCGGCAGGGTCGATCTTTTCTAGCAAGGCTTTTGCAGGGGCGCTGATTTCAGACTCTTTTTGCAGAAGTTCAGAGAGAAGATTTTCAATCCGAAGCGTTGAAATCCTAGAAACGCCACTGCAAGTTTTGCTGTCAGCAAGTAGCTTCCAGATGTGATCGTCCTCGCCAAGTTCGAGTTTTAACGTCCGGTCAGGGATGTCACGACCGGTGCAATGCAGCGAGGCAATGTTGGCAAGGCGAGAACTTTTCTGGAGAACAAAGGTTGAATCTGCCGCGCCGCTTAAGCCCGTCGAACCGGAGATCATGTTCATCGGATCATCATCATGGAGCTTCCGCAGATGATGAATCAATAGGATTGCAATGTGCTGATTGTCTGCAAGTTTTTTCAGAAGCCCGATGTCCTGATAGTCATTTGCGTACAAATTGCTGTCGCTGCCAGTGCCTCGAACGCGCTGCAAGGTATCAATCACAACGAGTTTCGTTGTCGGATGCTCCATTAAGAACTGCTCGATCTGCTGTTCCAACCCGTGCTTGAGCGTGTCGGCCATGATCGCAAAGTGCAGCGTCAGCGGCGCATCTTCCGTCAGGTCAAAGAGTCGCGTCTGGATGCGCTGGAACGAATCTTCGAGACTGAGATACAGCGCTTCGCCCTGCGTTGTTGCGAAATTCCAGAGCGCCTGCCCTTGTGCGACGCATAAGCAAAGCCACAAGGCCAGCCAAGACTTGCCGATTTTCGGCGCACCAGCGAGGATGTGCAGACCCTCCGGGAGCAGTTCCTCTACCAGAAACGGCGTTGGTTCATACGTCCGATTTTGCAGATCTTCTGCGTTGATGGTTTCCAGTTTAGTCATTTTTTCACTTCCTTTCGATATTATTTATTGTAGATACATTCTCTACAAATCTACAATCGGATGATAGCACAGCCATTGACATTCTACAATAGGTAATGTATCATTTATCCGCATACACTACACGAGTGAAAATACATTCTCTACAAAGGAGGCGCACGCGCATGGGCGTTTTGGGGAAAGATTTATTGGATTTTCATCGGCCGCGCACCAATACGAAGGTGGAGTTCG
>ERZ1106976.1476-NODE-1476-length-23526-cov-4.409654_pt1 | contig 23526 bp, 13 predicted proteins | sample MGYA00403687_ERZ1106976 | MGnify/ENA primary metagenome ERZ1106976 (study PRJEB35170, sample SAMEA104062446) | human gut metagenome | biome: human gut; feature: human-associated habitat; material: faeces | place: Denmark | collected 2013-02-22 ... | reverse complement strand
CTGTAGAACCGGAGGTAAAAAGAACATATACGGCGTCGGTATCAATCTGCCGTTCTCTGATACCGGCAAGTAAACGATCGTCGGATTCGGTATCCGCGGCAGTTTCATATAAAATACAAGAAGTTTTTCGACCTATTTTTTCAAGCGTGGGAAAGGACGCTTCATCGCATATGATAAGACAGTCTCCGAGAAGCTTAAAAATCAGTTCTATACGAAAAAGAGGCATTTCGACATCCATCGGTATATAGTAACAGCCAGCATACACAACTCCGAGAAATGCGGTAACCTCGCACGGGCTCTTTTTCATAAATACCGCCACCGGTTTTTTGTATATGCCGAGATGAGCAAGATAAGTGCCTATTCCGCGCGCTTCCGTCCAAACCCGGCGAAAAGACATTTCGCTTTTATCATCACAATAACATATTTTATCTGGTGTCTCATTTACCGTTTTTTCAAGATATTCAAGAACATTGGTCATCGCAAAAAATCCTTTCAGCCGGCATATTATATTCCGGAGTACCGTAAAGAATTCGGGTTACAAAGAATATATCCGTTATTCAAAACTCTGTCAAAAGCAAAATTCACCGAAAAAGAAACGGCGGTAAACAGCTTTGCCTATCATTATCATTTACGGAGCAATATCATATTGTGAATCAAGAGTTTCATCATAAACGTAATAACCGACATATATACCGGCATTTCCGGTAGCACTATTTTCTACCTGAGTATAATATTCGATATCACTCTTCGTCATTTTACCTGTCTTACCCGCATACTTCGCGATTGAATTCGGAAGCGGACAGGAATCAACAAAATACCACATTCCGTCTTCAAAGAGGACCAAGCTCCACCAGTGCCTTGAATTTCCGTCAATACGGCGGACTTCGGCATTTTCAATGTTCAAATAATCAAAGAGAAGAGAATTCAATGCATAATATGTATAACAGTCTCCGCCGCCGGTATTCATTCCTTCATAAGCCGCCGTATACACATCAGTTTTTGTTGACTTTCCGGTATAAGTGATCGCCTTTCTGGTATAATTCCAGACCGCATGAATCTTTTCATCGAGAGTCATAGAGTCATTTATTATTTTCGAGACAATTTTCTCCAATCTTGCATTCACTTTCTCTATCGATACCTTGACCACCGTGAGCGTCATTGTTGTCGTTGCAACGTTTCCCGAAGAATCTTTGGCAGTGTATATGATTTTATATTTACCTTCCTTATTTCTGTTCGCCGCAGAACTATCCACCGTAAAGGTAATTTCTTCACCGCTATTATCAGTGACGGACACGCCGTTTTTATAGGATACGGTATCGCCCACCGTTATCGTTTTATCCCTTATGCCCGAAAAAACAGGAGGTTCGGTATCTTTAATAACGCTCACAGCAGTCTCTACTATTGATTGATTCCCATACTCATCGGTAAGAAGAACCGAAACCGAAACATCGCCCTCGCGCGTAAAATCCGGATTCTCCGCATATGTAACGGTAACCTCGCTGTAATCGGATATATTCCGAACCAGTAAAGCGGGATCAAGGGTATGATTCATATATACCGATATCCCATCTACCGGCTCAGCTGAGGGCGGTTCAAGATCGGCAACCTCAAATATAACCTTATGCAAAATACCGTTTACTCTGATTTTTCCCTCATAGCTACCGATCACAGTCCTGTCAATAGTATTGGGCTCAAAATTTTCAAACGCGGCGTCAAGACCGGTATCGGTCAGATAATCCCATACAGTTATCTCATCACTGCTGCCTATCGATACCTTAACGACGGGTTTACATTCACTCACCGTAAGCTCTGCTGTCCTTTTTTCACTGCTTTTGTCATAAGTTAATACAAGCGTAACCGTATATTTTCCAACACTGTCTGTAACCGGAGTTTCCTCAAAGGAGACTTTTACACCGACAGGTTTATTCGCTCCTACAAAATCGTCAACACAAAGAGAAGCGCCGAGAAGAACGCTTACATCATGAGTAACCGTTTTCTCAAAGGCAGCAATTGCTTCAGCCGTCCCTGAATCCGAATCTGTTCCGAGAGGAGAGCCCCCGCTGCAAAACATATGCATCGTTATCAATACAAATACAACCAAGACGGGAGTAACCCCAACAAGAATCTTATTAAGAGATATTTTCTTTTCTCCCATAACCATTTATGACCTATCATCCTTGAAATACTGTGATTACGGCAATGAAAAATTACCGTTATGCAGGAAACGAACCTTCACGGATAACAAACGATTCTGTGAGAATATCAAACCGCTTCCATAAAATAATCCTGCCAAACACGGTGATTCAAATAAATACCATCAAAATCAGATATAAGTATAACACAATCTCCAAGATAAGTCAATATAAAATAAATAACTCTGTATATCTAAATGGTAGTGTTACAATAGAAGTGAGAGCAAAAAAATAGAAAAAGTGATTGAGTCATGTTAAAATAATGTTACCCCAAACAAATCTCAACAGAAAGGACTCAATCACTTCATGAAACATTATACCAGAAATAAGCGCTATTGTCCACATGAAATTACAACAAAAATCAATTCTGTGAAAATTTATCGTCAAACAGGGGATATTTCGTATGTTTGCAGGAAGTATAAGATTTCAAAATAAATGTGAATTTTCTTTAAAACATTTGCAAAATTGCTCGATATGTGATATACTATTATGAATAATTGTTTTTATTGATATTCAGAAGAATAGAAGGGGTATTATATGTCAGAAGTTCTCTTTGCTTCAGTCGCATATGCCAGATATGACGAAAAGCTCACTTTACCAGCAAAATTTGAGCGTCTGCTTGAAAAGTCGGGGCTTTCAAAAAAGATATGCGGTAAAAAAGTTGCCATAAAAATGCACGTCGGCAGTGGAACAGGGTATACTACGATTCCTCCTATTTTTATAATCAAGCTTGTCGACTTTATTCATAAATACGGAGGCGAATGTTTTGTCACCGATCACTATGTCTATCACCGTCATCCGGAAAGGCGCGGATACACCGAAGCTGCTCTTGGCTGTCCGGTCCTTGACGACTGCGGTTTCTTCGGAAAATATTACTATACCAAGGATGTAGACTTCAGAGAGCTTAAACATATTGATATAGCGGGACTCATCCACGATGCCGACTTCCTTATAGATTTTTCCCATTTCAAAGGACACGGGTGCTGCGCATACGGCGGAGCTACTAAAAAACATCGCCATGGGCTGCGTCACCGACAGAACCAGACGGGAAATACACAGCCTTGAAGGAGGACTTGTTTGGAATGCAGACAAATGCGTTCACTGCGGCAAATGCGTTGAGGCATGCAATCACTATGCAAACAGCTTTGATAAAAACGGAAAATATAATGTAAATTTTCATCACTGCACAAACTGTACCCACTGTGTTAAGGTATGCCCTACCGGCGCTATTACGCTGGATTCTCACGATTATCGCGATTTTCAATACGGTATGGCGCTTTGCACTAAAACCGTTCTTGATTCTTTTGAACCCGGCAATACCTATTTTATCAATGTTTTGACCTCGATAACCGCCCTGTGCGATTGCTGGGGACTTACAACACCTGCTTTAGTTCCGGATATAGGAATCATGGCGGGAGAAGATATCGTATCGGTTGAACAGGCTTCTCTTGACGCCGTAAAATTTGAAAATCTGATAGAAGTCGGAGTTCCTCAGGGAATGAAGCTGGGAAACCACGGGCATCTTTTTGAGCGGCTTCACGGAAAAGATCCGTATATGCAGCCCTTATGCCTTGAAAGAGTCGGGTTAGGTTCGGTTTCCTATAAACTGACAGAAATAAAATAACCTTTGAACAATAATAATGAGTATAGATCTTTTAGAAACACCATACAATGAAATATGTGAAATTGTCTCGTCGCTCGGATATCCTCCGTATCGCGCTAAACAGCTTTACGAATGGGCAGGCAAGGGAGTTTCCATCGATAAAATGGGAAATATTCCGAAAGAAATGCGTGAAAAGCTCATCGAAAACGGCTGTTTTATCTTTCTCCCCGAGATAAAGAAAAAGCTTGTTTCAAAGCTCGACGGAACCGTGAAATATCTTTTTGCTCTGCGAGACGGTCAGCTGATCGAAAGTGTAGTGATGAAGTATCACCACGGAAACACCATCTGCGTATCAAGTCAGGCAGGCTGCCGCATGGGATGCCGCTTCTGCGCTTCTACTCTTCGAGGGCTTGAAAGGAATCTTGCCGCCTCCGAGATACTCGGTCAGGTGATCGCCGCACAAAACGATACCGGAGAAAGAATTTCCAATATCGTCATGATGGGCATCGGAGAACCCTTTGATAATTACGACAATGTAATAAAGTTTCTTCATCTTGTGAACTCCGCGGATGGGCTCAACATCGGATACCGACACATTTCCCTTTCAACATGCGGCGTGGTTGACGGCATCATGAAGCTGTCGGAAGAAAATCTTCCGATCACTCTTTCCGTCTCTCTACACAACATTAATACCGAGGAAAGAAAACAGCTTATGCCGGTAACGGCAAAATGGAGTGTTGAAGATCTGCTTTCCGCCTGCCGTCATTACTTCAATAAAACCGGACGGAGAATATCCTTTGAATATACCCTCATCTCCGGTGTAAACGATTCTTCCCTCCATGCCGAGAGACTTGCCGAAGGTCTTGTTAGCGGGCTCGGAAAAGGCACTCCCATTCATGTAAACCTGATTCCTCTAAACGGCGTCTCGGAAAAAAGCTATCAAAGAAGCAACCCGGGCGCGGTGCTTTCCTTTCAAAAGCGTCTTTCAGAGCTTGGAATAAACGCAACGGTGAGACGCAGACTCGGATCTGACATAAACGCCTCCTGCGGTCAGCTGCGGTATAACGGTCAGGATTCGCTCTATACTAAAGCAGAACAGGGTATTTAAGGCAATACCGCTGTGTTCCGGAGGCAAAGATGCACCAGTCATATTTTTATCAAAAACGATATCAATTGAGGAGACAGGAGCGTCCCCTTTGCCGACGAAGCTTTTAAAATGTGACGGGAAAGGGACAAGCAGATATGCCGTCAAAGCGCAAGCCGTGAATCCGGCTATGCTGCCTTGCCAATATTTATTATTTACTCAAAATAAATTTAAGAAAGGAAGCGGACATTCATACTCTCGTTTCAATGTAAATTTTTGAAATGAAGTTTAGCTCCGCACTGCGGCAAAAATGTTTTTCAGCGGAAAAAGCGACATTGGAAAACGTCGCGCCACAAACCAGGACAGTTACAGTATCATTTCCCTTCCGGAGGACTGCTATCTCTGCACGGTGTGCGATGGCATGGGCGGAGCCAATGGGGGAAACGTGGCGAGCGAAATTGCATGTTCCGTCTACACAAAATATGTAAGCGACAACTTTATTCCGGAGGATCACAACCGTGCTTCCCTTCTTCGGAAAGCGGTCGCCGCCGCCAACACCGCTGTATATGAAAAAGCTCAAGCCGAGGATGCGCTCCGCGGAATGGGAACAACTCTTGTTTCGGCATTAGTTGAGAAAAACGGAACCGCTTGTGTCATCAATGTCGGTGACAGCAGAATGTATTCCGTAGACTCGGGACAAATGCGTCAAATAACCCGTGATCATTCTTATGTGCAGTATCTTGTTGACATGGGACAGCTCACGGTCAAAGAGGCTGAAAACGCTTCTATAAGGAACATAATTATCCGCTCAATAGGAAATGAGGAAGAATCGAATCCCGATCTCTTCACCCTCGATCTTTCGCCGGGCGGCTATATTCTGCTATGCTCCGACGGACTGACAAACTGCGTCGGAAATGACCTGATCGCGGAAGAAATTCACGCCGATACGCAGGAAGAGCTGGATCTCTGCGCAGAAAGGCTGATTGAATGCGCAAATGAAAGCGGCGGAATCGACAATATTACCGTTATTCTCGGAAAGATAGTATAAAAGGAAACTGATTCTGACATGGATACAATAGATAAGTATGTAGGAAAGCTTCTCGACAAAAGATATCATATTAGCAGAGTTCTCGGTGTCGGCGGAATGGCAGTGGTCTTTGAAGCACAAGATATAGTCATGAACCGTAAGGTTGCCGTTAAAATGCTGAAAGACGAGATTGCCGGTGACGAACAATCCGTTAGGAGATTCATCAATGAATCAAAAGCGGTTTCTATGCTATCTCATCCCAATATCGTCAAGATTTTTGACGTCTCGGTAAAAGGGAATCTCAAATATATTGTTATGGAACGCATCGAAGGAATTACCCTGAAAAGCTATATGCAAAAAAAGGGCGCCCTTTCCACCGATGAGGTTTTAAGCTATTCCGAGCAGGTTCTCAGCGCGCTTCAGCATGCACATACCAAGGGAATCATTCACCGGGATATAAAACCGCAGAATATCCTCCTTTTGCGAAACGGAAAGGTCAAGGTCACTGATTTCGGAATTGCAAAGCTTCCGAATGCAGAAACCGTTTCAATAGACGACAAAGCAATCGGAACCGTTTACTATATCAGTCCGGAGCAGGCAAGCGGCAAAGGCATCGATCAGCGAAGCGATCTTTACTCGGTCGGTGTTTTGATGTATGAGATGGCAAGCGGAGCACTCCCCTTCAATGCTGATACTCCGGTATCGGTGGCTTTGATGCAGGTAAACGATAAACCCAAAGCGCCAACCGAACTAAAACCGGATATTCCGCGGGGACTTGAACAGATTATCCTCGGTGCAATGGAAAAGAACCCCGACAGACGTTTTCAAAGCGCTGAACAGATGCTGAAATATATTGCACGCCTCAAAACAAATCCCAATTATGTTTTCAAAACCAGAGGCGCTTCTTCCGAAAACGGAGAAAACTCCGTCTCAATTGTGGAAAACGACATGAAAAAGAAAAACAAAAAAAAGAATAAACGTAAGCAAAGCCGTTCTATGTTTCCGATTATTCTCGGAGTTACAATCGCATTCGGATTTGTCCTTATCGCAAGCGGAATAACCATTCTGAACGCCGTGCTGAAGAGTTCAAATGAAAACACTCCGACGACTGTTGAAATTCCGTCAGTAGTCGGAGATATCTATGGAGAAGAGACAAAAAAACAGTTTGATTCCTCTATCTATAAGCTTGTTATTGATACGGTATACGATGCAAGTCAACCGGAAAACACCATTATTAAACAGGAACCGGAAGCCGGTGAAAAGCGCAAGGTTCTAAAAAACAAGCAATACTGTACTGTCACTCTGACAATAAGCAAGGGTGCCGAAAAGCTGAAGGTTCCCGACTATACGGTTCTTGAATACAGAAGCGTACAACTCGCCGCCGAAAAGCTCGGATTTAAATGTGAGCTTCGCGCCATAGCGAGCGAAACCGTTGATATAGGTTATGTGATTTCAACGGAGCCTGCCGCAAGAACCGAGGTTGAATACGGATCGACCTTGATCATATATTACAGCACCGGCACAACGGTTAAAAAAATTGAAGTTCCCGTATTAACTAATCTGACTCCGGTTGAAGCTTATAGCAAAATGAACGGAAATTTCAAGGTGGGCACTGTCACTTACGCAAATTCGGATGAAATCCCGGAGGGAAGAATCATTTCCCAAAGCATCAGTTCCGGAACACTGGCTGTAAAAGGAACCGCAATCAATTTTGTCATAAGCAAAGGTCCTCTCCCCATAACGACACATGAAACAGAACCTCCGGAGGATTCGACTGACGATTCTTCCGATCCCATTAATACAGATCCGCCGGAAACCACCGCTCCGAATCTCAACACCTAAAGAGCCGAAACAAAATGAACACTTTTCCATTAAAACTAAAAAAGCTAACGCAAATGCAGGTTGTTGCTCTCGGATATCTTGCGGTTATTGCTGTTGGAACATTTCTTCTGTGTCTTCCCTTTTCCTCTCGTTCCGGAGAATGGACAGGATTCACCGATGCCTTTATGACATCTACCTCCGCCGCATGCGTGACCGGTCTTATACCGGTCGGTACATATGTCCATTGGTCGGCTTTCGGTCAGATCGTTCTGCTTTTTCTCATGCAGATCGGCGGTATCGGAATCATGACGGTTGTAGCACTCTTTACAAAATTTCTCGGTCGGAACATGAATCTAAGCGAAAGAAAGCTCTTTATGCTCTCCTCGGGAAACGATTCTGTCGGAGGGGTTACAAAGCTTATACGTAGTGTTACCTGTTATACCCTATCTTTTGAGCTTATAGGAGCGCTTATTCTTGCAATTCGTTTCATACCGCGATCCGGATTCAAAGTAGGCTTGTGGAACGCCGTATTTCATTCTGTTTCAGCTTTCTGTAACGCCGGCTTTGATCTTATGGGACGGTACGGTGAATCCTCTCTTATGGGTTATACCGGAGACATCATCGTTAATGCAGTAATTATGCTGCTGATACTCGCTGGAGGCATGGGGTTTATCGTGTGGCAGGACATATTTGCCTGCCGCTTACACCCGAAAAAATTCTCACTCCATACAAAAGTTGTGCTTTTCATGACAGGCATTCTTTTTGTCGGAGGTGCTGTTCTCTTCTTTGTATTTGAGTTGAACAATCCGTCAATAAATCTTACGCTGAAGGAACGAATCCTTTCTGCAATGTTTAACTCTGTGACACCGCGTACTGCCGGCTTTAATACAGTTGACATTGCCACGCTTACAGACGGCAGCATCGCGCTCATGATCCTGCTTATGATCATCGGAGGCGCTCCGGGTTCTACCGCAGGCGGAATTAAAATAACAACACTCGTTGCGCTTCTTGCCGGCACGATAGCATCGGCACGTCAGGTTAACGCTACAAATATCTTTAAAAGACGCATCGACGGCGATCTTGTACGTCAGGCTTCGGCAATTGCCACGATCTATTTCGTCATATCCTCAGTAAGTATCGTCACGCTTTGCGCTATCGAACCGTTTTCCTTTACTCAAATAACCTTTGAAGTAGCGTCTGCTCTGTCAAACGTAGGAATGACTATGGGTATAACCTCATCATTATCGATTGTCTCAAAACTGATCATTTCGATGCTCATGTATTTCGGACGCGTAGGAATGATGTCCCTCGTCATTGCGCTTGCAGCAAAGCGGGAGAATATACCGATATCAAGACCGACCGAAAATATTCTGCTCTGAAACATAATCAAATACTACATAATACTGTGTTAAAAACCGTTTTTTGCTGTAATTTCAGACAAGTTTTAAATAGGCTTCAAAAAATCAAAGGTAAAGGCATACCACACAATGATTGTTGTGCAGTTGCGCCGCCGGATTTTTCGTCAGACAATACCAATTGAGGAGACAAGAGCGACTCCTCTGCCGACTAAATTGGTTAAGTATGACGGAATAATATAAGCTATGCGCAATACAGGCGTTTGCTGTGCACCCGGCGGTATTGCCTAAAATCTATCCCTGAAAAATCAAAGAGTTTAAAGAATAAAGGTAAAAAAGGAAACATTCATCATGAAAAATATGCTTGTCATAGGCATGGGACGCTTCGGGCAAAGGCTTGCCGAACGTCTTCTTGAGCTAAAAAACAATGTTATGATCGTTGACGATAATGCCAAAATCATAAATCAGCTTGCTCCGCACTTTACAAACGCTCAAATATGTGACTGTACCAATCCCGATGTGCTTCGTTCTCTCGGTGTGGATACTTTCGATATCTGCTTTGTCACTATCGGTGAAAATTTTCAATCGTCTCTGGAAATTTCCTCTCAGCTCAAAGAAATGGGCGCTAAACGTGTAATTTCCAAAGCAAACCGCGATATTCAAGCTAAATTTCTTCTCAGAAACGGCGCTGACGAGGTCGTCTATCCCGAAAGAGATATGGCTGAAAAGCTTGCAGTAAGATGTTCTGCCAATCTTATTTATGATTTTATCGAGCTCACCCCGGAATTTTCCATATTCGAAATTCCCACTCTACCGGAATGGATAGGCAAAACAATAGGACTTATTAATATACGACGCAAATACGGCATAAATGTTCTTACGATAAAGAAAAGCTCCTCTGAGCTTCTTATGCCAACCGCTGATTACCTTTTCGAACATGACGATCATGTCATAATCATCGGAAGAAAAAACGATGTGTTACGACTCATATCAAAATAACAAGACACTCGCGGCGCTTATCGGAAATATATCCCCGGTACAGCGCCGCGAATTATATATATTATCTTGAAAGTATTCGTAATATTTGTATACGTTTGTATTGTTTCCCATTCATATCAAAAGCTGTGAATAAAAATTCAGTTTTTTTATCTATTATTGCAATAAAATTTTCTTGACATTATCAAAGAATGAATGTATAATATTCGTATATCACATCGATTTTATGAATATATATACATTCAAAGGACAAAATCATGACAAAAATATTTATAGACGGAAGCGCAGGAACAACCGGACTGCGTATCAACGAGAGACTTTTGAGCAGAAAGGATATAAAGCTTATCAGCCTGCCGGAATCTTTAAGAAAAGATACGGAAGCAAGAAAAGAGGCTCTCAATTCCGCTGATATCGTATTTCTCTGCCTCCCGGATGAAGCGGCTGTTGAAGCGATGACACTTATCTCTAGTCCCCATACCGCCGTCATCGATACCTCAACCGCTCACAGGACAGAGCCGGAATGGTCTTACGGCTTCCCTGAGCTTTGGGGAAAAAGAGACGTTATCAAAAATTCAAGACGTATTGCAAATCCGGGCTGTCACGCAAGCGGTTTTATTGCTCTTACTGAGCCTCTTATCAGGGTTGGAATCATAAAAAAGGATACGCCGCTTACCTGCTTTTCTCTAACCGGCTACTCCGGCGGAGGGAAGAAAATGATTGCGGAATATGAATCGAAGGAACGCCCGCTATCTTACTCGGCTCCCAGGCAGTATGCACTCTCTCAGCAGCATAAGCACTTAAAGGAGATGACACGCATCAGCGGGCTGAAGACTTCCCCTGTTTTTTGCCCTATCGTTGCTGATTTTTACAGCGGCATGGAGGTAACCGTTCCGCTTTTTGCCGAATTGATAAACGGCTCGCCAAAGGATATAAAGGAAATTTATCAAAGCACCTATACGGGAAAAATCGTCCGATATTCCGAAAAGGCAGACGACAGAGGTTTTATCTCTGCCGCCATGCTGTCAGGACGTGACGACATGCTTATCACGGTATCGGGAAACGATGAGAGAATACTCCTGACTGCGATATTTGATAATTTGGGAAAAGGCGCTTCCGGCGCGGCAATTCAAAATATGAATATACTGCTCGGGGTTCAAGAAACCTGCGGGTTGAATATACCGAACAATTGAAAGGAAACGACATGAAAATAACGGAAGGCGGCGTCTGTGCCGCAAAAGGCTTCAAAGCCGGAGGAATACACTGCGGAATCCGCAAAAACCGCTCCAAACGCGACCTCGCGCTGATTTACAGCGAGACGCCTGCGACAGCAGCGGCAGTCTACACCACGAATCTCGTTAAAGGAGCGCCTTTAACCGTAACAAAAAAACACCTTTCCGACGGTATTGCACAGGCAGTGATCTGCAACAGCGGAAACGCCAATACCTGTAATGCCGACGGAATCGAAATCGCGGAAAAAATGAGTGATATCGCCGCCTCTGCTCTCGGAATTAAAGCAACCGATATCGTGATAGCTTCAACCGGAGTTATCGGACAACCGCTTGATATTACCCCGATTGCAAACGGAATTTCTCCGCTTGTCTCTTCCCTGTCCGCTTCAGGAAGCAAGGAAGCGGCGGAAGCAATTATGACCACCGATACGGTCGTCAAGGAAATTGCAGTAGAATTTACGATAGGCAGTAAAACGTGTCATATCGGAGGAATTGCAAAAGGGAGCGGTATGATACATCCTAACATGGCGACCATGCTGGTATTCATAACTACCGATGTTTCCATCTCCCCTGAAATGCTTGCTAAGGCACTGAAAAGCGATATTGCGGATACCTTTAATATGGTCAGTATAGACGGAGATACCTCCACAAATGATATGGTAACGGTGCTTGCCAACGGTATGGCGGGAAACGATACGATTAGCTCGGACGGAGAGGATTTTTCGGAATTTATGAAAGCCCTTAATACCGTCAACGTATATCTGTGCCGCATGATAGCAGGAGACGGGGAGGGGGCAACAAAGCTTCTTGAATGCAAAGTGAGCGGTGCAAAAACGATTCTCACTGCGAAAACGGTTGCCAAAAGCGTAATCTGTTCAAGCCTTCTGAAAGCCGCCATGTTCGGAGCCGACGCGAATTGGGGACGTGTTCTCTGCGCCATCGGCTACAGCGGAGCCGAGGTCGATGTAAACAAGATAAGCGTTTCCTTTGAATCGGAAGCAGGTTGTATCGACGTATGCCAAGATGGTTCGGGAATCGAATTTTCCGAACAAAAGGCAAAGGAAATACTGCTGAAAAAGGAAATCACCATTCATATCGGGCTTCACGACGGAGAAGCAGAGGCGACGGCATGGGGTTGTGATTTAACCTACGATTATGTAAAAATCAATGGCGATTACCGCACTTAAGCAGGAGATTACCGATGGACAGCTTATTTTCAAACTCGCAGCGCGCCGAGGTTATAACGCAGGCGCTTCCCTATATTCAGAAATACAACGGACAAATCGTAGTCGTTAAATACGGCGGGAACGCTATGATCAACGAGCAGCTCAAAGAACAGGTTATGATGGATATTGTTCTTCTGCGCTTAATCGGCGTAAAAGTGGTGCTTGTACATGGTGGAGGTCCCGAGATTAACGAAATTATGACAAAACTCGGAAAAAAAGCGGAATTTGTAGACGGCTTGCGGATAACCGACAAAGAAACCGTCGATATCGTTCAAATGGTTCTCGCCGGAAAAGTTAATAAATCTCTTGTCAATCTTCTTGAAATGAAGGGCGGAAAAGCCATGGGAATATCCGGCATTGACGGCGGTCTTATTACCGCTTCCATGCGGGATCCGCGTCTCGGTTTTGTCGGCAATATCAAGGAGATAAATATTGAACCGGTCACCGATCTTCTTGAAAACGGCTACATTCCCGTTATCTCCACAATAGGCTGCGACAAAGCCGGAAATATCTACAATATAAACGGAGACACTGCGGCGGCCTGTATTGCAGGCGCTCTGAACGCAAAGCGCCTGATTATGATGACCGACATCGCCGGAATTCTTCGCGACAAAGATGACCCGTCAACGCTGATTCCCGACATGACGATTCAGGAAGCGGAAAAGCTTTTTGAAGACGGGATCATATCCGGAGGAATGATTCCGAAGGTTAACTGCTGCATTGACGCAATACACCGGGGGGTAAAAAAAGTTATTATCATGGACGGACGGGTTCCTCATTCGATACTGATGGAAATCCTTACCGATGAGGGAGCCGGAACGATGGTTACGGGAGAATAGCGTGAAATTACATGAAATCGGACTTTTTGTACCGTTATTTCACGCGCAAATTTTCCTTAAAAATGGGCCCCAACCCATTTTTGTTTCCAAGGAAAACACAGTCGAATTTCATTCCTATTTGCGTTGACACTATGCGTCAGAATGGAGATTAAAATGAGTATTCTACAGGAAAAAGACAAAGCCTATATCGCCAATACTTATGCGCGCTATCCGGTCGAGATTGTATCAGGAAAAGGTTCCGTCGTCTTTGGTGGCGACGGAAAACGATATATCGACATGGGATCCGGAATCGGTGTCACCTCCTTCGGTATCGCCGACGAGATATGGAAAAAAGCGGTAATCGGTCAGCTTGACAAAGTTCAGCATATGTCAAATTTATATTATACTTCTCCCTGTGCCGAGCTTGCCGAGCTTCTATGCAAAAAAAACGGTATGAAAAAGGTTTTCTTCGGGAACTCCGGTGCGGAAGCAAATGAGTGTGCAATAAAAACAGCGCGGAAATATGCACAAGATAAAAAAGGAAACGAATATTTTAACATTATAACGCTAAAAAACAGCTTTCACGGTCGAACCATAACTACACTTTCCGCCACGGGACAGGAGCATTATCATGAGCTTTTTCAGCCCCTCACGCCCGGATTTTTATATGCAGATTCCGGAGATATCGCCGGTATCACAAGCATGATATCGCAAAATAAGGTTGCCGCGGTCATGATAGAATGTATCCAGGGTGAAGGCGGCGTTATCCCCCTTGAACCGGACTTTGTAAGAGAGCTTCGCACTTTGACCGAAAAAGAGGACATACTCCTCATCGTCGATGAGGTACAGACCGGAAACGGACGTACCGGAAAGCTTTATGCTTATATGAATTACGGAATCAAGCCGGATATTGTGACAACAGCAAAAGGACTCGGAGGCGGGCTTCCCATCGGAGCGGTCCTTCTCGGAGAAAAAGTTGAAAAAACGCTGGGATTCGGAGAACACGGCTCTACCTTCGGAGGAAACCCGGTATGCTGTGCCGGAGCAGTAAGCATTATCGAACGGCTTGACGACAAGCTTCTTGATACAGTAAATCAAAAAAGCCGATATATCTTTGACTCCTTCTCCGGAGCCGAAGGTATCCTCTCCGTATCCGGTATGGGACTTATGATAGGCATTAAAACCGTAAAACCTGCCTCTGAGATCGTAAAAGCCTGTATCGAAAAAGGAGTGCTCTGTCTCACTGCCAAAGACAAGGTACGACTTCTTCCCGCACTGAATATACCTATGGAGATTCTTCAGGAAGCAATAGAAATAATCAAAACCGTATGTGCGGAATAACGGAGTGTCTATGAAAAAAGCATACTTAATACTCGGAAACGGAGAAATATTTGAGGGAGAACGCATCGGTGCTGACGGAAGCTGTATGGGAGAGTTGGTCTTCACCACAGGAATGGAAGGATATCTTGAAACTCTGACAGATCCGAGCTACGCGGGACAAATCGTAATACAAACCTTTCCTCTCATCGGCAATTACGGCGTTATTGAAGAGGATTTTGAAGGAAAGCCGGCGCTTCACGGATATATTGTCAGGGAATGCTGCGATACCCCATCTAATTTCAGATGTCAGTACACCCTTGACGCATACTTGAAACATCAAGGAATTTGCGGGATCTGCGGAATCGATACAAGATATCTCACAACCGTTATACGGGAGGGAGGCGTTATGAACGCCGTAATATGCGATAAACTGCCGGAGAATGTAAACGATGCTCTTGCCGAAATAAACGCATATTCAGTAAAAAATGCCGTACCGAAGGTCAGTCGCAGACAAGCGGAAATATTTCCCGCCATAGGTCAAAAAAAGTATTCCGTGACACTTATCGATTACGGTGCGAAGCAAAATATCATAAGAAGCCTTTGCAGCCGCGGATGCGAGGTTACGGTGGTCCCTTATCATACCTCTGCCGAGAGTATTCTCTCCTCTGCTCCCGACGGCGTAATGCTTTCAAACGGGCCGGGAGATCCTGCGGAAAATCTCTCCTGTATTGCCGAACTGAAAAAACTGATAGGAAAGCTGCCTATTTTCGGAATATGTCTCGGACATCAACTAACCGCGCTTGCCATGGGAGGAAAAACCGAGAAGCTTCTTTACGGTCACAGAGGAGGAAATCAGCCTGTACACGATAATCTGACGGGGCGAACCTATATCACCAGTCAGAATCACGGATACGCCGTCATCAGCGACAGCCTCTCCGAGGCAGGTCAGATCAGCTTTGTTAATGCGAACGACGGAAGCTGCGAGGGAATAAACTATCCCGGGAAACAATGCTTTACCGTACAGTTTCATCCGGAGGCATGCTCCGGTCCGAAAGACACTGCTTTTCTGTTCGACAGATTCATTTCGATGATGGAGGACTCTAAAAATGCCAAAGGATAATACGATACGCAAAGTACTTGTAATCGGTTCGGGACCGATCATCATAGGTCAGGCTGCCGAATTTGATTATGCAGGAGCACAGGCATGCCGTGTTCTTAAGGAAGAGGGAATCAATGTTGTTCTCGTCAATTCCAATCCCGCCACAATTATGACGGATAAAACCCTTGCCGACGAAATCTATCTCGAACCCCTGAATCCGGAAACCGTCGCAAGAATTATTGAAAAAGAGCGTCCCGACGGACTTCTTGCCGGGCTCGGAGGACAAACAGGTCTTAACATTGCATTGAAGCTGTCAGAAAACGGAATTCTGCAAAAATACGGAGTTCGCCTACTCGGATCCGACATTGACGCCATCATGAAGGCGGAGGACAGAGAGCTTTTTCGTGATACGATGAAAAAAATAGGGCAGCCCTGTGTTCCGTCGGATATCGCAAACGATCTTGAAACCGCGCTCTCTGTTGCAGAAAACATCGGTTATCCTGTAATCGTCCGTCCGGCATTCACTCTCGGAGGCTCGGGCGGCGGCATTGCTTCCGACAAAGAGGAGCTTACGGTGATTGCTTCCGCAGGTCTTGATCTCTCCCCAATCACTCAGGTACTGATTGAGAAATGCATCTCCGGATGGAAGGAAATCGAATTTGAAACCATGCGGGATGCATGCGGAAATGTTATTGCCGTTTGTTCTATGGAGAATGTCGATCCGGTCGGAATACATACCGGAGATTCTATTGTAGTTGCTCCGGCGCTTACTCTTTCCGACAAGGAATATCAAATGCTCCGTACCGCCTCTCTTGATATTATTTCCTCCATAGGAATTGTCGGAGGCTGTAATTGTCAATTCGCACTGAATCCGAACAGCTTTGAATATGCAGTCATCGAAGTAAACCCGCGTGTTTCACGCTCCTCCGCTCTTGCCTCAAAAGCAACCGGATATCCGATTGCCAAAATTACCGCCAAGATTGCGCTCGGTTATCATCTTGACGAAATCAAAAACGATATCACCGGAAAGACATGCGCCTGCTTTGAGCCGGCTCTCGACTATGTCGTCGTAAAATTTCCGAAATGGCCGTTTGATAAATTTGCCGGCTCAAGTAGAAAGCTCGGAACGCAGATGAAAGCCACCGGTGAAGTCATGGCAATTGCTTCTTCGTTTGAAGCGGCGCTGATGAAAGCGGTACGCGGCGCAGAAATATCCCTGGATACGCTTAATGCCGCCCCCCTCTCCGATGAATCGATTTTGAAACGGCTTTCAGAGCAGAACGACAGACGTATATTCACTGTATTCGAGGCAATAAAAAACGGTATCCCGCTTGATCAGATACATGATATTACAAAAATTGATGACTGGTTTCTGCAAAAGCTGAAAAAGCTTGCTGATTTTGAAAAGAAAATAGCAAATACCACGCTTTCCGAGACGGACTACCTCAGTGCGAAAAAGCTCGGCTATACCGATTCCGCACTGAAAAGGATAACCGGGCTAAAAAATATTCCGCACCGTTCCGCAAGCTATAAAATGGTTGACACCTGCGCCGCGGAATTCAGAGCGGTTACACCCTATTTTTACTCCTGCTATGACAACTGCTGCGAATCAAGAAAGCATCCCCGCAGCGAACGAGATGTAATCATGGTAATCGGTTCCGGTCCTATCAGAATCGGACAAGGAATTGAGTTTGATTACAGCTCCGTACACTGTGTTAAAACGCTCAGAGAGCTTGGCTATGAAATTGTCCTTGTAAACAACAACCCTGAAACCGTCTCAACCGACTACGATATCTCCGACAGGCTCTATTTTGAACCTCTTACGCCGGAGGATGTAATGAACATCATTGAGGTTGAAAACCCAATCGGCGTTGTTGTGGCGTTCGGAGGTCAAACCGCAATAAAGCTGACACAATACCTTGATAAGCACGGAATCATGATCCTCGGCACTTCCGCCGAAAGCATTGATATCGCAGAGGACAGAAGCCGTTTTGACGCTCTCCTTGAGAGATTTGGAATAAGCAGACCGAGAGGGATGGGAGTTTCCGACACCGAAAGCGCGCTTCAGGCTGCGAAAGCTCTCGGATATCCGATCCTTCTCCGCCCGTCTTATGTAATCGGCGGTCAGAACATGGTCATTTCGAGGAGCGATGAACAAACGATACATTATATGGAGAATATTCTCTCCGGAGGTATCGATAATCCCGTTCTTATCGATAAATATATGCCCGGTACGGAGCTTGAAGTCGACGTAATCTCCGACGGAACGGACGTACTTATTCCCGGAATCATGGAGCATATTGAACGCGCCGGAATACACAGTGGAGATTCTATCGCCGTATACCCGCCCTATAATCTCAACGATAAATTTCTCAGCAAAATATGCGACTGCTCGGAAAAGCTGGCTCTTGCTCTCGGAACCAAGGGGCTTGTAAACATCCAGTATCTGATATACAACGATGAACTCTATGTCATCGAAGTCAATCCCCGCGCGTCCCGTACTATCCCGTACATCAGTAAGGTAACAAATGTACCCATGGTGGATATTGCTTCCAAGGTAATGCTCGGCGCTAAGCTTTCCGAGCTCGGCTGGGGAACGGGACTTTATCGCACGCCCCCCTACTGCGCCGTAAAAGTGCCGGTTTTTTCATTTGAAAAGCTAAACGATGCCAACTCGATTCTCGGACCGGAAATGAAATCCACCGGTGAAGTTCTCGGAGTAGGAAAAAACATGGCGGAAGCACTCTTTAAAGGTCTTACCGCCGCCGGCTTCAAGGTTCCTTCTCACAGAGGAAACAGAGGAATTCTTATCAGTGTTGAAGAAAACGATTATCAGGAAGTCATTCCCCTTGCCAAACGCTTCTATGACCTCGGAATCAAGCTTTATGCGACAATCGGAACGGCAAGGGAAATTTCCCGCATCGGGGTCCCGGTTACCTTTATCAAAAATTCGACGGACGGTAACGAGATCACCAATCTGATGGAAAGAAAAGCCCTTGATTACATTGTTTACACCGGCGCCGTGAAGGATGCCACCATGGGAGATTACATAGCGCTTCATCGTCGCGCTATGCAGCTGGGAATTCCATGTATAACCTCGCTTGACACGGCAAATGCCCTTGCCGATATGATATCCGGATGCTTTAACGCCGACAACACTGAGCTCGTTGATATCAACGCAATGCGCCGCTGGAGACAGAAAATCAACTTTACCAAAATGCATTCCTGCGGAAACGACTATATCTTTATAGAGAATTTCAACCACGCTATCACCTGCCCCGAATCGCTGTGCGTGAACCTCTGCACATCTCATTTCGGAATCGGAGGAGACGGAATCGTTCTGATAGAAGCCTCCAAAATTGCCGACGCCAAGATGCGCACCTTTAACCGTGACGGCAGTGAAGGACAAATGGCAGGAAATAACCTTCGCTGCGTTGCGAAGTATCTGTATGACAACGGTATGGTCAGAAGTGAGCATATGAAAATAGAAACCGCAAGCGGAATCAGAAAGCTGAAAATCTTTACCAGAGATGGAAAAGTCAGCTCGGTAACCGCAGAAATGGGAAAAGCCGATTTTTCCTCCGTCTCCGTGGGAGCTGCGGTATCTTCCGAAAACATGATCGCTTATCCGATATCCGTCTCAGATAAAGTATATACCGTCACCTGTGTCTCCATCGGAAATCCGCACTGCGTCCTATTCTGTGATAATGCCGAAGGACTTGAGCTTTCCGAAATAGGGCCTCTGTTTGAATATTCGGAATATTTCCCGAAAAGAATCAACACGGAATTTGTAAGAGTCATTAACAGAAGAAGTCTGCGCGTTCGCGTATGGGAACGCGGAAACGGCGAAACTCTTGCCTGCGGAACAGGAGCCTGTGCGGCGGCGGCCGCCGCCGTAAAAAACGGGCTTTGCGATTACGGCTGTGACATAACCGTTCGTCTTGACGGCGGCGACCTTACAGTAAACTATTCGGATAAAGGTATAACGTTAAGCGGAAGTGCCGTTTCAGTTTACGACGGAACCTTTGAATACTGACGTCTCCGATAAGAAGTCGTCTCCACATGTGAATTTAAGACACTACCGCCGGGTGCACGGCTATCGCCTTTGCTGCGATATGCTTGCGTCTATTCCGTCATACTTCACCCATTTTGTCGGCAGAAGAGCTCGCTCTTGATTCAATTTGTATCGTCTGACGAAAAATCCGGCGGCGCATTTCCGCAACAATCATTGTGCGGTATTGCCTTAAGTTAAATAAATCCCCTTAAAGCAACCCTTTTTGAAGGTTTGCTTTAAGGGGATTTATCATCTATCAAGATTTTTGTATTAGTATTAACCTTATCAAGGTTAATACCTTCTCAACAAAAATTGAAGCAGAAATTTTTGAAATATCCTTTCTCTTTTTCCTTTGATGTTGCTAAAAGCTCAAATTTTGAAATACTCCTTAAAAACAACCAAGCGGCAGTTGCCCGATACTGCACCGAGTCGGTACGGGACGGCAAAAATACAGAGCAGCAGCATATGATTCGAAACAGAAAATCCGAACATTTCGCCGGCAGTCATCGGCACACCTATCGATAACAATACCTGTACCGAATTTTTTCGTTATTCGGTAGGAAGCCAAGCTTGGCAGAATCATCTCTCCCGAAATTATCATAGTGATGATTCCCGCATACGAAACCGGAAATTCAAGCTCCACTCTCATTACCGGTCTGCTGCTCCGAGAAGTGAATCGGGAAGCCCAAAACTTATAAAGACAAGGTAATTAAACAAGCAAGAGTAAATCATATCGTGTCCTTTTACCTATCAAAGCATTACGGTATATTGGCCTGACTCAAGCGTGAAGCAAAATCTATTCCCGATTCTTACGGCATTAAGCTCCTCTGCGCCAAACTCAATTCCGTTTATCAAAACGGAATTTGCCTGACTGATCAGTTCAACTTTTGCGCTTGTTCCGACAGGAATTTTAATATCGTACTCATATCTGCCTCTTATCAGCTTCCAGCCGCACTCAATTCTGCCACGGCAAGAATTATAAGAAGCTTTTGCCGAACATATTCTGTTCTGCCCTTCCGGTATAAATCTGCGCATATCGGGCGTGGGGCGCAATATAAAGCGTTTGAATCCGGGTGCCGCCTCATCGGGTAAAATTCCGCACATCCCGGAATAAAGCCACTCTGCTACAGCACCGTAAGCATAATGATTAAAAGAATTCATACCTACATCGCCAAACCCTTTTTCAATGGTATAAGAGTTCCATCTCTCCCAAACGGTGGTAGCACCCTGTCTTACCGAATACAGCCAACTCGGATCTTTCGTTTGAAGAAGTAGGTCATAACAAAGATCGTCAAGTCCGACAGCGGCAAGTGTTTGGTTCAGTATACCGGTTCCTACAAATCCCGTGGAAAGCGTGAAATCATTTTTCTCAACCGCTTCCCGAAGCCTTGAGATCGCATTTTCACGATTCTCTCCTTCCATCATACCAAAAGCAAGAGGAAGAAGATATGAGGTCTGCGTATGGAAAGTAAGCTCTCCGTTTTTCAGATATTTTTCTTCGAAATACAGTATGATGCGCTGTCTCAGTATCTTATAATGTTTTTCACGTTCCGTTTTTCCGAGTAACGCACTAAATTTCTCCATAAGAAGCGCATCGTAAGCATAATAGCAAACGGCGATATACCTTTTGTCGGTCACATCGTAATTGAGCCAGTCCCCATAAGCGGTATTAGGTCCCTCAAGCCCGAATTGCTCAAGATATCCCATATATTCTTCCATTGAGGAATAATGATCCCGGATAATTCCGACATCGCCGTACATAAGCCATAAACGATACGGAACAATCAAACACGCGTCACCCCATGCCGCATTTCCGTTATTTCCGTCAAAAACACGCGGGATTACATCACAGTAAGCACCGTTATATCCTCTTTGGGAGTCGCGCGCATCGGCAAGCCATTTGTGCATAAAGGCGTCAATATCTGCCATATAAGAGGCAGCGCCGCAGAATATCTGTGTATCGCCCGTCCATCCGAGGCGCTCGTCACGCTGGGGACAATCAGTCGGTACAGAAAGATAATTCCCTCTCATTCCCCAAACAATATTGGAATACAGCCTATTAATCTCCGGATTATCGCAAGAAAATTCCCCGGTTTCGGCAATCTCGGAACCGATAATTTCTCCGACAACAGAATAAAGCTCTATGTCATGATCTGCTCTGATCTCTATATAGCGAAAGCCAAAAAAAGAATGTGTAGGAGTAAAGCTTTCTTCCGTTCCTCCCGCCGCAATATATACGATCCTTGCAAGAGCGGAACGATAGTTGCTAAGATATAAGCTGCCCTTCGCCCCATCGTTTCCTCTTGCTTTCTCTCCGCTGTCGTTGAGCATTTCGGCAAAGAAAATTTCAATTTTCGTACCGCGTTCCGTCTTAAAGCAAAGGCACGGACGTCCTACAATATTCTGTCCCATATCCAAAATAACGGACTGACCGGCAGGAAGCATATTTTTTTCACATCTGTCTCCCGCTCGCTTTGATACAACTCTGATTTTTCCGAAATCGGTCTCGTCCGGAATCGTTCCGTGATATATCACCGAAGTCAACGGATAACGGTAAAGCTCTGTCTTGACACGTATATTAGGCTTTTCAGCGCTCACGATCTCCCCGTCAAATTCATGAAACACAGCCGCAGGAAGCCACCGATGTACGTCCGGAGAAACAGAAGCATGTGGAATCGTTGCGTCATAGTATTCTCCATCCCAAATGTCCGCTCTCATAACAGGACCGCAGATGGCTGCCTCCCAATCCTCTCCTGTGGCAATAAGCTCGGAACTGCCGTCTTTATATGTAATCTCAATCTCGCCGCAGAAAGCGCAAGGCTTGTAACCATAATATCCGAAAGATATTCTTCCGCTCCACCAGCCAGGAGAAACCTCTGCGACAAATAGATTATTATCTCCGCATTGCGACGTAATCTCATATTCAAATTCAAATACACGATGTCTGTAATCGGTCCAACCTGGTTTCAATTCGTCAAAAACGGTTCCGGATGAGTTTTTTTCTCCGATTCTCTCTCCGTTTATATACATATCGAATATTCCGAGTGCAGTCGCACGCACAATAACCTTATCAATGTTCTTTTCCTTTACACAGAACGAACGCTTTACGGTAAGTATCCCCTCATACGGTTCCAGTCTGAGTTCATGGCTGTTGTATACCGCTACCTCCCATGTCTTCAGATAGGTACGGCACTTATATTCGGAGCTGCTGATAAATACTGCCTTTTTCATGATTCAAAATTCCTTTCATAAATAAATGAATCTCGGATTATTTTAATACTATTTTACCATATTCTGTACGCTTGTCAACCGATTTTATAAATAAAAGAAAAGATAAACCCTCAAAATTAAAATCTCGTAAATTGTAAAAGTAATACAACAGTAGCAAAACCCTTACATTTACAAAAAGAAATCGAATGCATTAAGTATGAGAAAAAAGAGAAAAATGTGGTAAAAGAAACCAAAAAAGGCATATCAAAACATGAAAGTCAACGAAGGATAAGGACGGATCCTGCAATAATGTCCTTTCAATGATAGTCTCACCCAATTCCAAAAAATTTCATTTCTCTTTCCCCTGATTTATTGTCCACTTTATTGACTATTATCCTATCTACGGTGAAGCTTAATCCAATTTGATATGTTGCTGTGACATATTCCATATTCATCGGCAAGACTTATAAAGGGGCAGTCGCACGTTAGTGC
>ERZ1106976.1464-NODE-1464-length-23608-cov-5.774721_pt1 | contig 23608 bp, 19 predicted proteins | sample MGYA00403687_ERZ1106976 | MGnify/ENA primary metagenome ERZ1106976 (study PRJEB35170, sample SAMEA104062446) | human gut metagenome | biome: human gut; feature: human-associated habitat; material: faeces | place: Denmark | collected 2013-02-22 ... | reverse complement strand
CAGCGGCAACGGTGGTGACCGAGAGGTGGTACTGGAGGTGGATGCACCGGCGGACAGTGTTGAGGCGGTCATGGAGGACAACCGCGCGGCATATAAAAGTAAGATCGATACTTTCACGAAGGAACACCCTGGCCGGGATGTGACCCTGACTGCGGACGACGGCCTGACCTTGCACGGCGTTTACTACGCCAATGCAGAGACCGCTGACACGCACCGTTGGGCCCTTGTACTGCACGGATACCGCGGTGACTACACAGGCGCGCTGCAGTTGGCAGCGCCCTATTATGAAGCTGGCTATCAGGTGATCGCACCCGACCTGCGGGCTTGCGGCGAGAGCGAGGGCGACTATGTAGGCATGGGGTGGCTGGATCGCAAGGACATACTGCGCTGGATCGATTTCATCCTTGCGGACGACCCGCAGGCGAAAATTGTTATCCACGGCATCTCAATGGGAGCGGCTACAACGATGATGACGGCAGGGGAGAGCACACCCGACAATGTGAAAGCCTTCGTGGAGGACTGCGGCTACACCAGCGTGTGGGATATTTTTTCCAGTGAGTTGCAGCTGCGGTTCGGGCTGCCGGAGTTCCCGATTTTGTATACGGCCAGCGGTGTCGCCAGGCTGCGCGCAGGGTACAGCTTCACCGAGGCGAGCGCCCTTGCGCAGGTAGCGCGCTGCGAAAAGCCTATGCTTTTCATCCACGGCACGGCGGACGACTTCATCCCCTACGAGATGATGGATACACTGTACAGTGCCAAGCCCGGCGACAACAAGGCCGAGCTGACCGCTGAGGGCGCGGGCCACGGTGAAGCCATGTACGCGTTGGGGGACAGCTACTGGGATACGGTGTTTGATTTTATTGCGCCTTATATGGCGTAATGCGTCGGATTCGATAGGAAAAAGCGGCACGGCGAAGGCTGTGCCGCCTTTGTGCTGCCTGGGCAGGATACGACGTACAATGCAGCAGGGGAGGGGTGAGAATGCAGTATACCGTTATCGAATTTTTCCAGTCGGAAACCGAGGAGGAGCGGCGGCGAAACCTTGAACGCCTTTTACAACAACTGCGGCCGATAAACGGCCCAAAGGACGGCGGCACCGATGCCCCCGCGTAAGGGCTGGGCGGCGGTCTACTGCCGCCTGAGCAAGGAGGACGAGGAAAAGACCGCGCGCGAGTCCGAGAGCATCCGCAACCAGCGGGCGCTGCTGCTGGCCTGGGCTGCGGAGCACGACTACCGCATTTATAGGGTATACACCGACGAGGACTACTCCGGCATTGACCGTGCGCGGCCCGGCTTCAACGCGATGCTGGCCGACGCGCGGGCGGGCAAATTTGAGGTCATTCTGGCAAAAACGCAGTCGCGGTTCACCCGTGACATGGAGTTGGTAGAAAAATATCTGCACGGACTGTTCCCGGAATGGGGCGTGCGGTTCATCGCGGTGCTGGACCATGTGGATACCTGCGACCCGGCAGGCAAAAAGGCACGCCAGATCAACGGACTTATCAATGAGTGGTACCTGGAGGATCTGTCCGGGAATGTGCGGGCTGTGCTGGACCACAAGCGGCACAGCGGGTGCTACATCGCCAGCTTTGCGCTGTACGGCTACCGCAAGAACCCCGACCTCACGGACCACATGTACGTCTACGGATCGGACGAGCCGAAGATCCTCCGGCTGATCGAGCAGGAGCCCGCATTGGGCGAGAAGCTCTCGCAGAAATTCGGCTACACGCTGGCCGAGGTGGTCTGGGCCGTGCGCGAGGAGATGGCCCTCACGGTCGAGGACGTGCTGGCGCGCCGCGTGCGGCTGCTGTTCGTCGACGCCCGCGAGGCGATGGCCGCCGCCCCGAAGGTCGCCGAAACGATGGCCCGCGAACTGGGCCGCGACCAGGCATGGATCGATGCGCAGGTCGAAAGTTTCACGAAGATGGCGAAAAATTATATCTTTGAAGCTTAAACGGACTTTAACCCAAGCTTAAAATGTTCAATTTTTTTAATCCTCCGGCTCCCAAACCGAGGCTCTCCCAGGACAAAATCCCGGCCAAATACGCGCAGATGCGTCTGCGCGTATTTTTGGGTGCGTTTCTGGGATACGCAGCCTACTATCTGGTGCGCAAGAATCTTTCGCTCGCAGCGCCAGGCATGATCGAGTCGGGACTCCTCGACAAGGCCAGCGTAGGACTCGCGGGTTCGGCGATCTCGATCGCCTATGCCTTCAGCAAGTTCATCATGGGCAGCCTTTCCGACCGTTCCGACGCACGCAAATTCCTTGTCGTAGGACTTATTCTCTCATCGTTGCTGATGATTTGCACGGGACTGATCCCTTACAGCCACACAAATCCCGGCATCAACGTAAGCATTATCTTCGGTCTGATGCTGCTGGTGGGCTGGCTTTCGGGCATGGGATGGCCTCCCTGCGGGCGTATCATGGCCCACTGGTTCTCCCAGAACGAACGCAGTTTCAAAATGTCGGTATGGAATACGTCGCACACGATCGGCAGTGGCTCGCTGGGACTGCTCGTAACCGCCGGAATCGCCATCTTCGCCATGCTGGGATGGGGCGACACGTGGCGTGCAGCCTTCATCTTCCCGAGTTGCGTGGCGCTTCTTCTGGCCGTTTTCTGCTGGTGGGCGCTGCGCGACACGCCCCAGGCCTGCGGGCTGCCTCCCATCGACGAATACCGCAACGATTACTCGGCGGTAAAGGCCGCCAAGGGAGAAGAACAGAAAATCCCCTTCAAAAAACTCTTCGTCGACTACATTTTCAAGAACAAGATTCTCTGGCTCATCGCCCTGGCCAACGCTTTCGTCTATCTGGTGCGTTACGGCATCAGCGACTGGGCGCCGGTCTACCTGCAGGAGATGAATATCATGGATGCCTCGCAGAGCAACCTGGCCTTCTCGCTGCACAACTACGCGGGCGTCCCCGGAACGATCATCTGCGGATGGATCTCGGCCAAATTCTTCAAGGGACGCTGCGCCCCGGCCAACGTGATCTACATGGTGTTGGTGCTGATCGGCATTCTGGTCTATTGGAAAGCCGCTCCCATTGCCCAGTCGCTGGCTGAAATCTTCGGCGGCGACCCTGCCGCCATCGGCCGCACGGTCGTCTACACGGCGCTCTGCGAAATCGGGTTCTGCATCTACGGTCCCGTGGCGCTGATCGGCATTCAGGCGCTGAACCTCGTGCCGAAGAATGCAGCCGGAACGGCCGCAGGATTCGTCGGGTTGTTCGGCTACCTGTTCGGCGACGCCGTGCTGGCGAAAATCGTCATGGGTTCGGTCGCCAACGACAACTCGCTGGGATGGAACGCCACCTTCTGGATGTTCATTGTCGCCAGCCTGCTTGCCACGGCATTCTGCGCCACAACCTGGAAACGCGAGAAACAGGCGCTCTCCCGATAGAAAATTCCCGCTAACGAATCGTGAAAGCCCTTAACTCCCGGTTAAGGGCTTTTTCACGCCCTCCGACCAGACGGTCGACCAAGGCATGGAAACGGGGCGAATGGTCGTGGTGAACCGTGTGGCAGAGTTCGTGGACGATCACATAGTCGCGCAGGTGCTCCGGAAGAGTCATCAGAAAGAGGCTCAACGAGATGTGGTTGCTCCCCGAGCAACTCCCCCACTTCGTGCGCGAGGCGCGGATCGAAAGTTTTTCGCACTTCAGGCCCGTCGCCTCCGACAGCCGCCCGATGCGGCCCGGCAGGTCGGCTTTCGCCGCACGGCGCAGCTCCTCGATGCGGGCTTTCCGCTCCTCGGGCGGCAACTGCGGAGGCAGGGATGCCCGCTTGCGGGCGAGCCGTTCGCGCGCCGCCCCGATCCATTCCGCTTTTTGCTCCAGAAAATCCAAAGCCCGTTTTTGCGGCACCCCGCAGGGGAACGAAAGCCGCACGGCGCCCGTGGCGCGCACCGAAATCGAAATGCGGCGGGCGCGCACGGTCTGCGAGAGGGTCACCTCGCCCAGCCGGGGATGCACATAGAGGGAGGTCATCGCATCAGCACAGCATTGATCGCCATTCCCTGTATTACAACGGCAGAATCCGTACGTTCCAACTTAATATTTTCGAACAGAATCCGGCAACGGTCATCGCGGTAATCCAACAGCCGCAGCAACTGCTCCGGCGCAGGCTCGCACGCTTCGGCCGGATCGAATCCGCTCCTTTCCAGCTGGCGTTCCAGCAAATCCCGACAGGAAATCCGGTACACGGCACACTCCTCCCCCAAAAACAGACGAAGCGTATCGTTGCTGACATCATAACTATGATCGTTGTACCAGTTCCGGAGATTCGTATAATAATGCGGATATTCCGCATTTACCTCAAACCGGACATTAACGGGCGCCTCCAGTTCAATAATATTGGTATCGACACATGTATCGACACAGCTCCAATCATAGCCCCACCTCACGTAATCGCGCATCGCTTCGGGGAAAATCGCGGCCAGATCATCGAGGTCCTTCACGCCGAAACGGGCGAAAGCCGCGCTGTCGCGGCGGATATAGTCGAGCGACTCGTAGAGTTTCCGGTACTCCTTCTTATAAACGGTATCGGCCAGCGGCATCGGCGTCAGCAGCAGCCGTCCGTCCCCGCCGAGGCGTCCGAGCCGCTCCGCCACCCGCTCCGCGCGCTGCGTCTGCGACTGCACGGCGATACGCTCCGGCTCGAGGAAGGGAACGTAAGCCAGCGCGGCGAAGCTCACCCATGCCGCAAGACACACCCACAGGTAACGGCCCGTACGCTGCGAAAGGAACAACAGCACGCAGAGGGTCATCAGACCGCCGCACACCACGAGGTAGACGCGCGGTTCGGTCAGGCCGTATTCGTTCGTGCGGCGCACCACGCCGATCCAGAACAGCGCCAGCACGGGCAGCGACACAAGGCTGAAACGGTCGAAAAACCAGTCGTAAATCCGTTTTTCAAGCAGCCGCCCCAGCGCCTTCACGGCCAGCGCCGTCATCGTGAACCCGAAGACCAGATAGGCCACGCCGCCCTCGGGCAGCGTCCACGTGACGAGGATTTTGGCCATGTAGAGGTAGAGAATCGCGGCGTAGATCAGCAGCGCGGGCGTCACGATGTAGTTCAGCAGCATTTCGAGGATGCGGCTGCCGCGCAGTTCGGCGTCCCGCCAGCGGTCGGCCATCATCAGGAACAGCAGCGGCACGGCCAGCGTCTCGCAGATCGTCACGGCCCACACCGCGACGTGTTCGATCCACGCTCCGTCGAGGCCGAAGATATAGGTCGCCGAATAGAGTATCGCATAGAACAGCCCCAGCGCGACATTGGCGAACAGCAGGGCCAGCGCACCCGAGCGCAGCCAGACGAGCGCGCCGTTGACGAACCGGTCGTTGCGCACGGCCCGCAGGCTCAACAGCAACAGCAGCGGCGCCAGTATGCCGAGCGAAATGCGGAAAGACGCGCTTTCGATCCAGTCGCCGAGACCGCTCCAAAACGTCAGCGGCACGATCGGCGCCCACACGACCCAATAGACTTTCCGCCACGGTCCGCGCCCCGCCAGGTTGTTGACGGCAAGCGCCAGGGCGAAGAACAGCGGCACGAGACCGAGTCTATTAAACAATTCCTCCTCGCTCCAGTCGAGTTCGTAGGTGAGCAGGCACCGGATGCAGGCGTAGAGCGCCAGGAGCGTTTCGACCGGGTACGACCGCACGACCCGCACGGCCCCTTCGCGGAGCCAGCGCAGGCAGTATTCGAGTTTGGCTTTCACAGAATTATGATTTTGATTATCGGCTTTGCATATTCGTTCGTCATGGCGAGGCGTCGTCAGATGCCGCGGCCATCTGCGGAGAGTGTCGTAACGCCGCAAGGATTGCCGCGTCGCTGCGCTCCCCGCAATGACGGGACTCCGTCTCCTCCTTTCAGTTCTCCGGCCCGATGCGCTGGCGCACGACCTCGAACAGCATCACGGCCGCCGCGGCCGAGACGTTGAGCGACTCGATGTGGCCGATCAGCGGAATGGCCAGCTGCTCGTCACAGAGTTTGAGCACCTCTTTCGAGATACCCGTATCCTCGGCGCCCATCACGATCACCGTAGGACGGCGGAAATCGGCATCGTAGAGCAGTTTGCGGCTCTTCTCGGTCGCGGCGACGATCTGGAATCCCTCGGTTTGCAGCAGTTTGACCGTATTGCGGATCGAACCCACGCGACAGACCGGAATCGCCGTCAGCGCCCCCGCCGACGAGCGGATCGCCTCGGCGTTCACCGGCGCCGAATTCTTCAGCGGCGTAATCAGCCCGTGCGCCCCGGCGCACTCGGCCGAGCGGGCGATGGCTCCGAAGTTGCGGACGTCGGTCACCCCGTCGAAAATCACCACCAGCGGCGTTTCGTCTTCGGGCACGCGCTCCAGAATATCGGCCAGCCCGACATATTCGATGGCCGAGATCTGCGCCACGACGCCCTGATGGTTGCCGCGCGTCAGGCGGTTGAGTTTCTCGACCGGCACCTCCTGCACACGCACCTTATGCCGGAAGCAGAGGTCTCTCAACTCCGACATCAACTGCCCCTCGGCGCCCTTGCGGATGTAGAGCTTTTCGATCTGTTTTCCGGCCTCGATCGCTTCGGCCACGGGACGTATCCCGAAAATGATATTGTCCATATCCGTATGATTTACTGTTTTCCAATCGCCTATCCCGCACACCGGAGATGCGGCCGAGCAGGCTATCCCTGCTCTTCGACTATTTCAAGTTCGTACGACGCCTTCTCCCACTCGTGCATCTGGTGGTCGTAGCGGGCTTTCAGGTCGTTGTAAGCCTTGTAGTCGGCTTCGTTGTATTCGGTCGCGGCGGCGAATTTCGCATCATACGCCGCGATCTGCTTCTCGATTTCGGCCAGCTCCGCTTCGACCGTCTCGACCGCCCGGCGCAGTTTGCGGAGCTGCTTCTCCTGCTCCTTGCGCTGCTCGTAGGTCAGTTTCCCCGACGCCGCGGCGTCCCTGTTCGCAGCGGGCTGCGCGGCGGATTTCGCCGCGGGATTCGCCGCGGGATTCGCCGCCGGTTTTGCCGGAGCGTCGCGGCGTTCGATCTCCTGCAGGGATTCCAGCTTGCGCTTTTCAAGGAAGTAATAGATACCGCCGAGGTACTCCTTCACCCCGCCGTCGCGGAACTCGTAGACCTTCTGCACCATGCCATCCAGAAATTCACGGTCGTGCGAAACGACCACGACCGTGCCGTCGTACTTCATGATGGCACTCTTCAGGATGTCCTTCGAACGCATGTCCATATGGTTCGTCGGCTCGTCGAGAATCAGCAGGTTGCGCGGTTCGAGCATCATGCGGGCCATCGCCAGACGCGCCCGCTCGCCGCCCGACAGAACCTTGACCTTCTTGTCGATGTCTTCGCCGCGGAACAGGAACGCACCCAGAATATCGCGCAGGCGGGTGCGGATATCCCCCACCGCCACCCGGTCGAGCGTATCGTACACCGTGAATTCGCCGTCCATCAGGTCGTCCTGATTCTGGGCGTAGTAACCGATATTGACGTTGGCGCCGAGCCGCACCGAACCCTCGGTCGGCGTCAGCTGGCCGATCAGCATGCGCGCCAGCGTGGTCTTGCCCTCGCCGTTGCGCCCTACCAGCGCGATCTTGTCGCCCTTTTCGATGATGAAATTCGCACCGCTGAAGACATGCTTCGTCCCGAACGACATGCCGGCCTCGTTGATCTCGGCCACGATCTGTCCCGAACGGGGCGCAGGCGGGAATTTGATGTTGAGCGTCGAAAGATCCTCCTCCTCGATTTCGAGCCGCTCCAGCCGCTCCAGCTGCTTGATGCGCGACTGCACCTGATTCGATTTGGTGGGTTTATAGCGGAACTTCTCGATGAACTCTTCGGTCTTCTCGATCATCCGCTGCTGGTTTTCGTAAGCGGCCATCTGCTGCGCCCGGCGTTCGGCGCGCAGCACGACGTATTTCGAATAGGAGACCTTGTAATCGGTCACCTTGCCCAGCGACAGCTCGACCGTGCGGTTGGTCACGTTGTCCAGAAAAGCGCGGTCGTGCGAGATGAGCAGCACCGCCCCGTTGTAGTTTTTCAGGTACTCCTCCAGCCATTGGATCGACTCGATGTCAAGGTGGTTGGTCGGCTCGTCCAGCAGAAAGATCGAAGGACGGCGCAGCAGCAGTTTCGCCAGCTCGATACGCATGCGCCAGCCGCCCGAAAACTCGCTCGTGGCGCGGCCGAAATCCGTGCGCTTGAATCCGAGGCCCAGCAGCGTCTTTTCGATGTCGGCTTCGCGGGTGTCGCCTCCGAGGATATGGTAGTGGTCCTGCGCGTCGTTCAGACGATGCAGAAGCTGTTCGTATCCGGCGCTTTCGTAATCGGTGCGTTCGGCGATCTCGCGCGTCAGAGAGGCGATTTCCGCCTCCAGCCGCAGCACCTCATCGAAGGCTTTGGCCGTCTCTTCGGCCAGCGTCGTGGTGTCGGCCACGCGCATCGTCTGCGGCAGATAGCCGATCGTACATTCGCCGTTCAGGGTCACATGGCCCGACGTGGGCTGCTGTTCGCCCGTGATGATGCGCAGCAGCGTGGTTTTTCCCGCACCGTTGCGGCCCACCAGACCGATGCGGTCCTTCGGGTTGATCAGAAATGAGATATTGTCGAAGAGGGTCCAGCCCCCGTAGCTTACAGTAAGGTTGTCTAACGAAATCATGGCATCTGTAAAATCACCGCAAAGTTAATGATTTAATCCGACATATCGCTATCTTTGCAAGTCCTAAGATAGGATACTCCCCGGAGAAGCCCGAAATAAATTCCGCCTTGTCTCCCGGTTTTCGCTATCTTTGAAATCCGAAACGAAGTCTGTCATGGAAAAATTGATCCGATACCTGCGCTTCATCCGCGAAGCCGAGCGGCTGAAAAACGTACTGCGCACCGCCTACACCTCGGAAGGACGGCACGAAAGCACCGCCGAACACTCGTGGCGGCTGGCGCTGCTGGCCGCCGTGCTGACCGGCGAGCGGCCCGAACTGGACATGCAACGGGTGGTGCTGATGTGTCTGATTCACGATCTGGGCGAAGCCTTCGACGGCGACGTTCCGGCCATTGCGCAGACCGCGCCCGGAGTCAAAGCCGCCTCGGAGCTGGCGGCCATGGAGCGGCTGACACGACTGCTCCCGCCGGAAGCGGGAGCCACGATACGGGAAATATGGGAAGAGTACGAAGCCTGCCAGACGCCGGAGGCACGCTGGGTGAAGGCCCTCGACAAGGCCGAAACGATCATCCAGCACAATCAGGGCGCCAATCCCGCCGGATTCGATTACGCATTCAACCTCACCTACGGAAGCGAATACTTCGACGACGGAGCGCTGCTAAGCGATCTGCGGCTGCTACTCGACGAAGAGACCGGACGGCACGTCAGGCGTTGAGCATCTTCACGATCTCGGCCTGCGGGTCCTCGGCCCCGAACACGGCGTTGCCGGCCACCAGCACGTCGGCGCCCGCTCCGAAAACCTCGTGCGCGTTGTGCGACGAAATGCCGCCGTCCACCTCGATGATCGTCTCCGTCCCCAGCTCGTCGGCCAATGCGCGCAGCTGCGCGATCTTTTCGAGCGACGCGGGAATGAACGCCTGCCCGCCGAAACCGGGTTCGACGCTCATGATCAGCACCAGATCGATCTGCGGCAGAATGTCGCGCAACACCTCGACCGAAGTGGCCGGCTTGATCGACACCCCCACCTTTGCACCCGCGTTGCGGATCATTTCGATACATCCCTTGGGGTTGTAGGTGGCTTCGTAATGGAACGTCACCACGTCGGCGCCCGCCTCGGCGAAGCGCGCCACGTAACGTTCCGGCTCGACGATCATCAGATGCACGTCGAGACACTTCGCCGTCGCCTTGCGAATGGCTTTCAGCACGGGAAATCCGAAAGAGATATTCGGCACGAAAACACCGTCCATCACGTCTATATGGACCCATTCGGCCGCACTGCGGTCGATCATCTGCGTATCGCGCTCCAAATGGCCGAAATCGGCCGACAGCATCGAAGGTGCTACTATTCTGTTCATTGCTCGGTTAATATCGTGTTCTACAGACAAAGATAGTCATTTTTCGCAGATTCCCGCACTCCGGAGCGGGATTGCGCCGCGGAATATACAATTCGGCAGGCTCTGCGGCCATGCGTTTCCGGACAAACCGCCCGGACTGCCGCGCCTCAGCGCCTCACCCGATTCAGGCTATTGATTTTCCGGCGGATCGCCGCCCCGTTGAACAACGAAAGCAGAAGCGCAAGCGCAACGCCGCACAAAACCGTAAGCCCCAATCCCGCAGGCCGGTAATCCTCCTGCAGGGCGGCCAGCGAGGGCAAATAGCAGAGACGCACCAGCCACACCGCCAGCAGAGCCACGCACAGCACGCCCAGATTCAATCCGAGCGTCAGCAGCTGATAGGGCCGCGCCACACGGGAGGGGGCATATCCCAGCAGGAGCAGGTTCTCCATTTTGCCGCTGTTCTTCTGCAACAGCAGGAAGATACTCAGCATCAGGATATAGAACGACATCGCACTGAACACCAGTCCCACGCCGGCCACGCCGCCCGCGGCGATCCGCAGGAAGCGGGCCGCCCTGCCGTCGTCCCGGCGGTCCCCCTCGGCTTCATAGCCCTTGCGGGCGAGGTAATCCGTCACGGCCGCATCGACCGGACGGTCGGTCTCGACGATAATCCGCGCCGGCTGTTTCGCGGCTCCGCTCCCGAAGCGCCCGTTCGACCAGCGGATGAACGCATCGGGCACCAGAATCGTATTCAAACGGTTGGACAACCCGACGATCCGCCCGCGGAACTGCTCCCGATGTCCGTTACCCGCAATCTCGATGCCGAGTGAGACCCGGCGGAAGATGCCTTCCGATATCTGCGGCAGTCCCTGCGACCGGGCGAATCCGTAATTATAGAGGTTCAGGTAGTTGCGCGGAATGATGATGGGGATGTCCCTGTCCCCGGCCTTGTAATCCCAATTTTCGGCCCCGACGTCGAGGAAGCGGTCGGGCACCGACTCGAAAAACAGGTAGGTCGAAAGCTCCACGCCGCCCATGCCGACCGTTCCCTTTATCCGGTAATCGGCAGGCGTGAAGGCCCCGGCTTCGCGCACGAAGGGCTGCGCCCGCAGGTCGGCCAGCTCTTCGGCCGTAAAGTCGCTGCTGCCCAGTCCGATCGCCTGAAGCGCCCCGACCTGCTTCGACAGCACCAGATAATCGCCCCGCATGAACGAATCGGGCCGGTCGAAAACCGGCAGGACGTCGCGGTATGCCTGCAAAGCCGTCAGCACGATCGCCATGCCGACCAATCCGGCGAGAGTGAATCCGACGGTCTGGGCCATGCTCAGATGACAGCGCAGCAATTTCCAAAGCAACCTCATAACGTAAAGATTTTATGGTACGGCAGCCGGAGCCGACTGCCGACCGAGGTGACGATCACTCCCGCTCCCTGCGCCTGCGCGCCCTCCAGCAGCAACGCCGAGAGCACCTCCCCGTTGGCGGCGTCGAGATGGCTCACCGGCTCGTCGAGCAGGATGAAATCGAAGGGCTGGCACAAACAGCGGATGAATGCGACGCGCTGCTGCTGCCCGAACGAGAGCTTCCCGGCCGGAGTATCCCGCTTGCCGGCGATCCCCGCAGCTTCGAGCAGGCGCTCGATCCGGTCCGGTGTCAAAAAGTGGGTAAGTTCGTTCTTCAGCGCGAGATTCTCCGCCACGGTCAGCTCCCCGAACAGACGCAGGTCCTGAAAGAGCATGCTCAGCGACCGGCGGCGCAGTTCGCCCCACTGCGCCACGGAAAGCGTCCGGCAGTCCGCAGCGTCGAACAGGATGCGGCCCGCATAGTCGGTTCTGGCCCCGTACAGAAAACTGCACAACGAAGACTTTCCGGTTCCCGAAGCGGCTTCGACCAGATAATACTCCCCCTTGCGGAATGTCACGTCATGCAGCCACAAGTCCGATTTCGGCGGCTCCGGATTGCCCGCAAAGGCGTCAGGCAGCACCTGCTGCAAAGTAATCGACTCCATACATCATCTGTTTCAGGAAAAGCGGCCGTTCTTCGAGGACGGCCGCTTTTCTCTGTTTCCACGGATATTACAAATTCGCTTCCGGCACGTACTGACGAATCAGCTCGCCGGTCTTGCCGCAAATGGTCTTGAACGAGTTCTGCTCCTTGTCCACCATGTTTACGATCATCGTGCCGCCCTTCATCGTACCATAGGCTTCCATGTCGTCGAACATGCCGAGCACGGAGAGCGCCGCTTCCGCCTGCGGAGTGACATTGCCGCCGAGCAGTTGGGCGATCATCGCGTTCAGCCCCTCGAAATCGAGGTAGAAGGTCGAGGACTGACCTTTGAAAATCTTATCCATCGACTCCATCGACGCGATTTCGCCGCCGTCGAGCGCCATCTTCACGACCGCGTCGGTCGTGCAGTAGAGCACGTCGCCCTTCACGCCGAACAGGATCGTCACGCCGCCCATGTTCAACGTGTATTCACCCTCTGCGGTCTGCCGAACCGGCATGCCGGCCATGTTGGTGACGATCGTCTGCAGCACGGCCGGGTCTTTCACCTGCGCCAGCATCGACGCCACGGGATATTTGCCGTCGATGCCCATTCCTGAGAAGGAAAGCAGGAAGTCGCCGTCGAAGGGTTCCATCACCTGCTTGACCATCGGATTTGCCATCAGCATGCCGTAACCGGGCATCGCCGAGAGCATCGAATAGAGCTTTTCGCCGTTGAGTCCCAGCGACATCGCGCCGATCGAAGCGGCCGGCACATAGCGCAGCAGCGCTCCGGTCTGGGGCTTGACATAGGCGTAGAAATCCATCATCTTGGCTTCGCTCTCCTTGTCCTTGTACGACACGGCGGCCTCCGTAACGATCCGGCCCTTCTCGAAATTGACCGAACCGACCATCGTCATCCCCTTCAGCGCATCCATCATCGGCATCGAGCTGAGCATCGGATTGTTCATCATGGGGAGTATCTCACCGTACGAAAGCACCATGTTGATGTCGTTCTTCCGGGCGAGCTGCTCCGCAACGGCCTTGTCGCCCATCAGGCTCTCGCCGCTCTGCTGGGCGAACAGCTTGCGCACGTCGCCGGCCAGATCGTCAACGCCGTTCTGCACGAAATAGACCATGAACGCGATGTCGTTGTAGGCGCACAAAACGCCGGCATCGCCCTCTTTACCCAGATCGACGACCGAAACGCCGCCCTTGGTTTCGGGCGCGACACCGCTCTTTTCGTTGATCCGCGCAAGCAGAGCGTCGAATTTGGCCTTGTCGCCGATCGGCAGCAGCAGACCGCCCCGCATAACGGGAGCATCGACAGTGCCTTCCATCGCCGCAAAGAAGAAAAAATCCTTTTTCACGTCGATACCCGATTCGCCCGGATTCTTCAGCAAGGCGAGCAGGTACTCCTTCTCCTCGGCGGAGAGGTTCTGGTCTTTATCCAGTTCGGCCTTGATCCGGACATAAAGCGGATGCTGGTCCAAATCGCCGGCTTCGCACTTCTGCATCAGCGATGCGGGATTGACCGACACGGTCATAAACGAGTCTGCGGGCAGGATGCTGCGGTAATCCGCGCTGCCGCCGCAGGAAACAATCAGCATGGACGCCGCCGCAAGGCAGGCCAGCTTCAAAGGTCGTAAGAAATTCTTCATATGCTTCAAATTTAAAATGAATCCGATTAAGGAACAAAACTATAAAAAATCGGCAAACCGCACGCTGTTTCAGGCAAATAAATTCGCATTCGGCGCCAAAATATTCCGCATGCGCCCCGAACGGCTCGTTTTCCGGGAATAAATTGCTATTTTTGCATGGAATAGATTACCGCACAAGCCATGACCCCGACCTCGCTTTTCATACTGACAACCTGCTGCCTGACAGCCATCCTCGCCATCGTCCTGCTGCTCTGGCATCGGGAATCCCGCCGTCTCGGCGCGTCGAACGCCGACGCCGAAGCGCGCGAACGCGACGCCGCCGCCCGTCTTTCGGCCGCCGAAGCCCGGCTGGCCGCAGCCGAGCAGGCCGTGTCGGCCGAAAGGGAGCTTCGCCAGCGGTACGAAGCGCAGGCACAAGCACTGACCGAACAGCGGACCCGCACCGAAGCGGAGCTGGCGGCGCTCCGGGCCTCGTCCGAGACGGAACTCGCGTCGCTGCGGGCGAAAAACGCCGAGGAGCGTGCGGCCGAGAAGGCCGAGCGCGAAAAGCTGGAGGAGACCTTCCGGGCGCAGTTCAAAAACCTCGCGACCGAAATTCTGGGCGAACACTCGGTGCGCTTCCGCCAAACCAGTCAGGAGCAGATCGACAGTCTGCTGAAACCCTTCCGCGACAACATCACCGACTTCCGCAAGCGGGTCGAAGAGATCTACACCACGCAGACCTCGCAGCGGGGCGAGCTGAAAGCCGAGCTGAAAAACCTCATGGAGCTGAACCGCCGTATCACGGCCGAGACGACCAACCTCACCAACGCGCTGAAAGGCAACTCGAAGGTGCAGGGCGACTGGGGCGAGATGCTGCTCGAAACCATCCTCGACAGCTCGGCACTCATCAAAGGCATACATTACCAGACCCAGTACAACATCAAGGACGAGGAGGGCCGCAACCTGCGCCCCGACGTAGTGCTGCACCTGCCCGAAAAGAAGGACATCGTCATCGACTCGAAGGTTTCGCTCACAGCGTTCGTCGGCTACACCTCGGCCGAAAGCGAGGAGGAGCGCCGCCGTCACCTCGCGGCGCACGTGGCCTCGGTGCGCCAGCACGTCGCCGAGCTGGGCCGCAAGGAGTACCAGCGGCGGCTCAACTCGCCCGACTTCGTCATCATGTTCGTACCCAACGAACCGGCATTCCTCGCCGCCCTGCAGAACGATCCGGCGATCTGGGCGGACGCCTACGACCGGAAAGTCATCGTCTCCTCGCCGACGAACCTGTTCGCCCTGCTCAAGCTGGTGGCCGACCTCTGGAAATACAACGATCAGGACAAGAACACCAAGGAGATCGCCGCCTGCGGACTGAAACTCTACGAACAGCTGGTAGCCTTCACCTCTTCGCTCGAAGGGGTCGGCACCGCGCTCGACAAGGCCCGCGATGCATACGAAGACGCCCACAAGCGGCTTTGCACGGGCAACGACAACATTGTCCGCGTCGGGGAACGGCTGCGCAAAACGGCGAGCCTGCAAACCAAGAAACGCCATTCGGCCCGCACGCTCGAAACCGCCGGAGCCGACGAAGACCCGGCGGCCCTCTCCGCAACGGAATCCGCGGCGGAAACTGCTGCAAAATCCGCGGCGGAAGCCGCTGCGACCGATACGACGGCGCAATAGCCCTCCGGCAAAACTTGCTTTCCGAAACCAATAATTTTCGTTTCGAAAGAAAAATATTTGCGGATTCGTTCCGAATTGCGTATCTTTACCCGGTAACCAAGCTAATCAAATTAAGATGAAACGATTTCTTGCCCTCTTGACAGCGCTCGCCTGCACGCTGTCGCCTGCAATCGCAGACAACCCGAAGGCCGACGCCAAAGCCGTCGTAACTTCGGGAAACGCCCGGTTTACGGTGCTCACACCGCAGTTGATCCGTATGGAGTGGAGTGCCGACGGACAATTCGAAGACCGTGCGACGCTGACGTTCGTCAATCGCGAGACTCCGGTTCCCGAATTCAAGGTCCGCGAAAGCAGATCGAAACTCACGATCACGACCCCGGCGCTGACGCTTACGTATCTTAAGAACGGCAAGTTCAGCGACAAAAACCTGAAAGCCGTATTCACGCTCAACGGCAAGGAGGTGGTCTGGACTCCCGGCATGGAAAATCCGCAGAACCTGCTGGGCACGACCCGCACGCTCGACGGCGCCGACGGTTCGAAACTCAAGGAGCCGATGGAGCAGGGCATCCTCTCCCGCGCGGGCTGGTCCCTGATCGACGATTCGCAGCGTCATGTGCTGACGCCCGACGGTTCCGAATGGGAAGAGTGGATCGAAGCGCGTCCCGAAGGCGACCGTCAGGACCTCTACCTCTTCGCCTACGGACACGACTACAAACAGGCGCTGGCCGACTACGCGCTCGTCGCCGGCCGCGCGCCGATGCCTCCGAAATATACGCTGGGCTACTGGTGGAGCCGCTACTGGCAGTATTCGGACAACGAATTCGTCGATCTGGTGAACAAACTCAAGTCGATGGACGTGCCGATCGACGTGCTGATCGTCGATATGGACTGGCACGAGACATGGGGCCTGCGCAAGAGCAATTCGCCGAAGGACGAATACGGTCAGCGCATCGGCTGGACGGGCTACACGTGGCAGAAGGAGCTGTTCCCCTCGCCCGCGAACTTCCTCAAGTGGACCGAGAACGAAGAGCTGAAGGTGGCGCTCAACCTCCATCCCGCTTCAGGTATCCAACCTTACGAGGCTGTATACGATGACTTTACCAAGGAATACGGATGGTCTGAGAAAGGCAAGAGCGTACCGTTCAAAATCGACGAACGGAAATGGGCCGACGCCTATTTCAAAACCGTACTCGAACCGATGGAACGCGACGGCGTGGACTTCTGGTGGCTCGACTGGCAGCAGTGGAAAGAGTCGAAATACACCCCCGGACTGTCGAACACCTTCTGGCTCAACCACACCTTCTTCAACCATGCGGAGCGTCAGAACCCCGGACTGCGCCCCTTCATCTACCACCGCTGGGGCGGGCTGGGCAGCCACCGCTATCCGCTGGCATTTTCGGGCGACACCTACGCCACATGGCCCATGCTCGCCTACCTGCCCTACTTCACGGCTACGGCTTCGAACGTCAACTACGGCTGGTGGGGCCACGACATCGGCGGCCACATGTTCCACAAGACACAGAAGGCGACCGACCCGGAACTTTACACGCGCTGGCTGCAATACGGCGTATTCACTCCGATCTTCAAAACCCATTCGACCAAAGACCCGCGCATCGAACGCTGCATCTGGTGCTTTCCCGACCATATGTTCCTCATGCGCGACGCCATCCGCCTGCGCTACACGCTGGCACCCTATATTTATAATGCGGCCCGCGAGAATTACGACACGGGCGTCGGCATGTGCCGCCCGATGTACTACGACTATCCCGAATCGGACAAGGCGTACGAGACGCCCGAACAGTTCATGTTCGGCAACGACATTCTCGCCACGACCATCACCCAGCCGGTGGACAGCATAACGGGTCTGGCCCCCCGCACGATCTGGTTCCCCGAAGGGGCGTGGTTCGACTGCGCGACCGGCTCGATGTACGAAGGCGGCCGCACCGAGGAGCTGCACTACACGCTGGCGGAAAATCCCCATTACGCCAAGGCAGGCTCGATCATTCCGATGAATCCGGCGACTGTAAAGAACCTCCAGCAGCCGTGCGATACGCTGGTGCTGACCTTCATTCCGGGCGGCGACGGGCAGCTGCGCCACTACGAGGACGACGGCATGAGCCAGCAGTACAAGACGAACTACGCGGTGACAACAGTCAGCAAAAAGCAGGAGGGCAACACGGTGCGCGTACGCATTTCGCCCCGCGAGGGTTCGTTTGCGGGCGCGTCCGACAACCGCAGCTACGAACTGCGCTTCCCGGCCGTCTTCCCGCCCAAGTCTGTAAAGGTCAACGGCAAAGAACTGGCCTACTCGCGCTTTCCGAAGGCCGGGGAGTGGACCTACGACGGCTACACGCTCGCACCGGTGATCTACACGGGCACGACGGCCTGCGACGCTCCGGTGGAGATCGAACTCGCGTTCGACGACTATGCGACGGCGCATCAGGCCGACCTGTACGGCATGAGCGGCGTCTTCAAACGCTGTCTCGACCTGACCGTCGAATTCAAGACCGAGCAGGGCGCCCACAGCGAACCCTACCTGATGCTGCCCGAAGAGTACCTGCGCGTTTCGCAGTGCCCCAACTTCATCCTCGAAGAGCCGTTCCGCATCGCCGAATTCATCGGAGCCTATGCGAAGAACAAGGCCGCACTGTTCGAAAAGACCGATTCCATGACCATTATCGGCGACAACTTCAAGCAGCGCTTGAAGGCCGTGATCGGCAGCGTGAAATAACCGGACGACATACCGCAACAAAAATCCCCGCGAAGCAAGTTCACGGGGATTTTTGTTTTCCGAGGTATTACATGCTCCGGACTCATCCCGGGTCCGAATTAATCCCGGATTATTTTTTCAGGCTTTGTCACTCCGGCCCGGCTTCCAGCTCTTGCGCATCCGACATTCGATGCCCGGCGTCGCGCCGTGCGCCATCGTCTCGACAAGATCGTCCCACGCCTCCGCTACCCAGCCGACCCGCTCACGGCAGTGTTTCAGCACCTCGACGGCCCAGATCCGCACCGCGCTTCGTGCCGGGATCGGCGGCCCACTGCGCCGCCGTCTCGGCGATCCGCTCCAGCGAAGAGGAATCGGGCGTATAACGTCCCAGCAGGTCGGCCATGATCTTTGCGAAATGGCGCTGCGCGCTCCGGTCCGTACAAGCGGGGAAGTCCCTGTCGCAGAACGCTCCGGCGAAGGGCATGAACGCATCGGGAGCGGCGAAATAGATCTTTTCGAGCACATAGGCGCTCCGGAAAGCCGCTTTGTGTCTCGCAGGCTTCGGCAGGTTAGCATACGGCGAGGTCGCCACCCGATAAAGCAGCTCCACCGCCCCCGCATCGCGCACCCGCCGGGCCACCGTATCTGCGAAGTCCGAATAGAACCGCTCCGAAAGACTCTTTACCAGTTCCGCTTCGGTCATATGTCGGCAACGGAACTAAAACAGACTTTTCTTCGAGGTCGTGACGACGAAATCCTTCAGGTAAAAAGGTTCGAAGTAAGCGATATCCTCCGTACGGCCTTCGTCGAGCGCCTGCTGGGCCAGCCGCGCAAGACCGCGGGCCGAAGGGGCCACCTCGACGAACTCGGCGCCGGCAAGCACCTCGGCGCATTTGCGGGCGCCGCTGCCGAAAATCACGAACGGACGGCCCTGCTCCCGGAATTCCCGGAAGCTGCCGGCATCGATCACCTCGGCCGTAACCTCGTTCTGCGGACGGCCCTCCGCATCGAAGACCTGCGCATAAACCTCCATGCGGCGGGCATCGACCATCGGGCAGAGCAGCGCACGGTCCCAGTCGGAAACAGAAAGAATACCCGCTTCGTAATCTTCGCGGGCAACCTCCGTCAGCGCGTCGAGCGATCCCACGGCGATCAGCGGCTTCTGCAATCCGTAACACAATCCCTTGGCGAACGACACGCCGATGCGCAGTCCCGTATAGGAGCCGGGACCTTTGCCGACCGCCACGGCGTCCAGCTCGTCGGGCGCAATACCCGTCTCGCGCAGAAGCTCATCGACAAATACGCCGACCTTGCGGGCATGATCGCGCCCCTCGTCGCTCTCGCGCAGCGAAAGCAACTCCCCGTCTTTCGCAATACCGACCGAACAGATGTCCGTGCCGGTCTCGATACAAAGAATAAGACTCATATGATTTTGTAATTTACCTCACCAACTTCCGTTCCCGCCGGCGCATGCGCCGCCCCGTCAAATCACCCCCAGATGCGCCAACGCCTTTGCGATACCGTCGTCATCGACCGAAGCGGTCACGTAGTCGGCGGCGTTCAGCGCCTCGTCGCAGGCGTTGCCCATCGCCACGCCTACTCCTGCGGCACGCAGCATCGCCACGTCGTTGCCGCCGTCGCCGAACGCCGCGACCTCGGCCGCCGAGAAGCCGTAACTGCGCATAAACTCCTCCATTCCGGTCGCCTTGTCGATGCCGGCGACATTGACATCGGCGAAAATCGGGCACCAGCGGCTCGCCACGAGTGTCGGCAGCTCGGCCATGACCCGCCGCTGGGTCTCCGCGTCGAAATAGAAGCAGAGCTGACAGCATTCGACCCGGCCGAAAAGCTCGCGCAGGTCGGTCTGTTCGGGCACCGGATGCGCCACCATATGCGCGACCCGCTTGACGTCGGGCGTCACGCGATTGACGAAAACGCCCTCCTCCAGTTCCAGCCCCATTGCAAAGTCCTGCTCCTCGGAGAGCGCCAAAGCGCGTTCGAAATCGGCCCGCGGAATCGGATGCAGGCTGACGACACGCCCGTCGTTGGCCACACAACGGGCGCCGTTGAGCGACACCACGCCGTCGTAAGGAATTCCTTCGAGCGGTCCGAGATCGTTCGCGGCGCGCCCCGTGGCGATAAAGAGCCGTACGCCGCGCTCATGCGCCTGCGTCAATGCCCGGCGCGCCGAAGCGGGAATTTCATGCGTACTGAAACTGATCAGCGTCCCGTCCACATCCAGAAAAATCGCCCGTATCATCGTCTGTAGTTTTTCATCGCCTTGTCGATCTCCCGCTTGGCGTCGTTTTCCTTCAGGTATTCGCGTTTGTCGTAGGTTTTGCGGCCGCGGGCAAGTCCTATGACGATCTTCACCAGCCCGCGCTCGTTGAGAAACATGCGCAGGCCCACGATCGTAAGGCCCTTGTCCTGTCCGGCGCGCTGGAGTTTGTCCAGTTCGCGGCGGTTGAGCAGCAGCTTGCGGTCGCGGCGCGGCGTGTGGTTGTTGCAGGTGCCCCACGCGTACTCGGCGATATTGACGCCGCGGATCCAAAGCTCGCCGCGGTCGAAATAGCAGAACGAATCGGTCAGCGAAGCCCGGCCCGCACGGATCGACTTGATCTCGGTGCCGACCAATACGACGCCCGCAACGTACTCTTCCAGAATCTCATAGTCGAACGTCGCGCGCTTGTTGCGGATATTTATATTTTTCTGTTCACTCATATACTCGGAAACGGCACAATAATTGCCCATTTATTCGCAGGGGTGGGAATCGGTCAAGGTAACTAATTCTTTTATCTTTGATATGTTTTACACATCTTTCTGTTTATTTTCTGTTTGCACACGGTATGCGTAGTGATACGTGTACGACCCGATACCCGCCCCTTTTTTCGTTAAAAATTCAAAACACCACATATATTATTCCGGCGGCTACAAGATCAGCCGCTGCAATTTCCTTGCAATAGTCACCTTCACCTTGTTGAAGCCGGCCAGCCGCTGGATCACCTCGTTCTGCTGCTCCTCGGTCAGGCTCTCGTCGGCAAGTTTGGCCTGCCACTCCTTGATATAGCCCTCGATCACCTTCGACTTGTAGAGCGTCACGGCCTTCGGCACACCCACGGCCAGCATCTCGGCATCGGTGTCGATATGAATCTCCTTGCGCCGCCACAACTCGCTGGGAACGTAATTGTCGTCCGACGTAAGGATGTCCACCGACACGTTGCACACCTCCGGATCGGGGTGGTTCAGAAAAAAGTGCGCCGGCACCTCCGCTCCGGTGCCGAGCAGCTTCCACTGCTCCCGGTAGGTCGCCAGAATCTTGTCGTACAGCGGGTTGCTGAACGAGAGTCCGTCGCTGTCAAGTTCCATGAAGATCACCTCGGCGACGTTGCACGCCACCATCGTACGCCCCTCTTTGAAGTCGAACGAGCAGTGGCCGTACTTCAGCAGGTATTTCACCAGTTCGCGTTCGAGCGCCTCGACGCTGCTGCCGGCCTGCACCTGCTTCACAAACTCGACCTCCGGCTCCCGCACTTCGGCGCGCCGCTGGGCCGTCTGACGGCGGACGAATTCGTCCGTCTCGCGGTCCCCTGTGGTGGACATGCGCTTGCGGGCCACCTCCGAGATGAGGATGTTCTCGTCGATGTCCATGATGCGGGCGCACTCCTTGATATAAACCGACCGCTGGATCGGATCGGGAATCTGCGCGATCGACTGCACCATGTCGCCGATAAGGGCCGCCTTCTTGATCGGGTCGCCCTCGGCGTCCTGCAACAACAGTTTGGCCTTGAACTCCAGGAAGTCCTGCTCGTTGGCGCGGATATACTCCTGCAACTCGGATGCCGTATGGCTGCGCGCGAACGAATCGGGGTCCTCCGGCTCGGGCAGCAGCACCACGCGCACGTTCATGCCCTCCTTCAAGATCATGTCGATACCGCGCAGCGAGGCGTGAATGCCCGCCGAGTCGCCGTCGTAGATCACCGTGATATTCTTCGTAAAGCGGTTCAGCAGGCGTATCTGCTCCGTCGTAAGCGACGTGCCGGACGAAGACACGACGTTCTCGACCCCTGCCTGATGCATCGAAATCACATCGGTGTATCCTTCGACCATGATGGCGAAATCCTGCTGCTGAATGGCCTTCTTGGCGAAATAGAGACCGTAAAGTTCGCGTTTCTTGCTGTATATCTCGCTCTCGGGGGAGTTCTGGTACTTGGCCACCTGCTTGTCGGTGCGCAGCGTGCGGCCTCCGAACGCCACGATGCGCCCCGAAATGTTGTGCACGGGGAAGATCACGCGGTCGCGGAACCGGTCGTACAACGAGCCGTCCCGGTCGCTGACCAGCGAAAGTCCCGTCGAGAGGAGAAACTCCTGTTTGTAACCCGCCGCCAGGGCGTCCTTCGACATCCGGTCGCCCTTCGCCGGACAGAATCCCAGTCCGAATTTCCGGATCGTGGCGTCGGTCATGCCGCGCTTCTGACGGAAATAGGCCAGGCCCACGCTCTGCCCTTCGGTCTCGCGGTGGAGGTAATTGGCGAAGTACTCCGCAGCCCAGCCGTTCAGGGCGAACATCGACTCGCGGTCGTCGTTGCGTCGCACCTCCTCCTCGGTCATCTCCTTCTCCTTGACCTCGATGCCGTAACGCTTGGCCACCATCTTCAGCGCCTCGGCATAGGTTGTGGCTTCCTGATCCATTACGAAAGTCACGGCATTACCGCCCTTCCCACAACCGAAACATTTATAAAGGCCTTTCGAAGGAGAGACTACGAACGACGGGGTCTTCTCGTTGTGGAAAGGACAACACGCGACATAGTTCACGCCCTTTCGTTTGAGCGTGACGTTTTCGCTGCCCTCCGACGCAGTTGACGCGAAGCGCAGAAGCTTAAGCACAGCTTCGCGGTTGTCCGGATCTTCAACAACGCCTTCCTTCAACACGCGTCCGAACTGCGTCCAGAACGTGATCTCTTTCTCTCCCTCGAGTTTTTCAAACATCGAGAGGCAGCGCTTGGTCAGTGCTTTCTTCAGTTTGGCAGCCGTGCGGCTTTCCTGCAGCAGTTCGCGTGAAACGTTGAGCGGCAGATCGTTCGTATCAACGAGGCCCTTGACGAAACGGAGGTAATTGGGAAGGAACGCTTCAGCACGGTCCATGATGAACACGCGTTCTACGAAGAGCTTCAGCCCCTTTTGCACATCGCGGTTATAAAGATCATAGGGCGCCGTCGACGGGCAGAAGAGGAGCGACGTGTATTCAAGGTCACCTTCCACGCGGTTGTGTGCCCAGCAGAGCGGATCCTGCCAGTCGTGCGTCAGGTGCTTATAGAATTCTTTGTATTGATCATCGGTCACATCTTTGGGCGGAAGCGTCCAAAGCGCCTTGGCGTCATTCACTTGAACCCATTCCGTCGTCTCGGGTTCGCCTTCTTTTTCAGCGGGCTTCGTTTCAAAGAGGTAGACGGGGACCGAAATATGGTCAGAGTACTTCGTGATCGTTTCGCGAAGCGTCCAAGGCATGAGGAATGTCTCTTCGTCCTTCTTCATGTGAAGAATGACGTCGGTGCCGCGTTCAGCACGGGTTGTGAGTTCGCTCGTGAAGGTGCCCGAACCGTCGG
>ERZ1106976.1463-NODE-1463-length-23650-cov-5.936809_pt1 | contig 23650 bp, 8 predicted proteins | sample MGYA00403687_ERZ1106976 | MGnify/ENA primary metagenome ERZ1106976 (study PRJEB35170, sample SAMEA104062446) | human gut metagenome | biome: human gut; feature: human-associated habitat; material: faeces | place: Denmark | collected 2013-02-22 ... | reverse complement strand
CTGTTGGGGGCTACGCCCCTCAACCCCATTTTCAAAAATTATATAGGTTTTTCTACAGTCTGAGAACCGCCCCGATTAAAAGGCGGTTTTCCGTTTATCCGATTTTTCTCACAGGCCTTATATACTTCCAGTATCTCCTGCAGTCGTGATAGAAGTAAAATATCCTGCCCTGCGTTTTGTCAAGCTCGTAGCCCGACTTTTCATAATCAAAGTCCTTCATAGCCTGTTCTATCTTTGCTTCAACCGCACTGTTTTCGGTCTGAAAGTCGAACGGTCCGTGTTCAAATACGATATACTCGCCCTCAGGCACGTCCATGATCTGCATCTGCCTTGGTATCTCTCCGCTGTAGTCGGCAGGAAGCCTTACACCGTAAGCCTCAGCCAGCGGAATGCCCCAGCTGCATATTCTTCCCTCAGGCTCATTAATGAATGCCATCACCTGACCGCTTCCGCTGTTTGCCTCATCGCCGCCCATATCGTCGAGCTTGCCCTTGATACTGTCAAGCAGTCCGCATATCGTTTCGCAGTCCTGTCCGGGAATATGGCTCTGCTTTTCCCAGAAGTCGTAATATCCTATACTCTCGTAGTTTCTGATATGCAGGAATTTATGAGCCGGTATCGTTACAAAATACACCTTAATATCACTGTTTGTCTGTGCCATACCTGTTCCTCCTATACCTAAAAGATAGCAGTCGAAAGGTCTTATAGCTGTGCGGAGAATTACAGGTACAGGGTGTAAGCAGTAAGCGCTCGGAGTAATTCCGTATGCCGCTTTGAATGCCCTTGTGAACGCCTCGTGAGATGTAAAGCCGTAGTCAAGTGCAATATCAAGTATGCCCTTGTCGGTATCTCTCAGTTCCATCAGTGCAAAAGCAAGCCTGCGGTATCTCATATAATCCCTGAGCTTCATTCCAGATATTTCGCTGAATTTCCTTGAAACATAGTATTCCGAATAGCCAAGCGTCTGCGACAGCCTGCCGAGCGTCAGCCTTTCGTCCTCGCCGCTTCTGATACACCTGTCTATTTCGTCAACAGTATTCTGAATATTCATATACCATTCGTTTATCTCACTCATCTGTTTTCCCCCTTACAGCCTTCTTCCATCTTTTCGACTGTATTCATTTTATCACAAACGAGAAAGCCGAAACTTGATACGGCTTGCTGTTTTTACTGAAGGCAACACAGTATTTTCATATCAGATCAAGATAAGTCTTGAGATCGCCGACAAACTGATTTCCGCACCGTGCAAGCTCACCGAGCACTCGATCGGTTCCTTTTTCGGTCGTATACCAGTTTTCTTTGGTGATGTTATAGCAATGTACGGGGCAGACCGTCATATCAACATTTGGGAAAGCCATTTGATACAGCATTAAGCATCGGCGAGCATGAAAGGCTTTACAAACAATTATACCGCTTTTTATCATTATGCCCTTTTCATCAACGGCTTTACGAGAGAGAAATGCGTTATCACGGGTATGCCCCGACTTGCTTTCTTCAATGATCGCAGTCTGCGGAACGCCGTTTTTTACGAGTACATCTGTAAAAAACTCGCAGTCTGACCGGTAATCGCCACTATAAATTTCCGCTTTTGAGCGGACGCCGTGCCATTTTTCCTCTTTAACGCTTACTCCTCCTGACGGGACTATCCAATCAGTCAAACCTTGTCGGTATAATTCTGCGGCATATTCGGGCTGTTCAGGGTGTGAGCCGCCCGGCAGAAAAATCGCATCGACCTTTTGAGGTTCTCCTGACACAAAGATATAATCTGAAATATCTGTGATGATCCGGTTTGGCATAGGGGTTCTCCTCTTAGTTTTTTTGTAAAAGAAAAATGCGTGATCGATACAGCTTGCTGTTTTTACTACTCTTCCGGCGTAAAGAACACATTCCCGTCATCGTCTGTCGTAAATACCGTGAAGCCGGTATAGCACACATTTCCGTAAATGTCGTTTATAACAAAGCTGTATCTGTAGTCGCCTGCAGGCAGATTGACAAACTCTATCATATTATCGCCGCTGTAGGTGCATTCATCGCCCTCCGCCTTGCCTGCAAAGTTGCCCTCGCTGTCGTAGGTGTTGAATATCGGCACTATGACATCTCCCTCTTTAAGCGGAACAACACTCCTTGCCGACTCGCCGTTTTCGTTTACGCCGTCCCATGTTCCAAGCGCCGTTATGTCATACGCATTGCCGTCCTGCGTCATAGCTATACGCAGATTTGTTTCCTTGCCGTTGAGCTTTATAGGTGATGTGTAAACCGAGCTGTTTCCGTTCTTCTCCACTATGAACATAGGGATAAGATTATTCTGGATCATATACCACTGCCCGCTGAAATTATCCTCAACCAGTCCCGATGAGAAATCGACCTTTGTACTCTGGTCAACGCCGAATTCGATAAGCTCACCCGTTTCCTCGTCAACACGGTAAACCGAGCAGTTTACGCTCGCAAGGTTGTTTATAGTATCGTCCGTAACATTGAAGTAGAACGTTCCCTCATCGTCAAGCACAGGTCCGACATCTATCTGTACACTGCTCTTATCACCGCAGAAGCCCATGTTGTCGGTCTTGTTGTTGTAATGCTCCCAGTTGCTCTCATAGTCGGAATAATCCCCGTCGCTCCAGTACACCGCACCGTCCGCAAGCCATGTTTTTTCACCGCTGTACCCGTCCGTACTGCCGTTTTGTGCGCCGTAGGCTATTCTGTCAACAAACGTCATATAGTACGGACTTACGCACACCTTGCCGAATGTGGCAAGCTCGGCAGAGCCGGAAACGCCGAACGGATAGTAGGTCGAAAGCCCTGTTGAGCCTTCCTTGTCCTCACCGTAGATGTTATACACTACCGCCTTTTCAAGCGCCGACATGACCTTGTCCGCCTTGTCGCCCGATACCGTAGCTGCTATCATAGAGCCGAGATCCACCATGTTGGTATATCCCTCTGTATCGTTGTTACTGCCGTATGCTCTTACGGTATAGATGCTTCTTACCGCATTCGCAAGCAGTGCAGGGTCGGAAGAAATATCGTTCATTTCCTCGGCGGCATCATTCACCGCCTTTACAAGTTCGTCTATTCGGCTGAGATCCGTTATCGAAAGCGTAGCCTCGCCGCCTGCACCGATAGCCTCGCACGATGCCATAAAGCTGTCAGCGACCGTCTTTCCGAGTTCGGCTGTATCCGCTGTCGGATTACTTTCCATAAAGCCTGCTATCTCGGTATAATCCCAGCCGTATCCCGGCTCCGTTTCCTCAGATGCAAACATATAGTCAGCGTGTGGAACAAGCATATTCGCCGTTTCTACCGTTGCCATAAGGCAAGCGTCAAAGCCGATGAACGCAAACTTATCCGTCATCTTGTCATACACAGACGTAAGCGCAGTGTCTATTTCCTCAAGCGACAGCGAATCGTTCTCGTTAAGTTCGTCAAAGCACACGCCGCTGATACTTCCTCCGCCGTGATTCCAGAAGATAAGCCCCATTTTAGCCGCCGCATAGTTTTCTATACCCCAGCTTAAAAAATCGACAAGCACATCCTCCTTGCCCATATTGACAGACTCTTTTTCTTCGATAAGGCTTATTTCTCCGCCCGTTACAACATAACGCTGTGTCTTTTCCGCAGAGATGCCGTATGTATCCGCCCACGCTCCCGCACCGCCCGTCTGAATGACGAACTTCACGTTCTCGCTTTGTGACCCTGCGATCATTTCCTCAATGTCGCCGCTCGCAAGCCCGTTCTCGCTTTCAAGGTCGCTTCCGCACATATAAACGAATACCGTCTGTGTGCCATCCTCACCCATAGGCTTTTCGGCTTCACGCTGTTTTCTTGCAATGCTTATCCCGTCCGAACTGCTGAACGTCAGCTTTGACGCACGACTGCCCGTAACATTCCCCTCATATTTATTATCACTGCCTTCGCTACTTTCCGAATTGCCGCCGTCACTCGTCTGCCTGTTGTCGCTTGCCGTGCCGTCGGAGATCTCCTCCTCATCGTCAAGACAACCGCTCGATAGCACAGCCGTTGTAAGCACCGATACTGCAAGCAGTGTCCGTAATATCTTTTCACTTGTTTTTCTCATAAGCACTCCTTTTCTCTTAGCCGTAATTATAACCATATTCTCACATATTAATTATAATCGTTTTTCTCGGCAATTGCAACGAAAAGGCACAAACGGTATTTAATCGGCTGAAAACGGTAATTCTCCTCGCCGCCCTAAACTTCCAAAACCGCATTATTCCTCTCACTTTTCGTAATGCTAACATCTGTATTCTCCGATATGATTCTGTATCCGCACTATCCCACCCACTTTTCGTAGGGCGAGGGGCTTGCCCCTCCCGTTGCACCGTAGTTATTGATTTTCTCAGCGTTTTTAATCTATCAATCATCAATAGCGGATTGCAATCAAATTTTCATTTTTATATATTAACTTGATTTTTGATAATTGCAATGATGTTTCGGGAGGGGCAAGCCCACTCCCCTACGAATATTCCTACAATTCATCACAACCGCATATAAACTGCAAACGCCAAACTTGGCTTATAAACACTTTGCCGGTTTCGCAAAATGTAGCAAATCGCTATCACCCTTGCCTCCCCTCGAAAAAGGGGAGGTGGCTTGACGGCAAGGCACAAGCCTAATTTTACAGCGTTTTTATGCGATATATCCGACTTTTATAATTACTAAGTCGGTCTGCCGTCAAGACGGTGGGGATTGAAGTTGATAGAACTTCTATCCCTAAAACTTCTAAGCGTTCACAATCACAACTCGTCCCACACCAACCCTTCCAAAACCTCAGCCTCCTAAGTAAGCCTTAACTAACCTAATTTTTACAAAAAAATTTTGCAAAACCTCTTGACAAACGCCGAAGTATCGGTTATAATAAAATCAACAAATCAGTAAGCGTTACTGATTTTGCTAATAACAATAAGAAAATAATGATTTTATCACTATGAAAGGATAGGTAATTTACTATGAAAAAGTGGGTATGTCCGGTATGCGGTTACGTTCATGAGGGAGATACACCTCCCGAGTTCTGCCCCCAGTGCAAGGTTCCCGGCAGCAAGTTCACAGAGCTTAAGGAAAACGATAAGCTTGTGTTTGCAGACGAGCACAAGGTAGGCGTTGCAAAGGCAGTTGAGGATGAAGAGATTCTTGCAGGCTTAAAGGCTAACTTCGAGGGCGAATGCACAGAGGTAGGTATGTATCTCGCTATGGCAAGAGCCGCTCACAGAGAAGGTTACCCCGAGGTAGGCCTTTACTACGAAAAGGCAGCTTGGGAAGAGGCTGAACACGCAGCAAAGTTCGCAGAGCTTTTAGGCGATGTTGTAAGCGCATCGACTAAGGAAAACCTCGAAAAGAGAGTTGCCGCAGAGCACGGCGCTACACAGGGCAAGCTCGACCTCGCTAAGAGAGCAAAGCAGTTAAATCTTGACGCTATCCACGACACAGTTCACGAGATGGCTAAGGACGAAGCAAGACACGGCAAGGCTTTCGAAGGTCTGCTGAACAGATACTTCAAGTAAGCGGCGGCTGTGAGCCGCACCAGATTCGCCGTTCCGGCTGTTTCAGTTCGGCTAAGGTTACGTTACCGGCGGATATTAACGTTATAAATATACAATTAAGGGTACTGCCATATTCTTCGCAGTACCCTTTGTTTTTACGGCTGTGAGCCGCACCGGATTCGCCTTTTTCAAAATTCTGCTTACCGCAGGACAGCGAAACGGCGTATCATAAAAGCAATAAACAAATCGAGCCGTAAGCACTCTTGCTTACGGCTCAGTTTGTTCTTATAGTAAAAACGCATCTGATACACAAAAAGAACACCGGTCGCCCGGTGTTCTCTTTTTTTGCTGTCAGCTTATTTGGTTGTATTCACATTAGCATAAGTATAAGCGCTTGTATTTGTACCCTTATAAGACGCAATCCTTACCTTATACACGCTTCCGGCTTTAAGTCCACCAATATTAACAGTAACGTTCGCACTGCCCTTTAACGTCTTTTTGACCCACTTGCCGCCTGTGTAGATTTCAGCCTTATATCCGTCTGCGCTGGCGTTTTTACCCCACTTAACGGTTATAGAGTTGCTCTTTGCCGATACAACCTTGATATCGGTTACCTGTGAAAGCACCGCACTAACAGTAGTATAGCTGTAATCGCCGTACAGATCGTCCTTATACGCTCTTACCCTTACTTTATATGTGCTGTAAGGTGTAAGTCCGTCAAGTTCAGCCATTACCTTCTTATTATCGGTTATGGTCTTTTCGACCCACTTACCGCCGATATAATATCCTACGTTATATCCGTCAGCGTTTGTATCCGCATTCCATGTAACAACCGCCTTTGAGTCAACCGCACTCTTTACCTTAAGACCGCTGACTGTTGTCGGAGCGGTAGTGATATAAATATCGTCGAATGCACTCTGAAGCTCACCCTTATAAGCCTTTATTCTGACCTTGTAGGTCTTGTAGCCCTTAAGAGAACCTATTGTAACGGTAGTTTTGTCATTGCCGGCGAGCGACTTTTCGTTCCACTTACCGTCCGCATAGTACTGAACGGTATAACCGTCTGCGCTTTCGTTCTTATCCCATGTAAGCGTAAACGAAGAAGTTGTGACTGTCTGTGAAACACCCGTAACTTTTGACGGGAGCGTATCGATATAGCCGTATGTATACGGGCTGTAAAGGTCGCCCTTATATGCGCTTACCCTTACTTTATATCGTGTTCCTGCACAAAGTCCGTCTATAACCGCCGATATATTATTGTTGCCGATAACAGTCTTTACAGACCACTGATTATCAATGTACCACTCTACCTTGTAGCCGTCCGCTCTGGTGTTTCTGTTCCAGCTTATTCTTACCGTTTCATCGGTAGCCTTCACCGTATTTATATTCCATACGGGAGAAGGAACTGTATCTACATAGAAATATCTGTACTTGCCGATGACACTTCCTGCATAAGCCGCTATCCTTACCTTATATTTAAGGCCTGCCGAAAGACCGCTCAGCTTTGCCACTGCTCTGTCGCCCTCAGCACTGCAGTCGATCTTCTTCCACTGATCGCCGACATAGCATTCGACATTGAATCCGTCAACGTCGCTTATATTCTTCCAGCTTATATCGACTTCATTGTATGTTGTCTTTTCAACCGCTATTTCTTCCACGTCGGGAATAGGCTTTACGGGAACACGGTTTCCGATATATGAATCCTTACATCTTGTGCATTCAAATACGCTGTAGCCTTCGTTGCGATAGTCAGGCTCAACTACTTTGATTACAACATAGTCGTGACCGAGAGGTTCGCCATACTCCGCACCGCATATTTCACACTTTGCCTTTTCGGTGCAGGTAGCCTCTCCTCCGGAATGCTCACATTCGGTTATCGTAGCCGTTACAACGTCCGACTTCATCGAAACTCCCGCCGTTGCAGCATTGCTGTAGGTAAGACGGCAGTAGTACCTGCCCGTTGTGAGATTTTCGAGCGACAGCTTTCTGTCTGTAGCGCCCTCTATCACTGTTTCGTAGCCGTTTTCATCAATGGCGATCCACTGATAAGCAACTTTTGCGTCAACCTCGCCTGAATACCACGGCTCTGCATTTATTTGAAGTGACGGTATACCGTCGGGATAATAACCGTTGGTGTAATATACAGTATCAATCGGCTTGATTATCTGCATCGGACACACCCGTACCGTAAGGCCGTTTGTCGATGATGCCGTTGCCTTATTAAGACTGTATATATCTATCCACTCTTTTGTTCCTCTGTCCTGTACCCAGAAGCCGGGATCGATATAATCGGCTATCACCTTATCACTGACCGTAGTTACGATTTCGGCAAACCCACCTGACGAAATGGATACATTACCGCCGTTTATAGTAAGGCAATTTATGTTGTTGGCAGTCATTGTAACATTTCCGCCGTTTATGGTCACATTGCTGCCTGTAGCAAGCCCGTCAAATGTGACATCACCGCCCCTCACTATGAATGCGTCTTGATTCTCAAACGCTGTCACCGCACAACGTCCCGTAACCGTCAGCTTTGCCTTGCCGTTTATGATGATCGGACGTGAGAACGCTGTACGAACTGCGTACTTGAGCGTGAAGTTACCTTCGGTTATGACTAACTGACCGCCGTATCCGTTCTTGTTATAAAGCGGATATAAGGTACAGCCCTCGTTTTCGCTCTTCTGAGCGTCTTTCGCAGCCTCGTCAAGATTGTTATAATACCTGACATCGTCGCCCTTTGTTATCTTTGCATTGAACTTGCTCTCGCATATCTCGCAATATGTCGGCTCGGTAATATTACCTGCGGTTTCCTTGTCCGCTGTAGGATCGGCCACCTGAGAATGATCACAGTCAACAAGGTCTATGCTTACAGTGTTCGACTTTATTTCATAGCCGTCATCGGTAATAACTACGAAGTATATCTCAGCAACATCGCTGTCGCCTGCCTTATCAATTATTTCGTCTGCCGACAATTTAGCGTCCTTTACAAGTGCGCTTAAGCTGCTATAAATTATATCTCCGCTTACATAGGAGTTTATACCGTATCTCTTACTTACATACGAGTCGTTCAGGTTCGAGCCGTGAGCAAGAGCAAGGTTGAACTTCAGCGTGGGGTTTGCGTTGCTGTTGCGATACAGCTTGTTTATTTCTGTGCTAAGCGTTGCGCTCTTTATCGGCGCTTCTTCTACATTCACCGGTTTATTGTCGTTATTCACACTGCTATAAACGCTCTCTGCACGTTCTGCAATTGAAAGCCATGCACCGCCGTCCTTTTTATATGCATAACCGTCAGCCAGAACAGATTCAAGACTGCCGTTTGCTATCTCGATGTTGTAGAATTTACCGCCGCTGATTTTTGCTTTAGCGTTACCTATAATGGTCAGAGCGTCTATAACGCCGCCGCCTATTTCTGCGTCGCCGTCTATGTAAACCATCACCGATGTGAATTCACCGCCGTTGATGATTAACTTTGAGTTTGCGTAAGCTTTAATAGGCATCCGCATTTTGCCATCGCCGCCTACGGTAAACATACCGCCGTCGGATACTTCTACAGGTGCGTTGAAAGCAAAAGTGCCACCCAGTTTTTTACCGTTCAGTGCAAGCGTTACATTGCCGGTAATGGTAACGCCCTGTGTAAGTTCGCTGTTTGTAATATCCTTATACAGCGTTACAGTAGCCGTACCTGCCTCGTTAGCCTTGTCAAAAGCGTCATAAATATCGCTGAACAGATCTGTCTGCTCGCTTCCGTCAGCCGTATAGCTTACAGTTGCGGCGATTTCCTCATTGCAGTAAGGACAAAGGTTTCCGTCAAGCGCATAACTGTCGTTTTCGTCCTTATGGTCGCACTTTATAACATTAAGATAATTGGCTTTGGTCATGCTCTGAATTTCAGCATATTTGAAACCTGAACCGACAATCGCATTTAAGCCTATAACTCTGCTTCCGCTCGCAATTGCCCTGCCTAAAGTATAATTGCTTTCATTTTCGCAAGTGAAGATGTTGAACGTACCGCTTACTATAGAGACATTATATCCGCTTCCACCGGTCGTGTCTGCTTTCATGCTTAAATAATCGGCATTAACATCATTGATGACCGTGTCTCCGCCGTTTATCGTTATTGCGCCGATATTAGCACCATCGGCACTAACCTTTCCGGAATTTACAACTAAATAATTCAATGTGGCTTTACTGTCAATTAAAACATTGGCATTCTCGCCAGATACCGTTACACCGGTAAATGAAATTGAGGCTTTTTTCAGTGCCGTAAACGTTATATCTCCGCCCTTGACATTAAATGCAAACGGTCCGCTGCTGTCATTTTTATTTAAATCAACGGTAAATCTACCCTTGCTTATGTCAAATGTTTCATTATCTTTAAGCCAACTGTAGTTTAACAGCTTTAATGTACAGCCTTCGCTTTCCTGGGCAGCGCTGATAGCGTCATTCCACTTGCCGTAATACGATAACATGCCGTCAGACAGCTCTACCGAAGCCGTAAGTGCTCTGTTGCATATACCGCATACATAATTACCGTTATCGTCACATTTTACGCTTGCGCCGGGGTGCCGGCAGGTAGCTACTGTAAGCGTTACCACATTTGACTTATAATCATATCCGTCATAGGTAAATATGCAGTAATATTGGATTTCTCCGTCTTCTGCCACCGCTTTATCAACTTGATCGCCAAGTAAATAACAGTAACCGTTTAATAATTCTGTTTTTTCGCTTATTACCGTTCCGTCAATTAAGCATCCGGTAATATAGAGTGTTTTATCTCCCGAATATGTCACATCGGCCGCGAAAGTTACAGCCTTTTTACCGTTACGGTATATTATCGGTGACTCGTCATTAGCGGTAATTGTTGCGCTCTTTATCGGCGCTTCCTTTACTTCTACATTAGCTATATCCTGCTTTTCACGTTCTGCAACAGTAGACCAGAAGCCGTCGAAATTCTTATAGGCATGGCCATCCGCAAGAAGCTGTCCTACGTTTCTGCCTTCACCTGAAACCTTTATGCTGTTGAATTTGCCGCCATTAATTACAGCGTTACCGCCGTCTTCAATTCTGAAGTCAGAGAAAATACCACCGTTGATTTCCGCATCGCCGCCGTTGCGAACGACAACACATTTTATTGTACCACTGCCGTTAACGGTCAGCTTACCGCTCTTCACTTCTATGGCATAGTAGGGATCAAAACCGGAAGTTGAGAGCTTTTTACCGTTAAGTTCAAGCGTAACATTGCCTGTAACAGCTATCGTATCTGTAATATCGTCCGTGATGTTCTTCTGCAGCGTTACAGTAGCCTTTTCTGCCTCATTAGCCTTGGCAAAAGCGTCATAAATATCGCTGAACAGATCCGTATTTTCGCTTCCGTCAACCGTATAGCTTACAGTTGCAACAATTTCCTCACTGCAGTAAGGACAGGGATTACCGTCAAGCACATAACTGCCTTTTCCGTCCTTATGGTCGCACTTATCAACAAAAATTCTATAGGTACTGGTCATGGTCTGAATAGCTTCGTATGTGTAAACAGTAATGCCATTCATACTATCGGCCGAAACTACGCTTCCACTCGCAATTGCCCTACCTAAAGTATAATTGCTTCCATTTTCGCAAGTGAAACTGCCGAACCTACCGCTTACGATAGAGATGTTATATTCGCTTCCACCGGAGCGGTTGTCAAACATAGCTAAAGAATCAGCTGTAACATTTTTAATGACCGCTTCACCGCCGAAAGTTCTCAGTGCACCGATTCTTGCACCGTCTACATCAGTCTTTGCGCCTTCTATTGACAGTTCGCCGATATAACCATCGGTACTGTTTACTGTAAGCGTACCGCTAAATGTTCTTACCATTCCCAGCTTGATTTTACCGTCAATTGTAACCTTAGCGTCAGCTCCGTTAACTGTGATTCCGCTTATCAGAGTTTCTGCATCGTCTTGTTTTACCGAAGAAGTGAAAGTCACGTCTCCGCCTTTGACATCGGAATTATAGTATACCTCTTTACCGTTAAAGTCAACAGTAAACTTGCCGCCCGTCACGGTAATGGACGTACTAGAAGTAGATACTCCTTCAGAAATCAGCTTTACAGTGCTGCCCTCGTTCTCCTGTGCCAGCTTTATGGCACTTTCTATATCCGCATAGCCTAACGGCTCACCGTCAGCCTTTATTACCTGAGCTCCTATCAATAAATCACATATACCGCAGAATACCCCTCCGTCGTTGTTTTTCTCGGTAAAGCTATCCTCCGGGTGCGAGCAAGTTGCAAGTGTAAGCTTAAGCACATTCGACTTGTATTCGTATCCGTCACACTTCAGTACAGTGTAATATTCAACCTCACCGTCTTCCGTTATAATATCACCGATTTCATAACCGAATACCGTATACCAGTTATCAGAAAACTCAGAATCTTTACTGCGATTATTGCCGTTTACATAGTCCGAATAGGTTATCTGCTTTGAAGCGTCCGCCAATTCGTATGTAATATTGACGTCTAAATTTTTCGCTCCGTTACGGTATACAACAGGCGTTCCTCCGCCGTACCACGCAATACTTGCACTCTTTATAGGCGCTGTCCTTACTTCTACATTAGTTATATCCTGCTTTTCACGCTCTGCAATAGTAGACCAGATGCCGGAATCGATAAAACTCCAATAGGCATAGCCGTCCGCAAGAAGCTGTCCTACGTTTCTGCCTTCGCCTGAAACCTGTAAGCTGTAGAATTGACCGCCTTTAATTACAGCGTTACCGCCGTCTTTAATTATGAAGTCAGAGAAAGTACCACCGTTGATTTCCGCATTGCTGCCGTTGCAAACGGCAACACGTTTTATTAAGCCACTGCCGTTAACGGTCAGCTTACCGCTCGTTACTTCTATGGAATACCATACATCAGTACCGGGTTGTGAGAGCCTTTTACCGTTAAGTTCAAGCGTAACATTGCCTGTAACAGCTATCGTATCTGTAATATCGTCCGTGATGTTCTTCTGCAGCGTTACAGTAGCCTTTTCTGCCTCATTAGCCTTGGCAAAAGCGTCATAAATATCGCTGAACAGATCCGTATTTTCGCTTCCGTCAACCGTATAGCTTACAGTTGCAACAATTTCCTCACTGCAGTAAGGACAGGGATTACCGTCAAGCACATAACTGCCTTTTCCGTCCTTATGGTCGCACTTATCAACAAAAATTCTATAGGTACTGGTCATGGTCTGAATAGCTTCGTATGTGTAAACAGTAATGCCATTCATATTACTGTCGTAAACTCTGCTTCCACTCGCAATTGCCATACCTAAAGTATAACCGCTGTCTGTTTTGCAAGTGGTGCTACCGAACTCGCCGGTTACGATAGAGATGCTACCGGACCCGTTGATATTCACGCTTAAAGAATCGGCATTAACATCATTGATGACCGTGTCTCCGCCGTTAGCTTTCAGTGCATCAATATTTGCACCGTTTACAACAGTCTTTCCGCCATTTATTGACAGTTCTTTAATATAACTCTCGGCACTGTTTACTGCAAGCGCACCGCTTGTTAATGTTACACTTCCCAGCTTGATTTTACCGTCAATTGTAACCTTAGCGTCAGTTCCGTTTACTTCGATTCCGCTTATCAGAGTTTCTACATCGGCTTGTTTTACCGAAGAAGTGAAAGTCACGTCACCGCCGTTGACATCGAACTGATAAAATACCTTCTTACCGTTAAAGTCAACAGTAAACCTGCCGCCTGTCACGGTAACGGACTCAGATACTCCTTCCGACATCAGCTTTACAGTGCTGCCCTCGTTCTCCTGTGCCAGCTTTATGGCACTCTCTATATCCGCATAGCCTAACGACTTGCCGTCAGCATCTACTACCTCGGCTTCTATCAATGCATCACATATACCGCAGATTACAAAACCGTCGTTTTCGTATGAAAAGCTATCCTTCGGGTGTGAGCAGGTCGCAAGTGTAAGCTTAAGCACATTCGACTTATATTCGTATCCGTTGCACTTAAGTACAATGTAATATTCAACCTCGCCGTCTTTAGCCGCAAGCTTACCGATTTCATAACAGTGTACCATATATTTATTGTACAAATTATAATCTTTAATGCGATTATTGCCGTTTACAAAATCCGAATAGGTTGCACCCCTTGAACCGACCGCCAATTCGTATGTAATATCGACGTATAAATATTTCTCTCCGTTACGGTATATAACAGGCGCTTCTTCGCCTACCCACGCAATACTTGCGCTCTTTATCGGCGCTTCTTCTACACTCAACGGTTTATCGTTGTTATTCAAACTGCTATAAACGCTCTCTGCACGTTCTGCAATTGAAAGCCATGCACCGCCGTCCACTTTATAAGCATAACCGTCAGCCAGTACAGATTCAAGATTGCCGTTAAGTATCTCGATGTCGTTGAATTTACCGCCGCTGAGTTTTACGTTACCGCGAACGGACAGACCTCGTATAGTGCCGCCGCCTATTTCTGCGTTGCCTCCTTTTTTAACTGACACAGAATTGAAGTATCCACCGCCGTTAATGACTAATTTTGAGTTTTCATTAACGTAAATAGGTGTATCCATATCGCCATCGCCGTTTACAGTAAGCGTGCCACCGTCAGATACCGATATACGCGCTATGCCATAACGACCACCCAGTGTTTTACCGTTCAGTTCAAGCGTTACATTGCCCATAACGGTAATCTCCTGTGTACGTTCGCTGTCTGTAATATCCTTATACAGCGTTACTGTAGCCGTACCTATCTCATTAGCCTTGTCAAAAGCGTCGCATATATCGCTGAACAGCTCTGTCTTTGCACTTCCGTCAACCGTATAGCTTACGCTTGCGGCAAACTCAGAGTTACAGTATTTGCATATACCGCCCTCATTAAAGGCATAACTGCCGTCCTCATTCTTATGCTCGCACTTGGTAAACAGATAATAGCTTACAGTGTTGTTTTCGGAGTCAAAATTATTTTTTTCGGCTATATCGCTGTATAATAAAGCCTTTGCTGTTTTCTCCGCAGTCGGATCTGTCGGATTGTCGTAGCTTATCACACGCACACCGCTTGCGATTACGTCCTTTAATTTAAACTGTCCGAGATAGACATTGCCGTAAGTACCGCCGCCTATAGTAAGCTTTGCGTCAGTTGCGTCTTCGCTTACAAATAAATTATCAGCACCCACATAACTGTCAGCATTGACGCCTTCGCTGACAGTTACGGTACCGCCTGATATAGCAATACTATCAAATCCGGTGCTTGAGCCCTCAGGTAATGTAAGAGATCCGCTCTTCACATTAACCTTGCACCTGATGAACATATCGCCTTCAGCAATAACATCCGCACCGTCAATAGTTATTTTCCCTGCGTAAGGACCGAGGACATAATTATTATTCGTTGTGGCAGTGGTAATAGTAAACTGACCGCTTGACAGCGTAACCTCGCTCTTGATCTCACCGCTTGTTACAAGAGTGAAAACACAGCCCTTGTTTTCAGCCTTATCCGCATACCGTAAGCCCTCGGTTATGTCGTCGAAATACTTTACCTTTCCGTCGGCAGTAGTTACCTTTGCGTAAATTTTCGCACCGCACTCACTGCACACCTTGTTGGCGCTGTCTTCATTTACCTGACCCTCGCCGTCATGCAGACACTTATATCCGCAAGCGCAGTTGCCGTGATCATCGTATGTATGCTTCGGGTGAGCCTTAACAAATATATTATCGCCTGCTTTGTATATTTGTTGTACGCTTGCATTCAGTATTTCTCCGCTTTCACTTGCAAGCGCCTTACCGCTACCCAGTATTTCAATTACACTTCTTCCCTGAACATAAATGCTCTTGAATACTCCGGCATTGATCAAAGCGTCGCCGTCTTCAAATGTTGCAAAAGTATCGAATTCAATATCTCCGTTTACAGTTACCATTCCATAGGAATAAACGCCGGTGGCGTTTATAACTGCACGGCTGCTTCCGCTGTTTTCAAAGGTTACATTTCCGTAAACCGCTACTGCGCTTATTTCCTCGGTACCGACCGAAACATTCAGCGTATGACCGTTCATGTCGATCGTTTTATTGCCGTTTATTATTATGCCCTTAACAATACAATCTACATCGCCGGTCAGCTTTAATACACCGTCAGCCTCATTTTCCGCAATATTTTTAAACTGTGTTTCGCTTTCAATAAATGTATAAGTTTCAGAGCTTTGTGTTGTCTCGGTAAATATAGCAAGCGCACAAACGCCGCACGGACACTTGCCCGTTTCCACGTTGTATCTATGCTCATGCGCTACAACCATGACATTTGTAAGTCCGTCGCCGATCGTCTTCGCACTGCCGTCAACTATACTTTCGGGGAGAGTTGTGAATTCTTGTACGGTCGCAAATGCATAACCCTTTGCAAGCAGATCGTTTACAGGTGTGCTGTTGCTTTCCTCGCCGCAGATGGTGTTGTACCTTCCGCCGTATAAAGCTACACCGCTTGCGTGTGCAATATAAACATTCTCAAATATGCCGCCGTATATTTCGACACACTTAGCACTGTTAATGACTAAATTGAGTACATCTGCGGCTGAACTGCCGCCGTCTGCAGTACCGTTTATAAGCGTACCGCCGTTTACACTAAAAGGTGCGTCTATGCATCCGTTGTAGGTGCTTTTCCTGCTGTCCTTAAGGTACAGCACACCACCGTTATTTACACTTATATCTGCCTCTCCGCCGAGTGAATATCCGTTCACATCGACAGTAACCGTTGTATTGCCGATTTCTACGTTCTGTGTAATCTCGCAGTGCTTATACAATGTCAGCGTACAACCGTTGTTTTCCGCCGATAATGCCGCAGAAAAAGCGTCGTCTATATTATCGAAATACTTCGCTGTTCCCACGCCCGAAACGCCCGCAGTAAGCTGATATTTGCAGGTAAGGCATACACCCGTTTTGCTGTCAACATCCGTATGACCGCACCGCTTACCGCAAATCGTACACTTACCCGTTGTGCTGTCGTAACTGTGACCTTCATGTGATGTTACAAAAACAGTTGCAAGACCGTCTTTCAACAGTGTTTTTGAGCCGTCTATCGGCTCAGCATTGGGATACTTCATAAACATACGGTTCTCAGCCAATAAAGTCAGTATTTCTGCGTTTGCTCTGTCCCCGCCGCCGTTATAGCATATTTTTCTGAAAATTCCGCCGTGAAGAATTACGTCACTGCTTGCATCGTTTATATTGAGTGTTATGTCGAGTGAATAATAGCAGTCAAATGTACCTGCACCTACCGACACAGTTCCCATAGCGCCGCAGTTTTCGTCAAATGTCAGCTTACCGCCGTCCGCTACATTGAAATCGCCATAAATACTATTATTTTTTCCCGATCCCGTAACGGTTATATCTCCCGAAACAGTTAACGTACCTACATTGGCTTTCTCAGCGATCCACAGCGTGAACTTACCGCTGAGTGTTGTATAGCTGCCTGTATAATTCTTGTATACTCTTAATGTACAGCCGGTGTTTGCGTCACTGTCAGCCGCTTCAAAAGCCGCTCCCATCTCATTTTCTTCATAAACAGAAGCTACAGCCCCGTCCTTTACGATAACAGCCGCATACTGATATTCACACTCGTTACACTTGCCCGTTTTGCTGTCAACATCGCTGTGAGGGCAAACATATCCGCAGCCGCACTCGCCGTCAACATAGGTATGGCTGTGGTCTTTGACTGTCAGCGTTTCACTGCTTGATATTTCCTTAACGTTTGCGTTGAAAAGAGTTCCGTCAGTCTTGAAGAAAGCCTTACCCTCTCCGAGCATATCGTATAATGTCTTGCTGTCCCTGGCGTAAAGTCCGGCTGGATATGCACCGGCTTTCAATATAACCGTACTCGAATCATATACATAGATCGAAGTGTCTAAAACTACATCGCCGTCTATTATAAGCGTACCGCCGGCGTATGAAGCGTCGTTTGTCGGATATACATTACAACCGAGCATAACCGGATTGCCGCTGTTTTTGATTGTAAGCTTTCCGTTTTTGCAAGGAGTAATACTCCGGATATTTAATCTGCGTCCGTTTAAGTCAATTGTAAGTTCTCCGTATAAGTCATACTGAGCGCTTGGTTTAGAATAATCCTTAAACAGCTTTATCGTACCGCTTCCGTTGTATTCATTCAGTAAAGAGTCAAGCTCATCGGTATCTACATACTTTAAGCTTCCGTTCTTGTCTGTATAGAGTGCGACAGACACAACCGCACCGCAGATTGAGCAGATGCCGGTGTCCGTGTTTATATCACCGCCATGCTCGCAGGGCTTTCCGCACTCCTCGCACTTGCCTGTTCCATCGCTGTATTTGTGGTCAGCGTCAGTATGCTCAACAACAGTAAGCGCAACGGAATAACCCATACTTCCATATTCTTTATAAAGATCAAGATAATTGCCGTTATCTTCACGTCGCAGTGCCTGCCGGGTAACATCAAGAAGATTGCCTAATTTCAGAGCGCCGGAATTGTTTTGGCGATGATATGTCAGCCCACCTAACTTCATTCCCGTAGCAAGCTTTACAGATGTCGTTGTAGTTCCGTCATCAGCCACTGATGCTATCACAGTCAACTGCTCTGTAGTTACTTTTGCGCCATCGTTTACAGCAAGCCGTGCACTGTCCTCAACAAAAATTGTATTAAATTCTACATTTGCTTCGCTGTCAATTATGAATGATCCGCCGCCTTTGCGAACATACACCTGCGTAACATAACTGCCCGCTGTGCCGGTTAATGTAAGCGTGACGTCTTTGTTGACCCCAAGTTTGTTGACCCCAAGCTTGATATTGTTCAGCTTGTGACCGTTAAGGTCGATCATAACATTGTGTTTTACATCTATAGTATCTAAAGTTGCAGTTGCCGCTGCATCGCCGATATCCTGATAGATCTTAACATAGTTTCCGGTATCGGCAGTAATGCTGTCAAGGCAGTCTGCGAGCGTGTCACAGCCTGTCGGCGCACTGCCGTCTGTGCTGATTGTAGCAACAAACTGACGCCCACACTCGTTACACTTACCCGTGTCAATATCAATATTGCTGTGATCACATAACGCTCCGCAGTTTGTGCATTTACCGTCGGAATAACCGTTTTCATGTGCACATTCTTTATATGTAAATGTAAATTTTTCTGTAACAGTTTCTGTGCTGTCACCGTCTGAATAGGTTATATCGCAATACAGAACATAATTTCCGGCAGGAATATTATCCGCAAGCTTGAATTCGCCGTTGCTTCCGGATACTGCCGCACCGAGCTCATCTGCACTATATGCACTGTTCGTACTGTACCAGTTATAGCTTATGCTTTCACTGTCAACCGTATAGGTGCTTACAAGCTTGTAATTGTCCTTCTCTTCCTGCGAAGTGTTTGTATAGAAAACCGTTCTGTTTGTGTTGTCACCCTGTGTAACCTTGTTGAAACGGTTTGCATTCGACTTTACCTGAACGGTATTGGATACAATATCTCCGCACTTTATTGTAAGAGTATTATCAGTGTCGTATGTAGTCGAAAACTCGGTATCGCAGACCATGCACACCCAGCCGTAATCGGTCTTGATTATGCTTGCTGATAAATCGGGTTCATCGCCGCCGAAATAGCCTCTTGCGTCTGCAAACTCTTCATCGCTCATATTCTTCAGAGTAATATCAAAGTAAACCGTACCCTTGAGCTTGGTATCAGTCATGCCTTCAATTATTTCATACTCTTCCGTCTTGAATATTCCTGTCTGCTTTCCGAGTATTATACGGGGAGAAGTATCAGGCTTTATAACTACCGTCTTAGCGTCCGCTCCGTCAATCTCATAATAGCCGCCGTTAAGCTTGACCTCGCCTGTTACAGCGCTTTCTGAAGCCTTGGACTCGGTCGAACCCTTTACTACAAATTCGTCCTCGTCTATTGTCGGTACAGTTTGACCGATAGCGTATGAACCGCCCGTAGTATATACCGAGCCTGTACCGCTCATTATAAGGTTTACTTTGTAAATGCCATACTTAGCACCGTAAGCAGTGACCTTACCGCCGCTTATTTCGGCATCCATTCCGTCGCCGTTGTTTCCGCTGTAGTATATTCCGACTCTTGCTGCATTGCCTTCAGGCACAGTAATACTGCCGTTTTCGCTGACGGAAATTTTGTCACCGAAATTACTGGTAAGCAATATTGCACTGTTTAACGTAGATTCATTAGCACAACCTACTGCAGTAAGACTGCCGTTGCCGTCAACAGTAATGCCGCCGCTGACATTGACAGCCACACCCTCAAAAGATGCAGTTGTCGCATTTGCGTTCAGTGCGCCGTCATTATGTATTTCAAGCGAATTTGTCTTTACAGTACCTGTTGCGTTTACTGTACCGCCGTTCAGGATTATCGTTCCGCCGAGAGAGCGTGCCATACTGTCTGTAGAGCGGTTCTCTGCATTCAGCACACCGTCGCCGCTGATCGTCATTGTGCCGTCACAATTGACCTCTTTATTATTTACGGCACTGAGAACGTATGTATCGCTTTCGAGGGTATCGGTCTGTACGATAGTGTTTTCACCGTTCAGCACTATTTTCGTACCGTCAGGGACTGTTACGACGCTCATCATATTCTCTTCTGTTGTCGCCTGAATGTTCACTCCGTTAAGCGTCAGCGTCTTTGTGTCATATACCCAGCTCCAGCCGGCACCGTTTTCGTCCGCTGTCTTTTCTCTGAAATCAAGCGGTGTCGTGATGACATTGCTCTCGCCGTCATGCGTATGTGCCTCGCCCTCGGCAAATGCCGATAACGGTACAGCCGTCAGCGTCATTGCCGCAGACAGCACCGCACTTATGAGCCGTACAAATTTTTTCTTCATGTTTTTCCTCCTGTAGATTTACCCGTGCTTATGCCATGCACCTGCACTTATGCAGTGCCTCCTTCAGCTTTTCAAGCGGTATCGGCTTCTTGTGGAAATAGGTACAGCCAAGTCTGTATGACTGCGCCCCGAATCCCTCATCGTCCGACAGCCATATGACAGGCGTGTCCCTATCGGCATTCTTCGCCGCAATAACACCCTCCATACCGTCCGCTCCGTCGGCAAGCACGATTATAAGGTCAGCCGTCTTACACTCATTCACAAAGCTCTCATACCTCTGACATACCCTGTAGGAAATTCTTCGATATGCCGCCGTTGCGATCTGTGTTATTTTCGCTTTCAGTATCTCCGCCTCGTTTGCGGTATCGTAAACGCAGATGAGCATACCTCTCCCCCTTATAATTTTATAATTATATCATAACTCATTCGCTTTGCGATTTCAACTTTTTGGCACGAACGGTTGTTATAATGGCGCAAACGGTCATAAATGCGGCTCATAATACAAAAAACCTGCACCCTACACCCACCGGTCAGGTGAAATATATCACCAAGCACTACCCCTCTCGCTTTTCATAGGGCAAGCGTCTGTGTGTGCTTGTACGGCTTCGTATTTGCACTATCCCTCTCACATTCCGTACTGCAATCTTCTATATGCATTGATATGCTTTCGCATCGGCACTATCCCTCTCGCTTTTCGTAGGGTGAGCGTCTGTGTGTGCTTGTACGGCTTCGTATTTGCACTATTCCTCTCGCTTTCCGTAGGGCGAGCGTCTGCGTGTGCTTGTACGGCTTCGTATCCGCACTATCCCTTGCTCAGCACCACGTCCTTGCCTCCCCTCGAAAAAGGGGAGGTGGCACGGCTGTAGAGGTTTTTCGGCTTGCTGTACAGTATTCAGATAGTCCTGCTTTTACGATTCTGAAACTATTCCGAGCCGTGACGGTGGGGATTGCTCCCCATCCGCACCATCATTGAGATTTTCCGCACTATCCCACGAAAACCGCCAACACCCTTTCCTTAAAATGAACGCTCTGTTTGTTTTGCTTCCCTGCGATTGTGGTCGCAAAGCCAACAAAGCATTCTTGTAGGGATAGAGAACCGGCATTTTTGAAAAAACAGACTTTTTCTACAAACTAAAGCGGTCACGGCGGCAAGCTGTGACCGCTTTTGCATAATATCAAAATTCGATATTGAAAGGCTTACTATGGAACGCAGTCATATAGACGTGAGATTTGCTTATGAATATGGCGATAAATCGCTTCCGAAAATAAAAGAGCTTGTTTGCGAAAAACCGGACAGCCAAAAGAAAATAATACTGGAATATCTGAGAGAGCATTGTGTGATCTGCTGTCCCGGTACAGAGCGTGACATTATAAATCCCGACGAAATTATCGGTTACGGAAACATCTATTCGGATGGGCTGTACTACCGGACTGATGTTTTTACAAATTATGTAGACAAATACAATGTTCCTGTTCCGGCTGAATTCAGAAAGCGTATAATGAGCAATTACGAGTCAAGACGTAAACGTCATATGTTACTCAGAATGGTGAACCGTCTCGAAATATACAATGAGGCGGCTTATGACAAACGGTACAGAGTGTGTATTCACAGAAACGGTCTTATTGAATACAGAGATTTGTTCCAAAGCAATGATGACATTCTGTTTCGGATAAATAAAGAAACGGCAGGTCATATTATTAACCCGGCGGCTTCTGAATTGTTTTGCTATGATTCCGATAATCACGGTAAAGCACTTATTGACGGATACCACTGGAAACTGACTTTTATGCAAAACGAAAGAATCATTGATATAATCGAGGGAACAAACGGAGAGGATAACCTGAGATATAATCAAATAAAGTCGGTAATAGAATTTGCGGAACGGTTTATTCCATATGACTTAGGTTCAGCTTATATGTGTATAAATTAAAAGCACTTTAGACTTCATAATATATCAACAAAGTTCGGTAAGCATCCGGCAATCACTCTCACTATAGTTGAATTCTTCTCAACAAACGAGCTATAGACAAATCTGCTGAAATCGAATATTATTATAGCAGGAGCTCCAAATGAACAGTACGGAGGAAAACACTATGCTAAATCTAGGGCTTAAACTTGGCGAAAACCTAAAAAAATTCCGATTACAGCGTGAGCTTACACAGGAACAGCTTGCTGATGTTCTAGGTGTGTCGGCACAGGCAGTGAGCCGCTGGGAGAACGGAACGACTTATCCCGATATAACGCTATTGCCGACTATTGCGAGCTACTTTGAAATTACTCTTGACGAGCTTATGGGAATGGAGAATTGGAGGAGCGAGGAACAGCTAAAAAAATTGCTCGGACAGCTTGAAGAGAATGGCTCAAAGGGCTTGATCTATGAGAATATTCTGCTACTGCGTGATGCGGTAAAAACCTATCCTACAAATTATGAGCTTCAATTCAGGCTTGTCAATCAACTGGCATTCTGTGAATACAAAGACGGTCGGGGATTGTCCGAAGAAGAAAAAATCAGCTTCAATCGTGAGGCTGCCGAAATAGGAAATCGTATTTTATCGCATTGCACAGACGGTGCGATTATTAACCAAACAACTCAGCAGCTTTGCTATATCTATTCAAGTCTCGGAGAAAAGGAAAAGGCGATTGAATACGCTAAGAAGCTTCCCAATATAGGATGTACCGATACAGTAGTTCTCGGGGATTTATATGAGGGAGAACAGCAGAAAACACATCTGAAACGTGCAATAAAGTGGTATACAAGTATATTTTGGTGTGCGTTAATAAATCTGGCTGACCTCGGATGCAGGAATGAAACTATGTCCGATGCGGAAAGAATAGAAATAATGAAAAAGGCGCTTGCGATTCTTGAACTTGTATTTGATGACGGCGATTATCTTAATTACAGCGGTACAGTGTCAATTACGCATAGGTATATTGCTGATCTGGCTATGTCTGAGGGCGATTATGAGCTCGCGTTATCAAGTCTTGAAAAAGCGGCTCAATTTGCTGTAATGTCAGATACGCTACCCGAAAATGCACGGCACACATCTCTGCTTGTAAATAATCTCGAATATGGTCCGTTCAATACTATCAAGAATTACGATTTCACGGACTGCAAGGAATTGTACGATAAAATGCAGGCGGACAGATATAACGCTATCCGTGATGACAAGCGGTTTATTGCCGTTCTTGAGAAAATCGGCAGATATTGTTGACAGTCCGAACAAAGAAGTAAAATATAACGGGTATTGGTAAAATGCCGATACCCGTTTCAGCTTGTAGAAAAAGTCTGTTTTTGAAATAAACTTCTGATTTATTATCCCTAT
>ERZ1106976.1457-NODE-1457-length-23669-cov-33.522360_pt1 | contig 23669 bp, 10 predicted proteins | sample MGYA00403687_ERZ1106976 | MGnify/ENA primary metagenome ERZ1106976 (study PRJEB35170, sample SAMEA104062446) | human gut metagenome | biome: human gut; feature: human-associated habitat; material: faeces | place: Denmark | collected 2013-02-22 ... | reverse complement strand
TGCAACAAAGAAGGAGCTGGTTCTTAATGTGCTCGAAACCGCTTCTGTAGGTACAGCTATCTCCATTAACGTTGGATTTGCTATAAACAATGGTGCAAATTTTGATGATTATGTACGTTTTGCTTTTGATGTGACCGTTACTGATCCGGGACGTATTGTTGTTGCCAATACCATTCCAGCAGGTGACTATTCTGCATTTTCTATTGAATTTGCAGATTATCAGGAGGTGATAGAAAGTTGTTTGGGGCTGACTTTATCTGAATTCATTACCGCTTGCAAAGAACCGGGAGGCCCGATTGCTCTGTATATGGTCGATAGTGAATCTGGTGAATGGAATACTACTAGTGATTATACTGCTGGTGGTAGTGGAATAGGTTATTGGCTGACTTCTAATTTAAAAGTAACGAATTGGAGTGATGATGGTTCGACTGGTAGTGTTTTGTTTGTTGAAACACAAGAGAATGGTGATATGGTTAATATAGGTCGAAATCCAGCTTCAACTTCCGGTTCTGTTTTTAATGTGAATTTTGTATATGCGCTTAAGGAGGATAATAGTAAATTCGTAGAGTTTATTGTTAAAGCAACGTTGGAATAATATTTTATCGAGGGAAATCAGTATCTATAATGGATATTGGTTTCTCTTTTTTATTTAGTAAATTCAGAAAAACAAATGTGTGAAAATATTATTATTAAGAAGTCTTTTAGTGACTTTATTAGGATGTTTTAGCTTTATAAATGTTTTAGCTGAAACGAATGACCATCAAAAACTTTATATATGTGTTAGTGGTAATGGGGTAAATATTGACTTTACCGCAGGCATTTAAATGGGACTCCAATAAAAGCTATAATTATGAAGAAATTATTGTACAAAGAATTACTATTTGCTTTATCCATTTTTTGCTGTTTCTTTATTGCCTTCAGCAGTTGCAGTGACAGCGAGGATGAAAGTATTATCCTCCAGCTCACCCTAGACAGCAGTCAGCAAAGCAAAACACTATTTTGGGATGAGACAGAAGCTTCCGTAAAGTTCTCCGCTACCGGTCCTTGGACAGCCACTGTAGAAGATGTAACCAGCCGTGCCACCGATTCCAGTTGCACTTGGATTAAACTGCCCCGATATGAAGGTGAGGCAGGCGAAATTTCATTGCCCATGTTGTTGCAGAAGAATGATAGCGAAAACTATCGGGAAGCAACTCTTGTCATAGTATGCGGAGAATCCGAAGTAACCGTCCATATCCGCCAGGAAGCTAATCCCAATGCTGTGTTAACCTTGAATTCGGCTGATATCAAAGATTTTGATAAATATTACAAACCTATTGAGTTTAGTAATATGAATATGCTTCGCAGTGATGCGCGCTGGTCATGGTGGCGCATGAAGCAAAGCGAGCATTTCTTCGTGTTTTGGGAACCGGGGTTCGGCAACGATCCGGGAGCAGAGTCAGTGCCGGAGGTATTGCGTGTAGACATTGATGATTTATTGGCAAAGGCCGAACAATTCTACCGGACAAATATCGAAACCTTGAAGTTTGCTGACACTGGGCAAAACAAGTCTTTTCTGGATAAATATAAGATGGAGATTTACTTGCTGTATCAGACTGAGTGGCTTGCTACAGGTTCCGGTTACGACAATACAATCGGTGCATTGTGGGTAAATCCCAGCACCTGCCAACCGGTAGGTTCTACCATTGCGCACGAAATAGGACATAGTTTCCAGTATCAGGTAAGTTGTGACAAGATGTTGAACGGAGAGGCGGACTTTTCGCAAGTAGGATTCAGATACGGTTATGGGTCGAGTGGTGAAGGTGGAAATGGCTTTTGGGAACAATGTGCGCAATGGCAGTCGTTCCAAGATTATCCGGCGGAGCTGTTCGGTTACCATGTAGATGTGTGGAAAGCCAATTACCATCGCCATTTCAATCATGAATGGATGCGTTATGCCAGTTATTGGTTGCAATATTACTGGGCGCAGAAACATGGAGTCGATGTGGTAGGGAATGTCTGGACACAGTCGCGCTATCCGGAAGATCCGCTCATGACTTATCAGCGTCTGTACTGTAACAATGACTTGCAAACACTTTATACGGAACTTTATGGCTACGCTACCCGTATGGTGACTTATGATATGGACGTGGTGCGGAATTATGTCACAGAGACCGCTTGCAATTATACAACGAAAATGTATGATGCAGCCGGAGGATATTATCAGGTAGGCTATGCCAGCTGTCCGGGCACTACCGGATTCAATATCATTCCATTGAACGTTCCCGAAGCCGGAACAACGGTCAAGGCGAATTTTGCCGGACTGGCTGTGGGATGTGCTTTGGCAGAAGAGGATCCGGGAACGACATTGGATGCCGACGGCAATGTGGCAGGTACGGCTACCGCTTACAACAATAATGGTGGCAATACGGCAGCCGGATGGCGATATGGATTTGTGGCTATTGTGAATGGAGCTCCACAATACGCATCTATGAATAAGGAAAATGCAGGAGTGGTTTCTTATACGATACCGATCGGAACAGAAAAATTATGCCTAGTGGTAATGGGCGCTCCCGTTCAGTATAAGTCACATCCATGGAATGATGATGAGACTGACGATGAGCAATGGCCTTACAAAGTAAAGTTTGAAGGAACGGACTTGCTTGGCAATTTCTCTATTGACGAGACGGCTATGCCTAAAGATATTACATTGACATTCGATGTGAAGTGCAATGCCGGTTCCGAGGATTATCCACAAGGAACGGTGGACCTGACAACAAATAAAGATTTGGCACAGGCGTTTGTCATGAAGCCTGCCGTGTTGGAAAGTAAACTGGCCAGTGTAGGTACAGAACCTGCCGAGGACAAAGTGGTTATCGCACTCAGTCAGACTGACGGCACTTTTGCTTACACTTCTACTGCCAATAACGGATTTTGGTGTGAAGCCAATGGCAACGTAGGCAACTGGGGTGATACGGCACCGGTCTATGTAGAATTCAGTGGACTGACCATGACATACGGACACCGGAAAGGAGTAAGTGTTGCCGGCCAGAAATATATGTTGAAACCTACTCTGATATATACCAGAAATAGTGTACAGTATAAAGCGACTATTGTGTTGAATATGCAATTTTAATAGCTGTTTACACCGTACACCTCCAAGAGGATAAAAAAATAGTCTAAACGAATGGAAGAATAGTACAACCGCCTAACTGTCAAATCCATAAAATGAGATTTATTGGACGATTCTGCCATTACATTATATTATATATTCCCTTTCTTGTAATTTTTTTATTTTACTTTGCAAGTGAACAACGTATACAACCGATAGATTATGAAAAACAACAAGAAACTCTGTCTTGCAATTTTATCTTTGCTTTTATTGATTGGAAATGCTTCATTTGCAGCCAAGGAAAAGAAATATGTACTCTCTTCACCCGATGGAACATTGAAAGTGGAAATCAGCGCCGGAAACGAACTGGCCTACCAAGTGATGCATGGAAATGATACAATTCTCTCACACTCTAATATAGGTTTGGTTCTGGAAAACGGAACTATAGTAGGTAAAACTCCCCGTATCACAGGGGAAAGAAGGAGAAAGATAAAGGATAACATAGAATCACCTTTTTACCGTTTCAAGGAGTTCGTTGCAACAGGCAACGAACTCGACTTGAAGCTGAAAGGCGGGTTCGGAATCATCTTCCGTGCATACAATGAGGGAGTCGCCTATCGATTCTATACCACACAATCTTCGGATATCATTATAAAGGAGGAACAGGCCGAGTTTAATTTTAAAGAAGATTATACCGCCTATCTCCCTTATACCACAAACGACAAGCAACCGATGGCGATGGCCTTTCAGAATGTCTATGACATCACTCCTCTGTCAAAAGCACAGCCTAAACTGGCTTTTCTTCCGGTTACTGTGGATTGCGGCAGCGTAAAACTGACCCTGTTGGAGTCAGATTTGGAAGCTTATCCGGGCATGTTTGTGCAGTCACAGCAGGGAAAGTATGGATTGAAAGGTGTCTTTGCTCCTTATCCGGCTAAAACAGACTTTTATCCTTGGCGGAAGCAGGAATATGTAACCGAAACTACCGATTTTATATCCCGTAGCCGTGGCTCCCGTTCCTATCCGTGGCGTGTGTTGGCCATTACGGAGAAGGATACGGATATGCCGGTCAACAACCTGGTCTATGCCCTGGCTTCTCCCAACCGCATCGGTGATACCTCATGGATAAAGACAGGCAAAGTGGCATGGGATTGGTGGAATGACTGGAATCTGAAAGGAGTGCCGTTTAAAGCCGGTATCAACATGGATACGTATAAATATTATATCGATTTCGCCAGCCGGAACGGATTGGAGTTTATTGTGTTGGATGAAGGATGGTATGATCCGAAGAGCGGGGATATGCTAACCGTTATTCCCGAACTTGATTTGCCGGAACTGATAGTATACGGTAAATCCAAAGGGGTGGAAATAGTGCTTTGGACGGTGTTTAATGTACTCGACAGCCAGTTGGAAGCAGCTTGTAAGAAATATGCGGATATGGGAATCAAAGGTTTTAAGGTGGATTTTCTGGATCGTGATGATCAGACTGCCGTCGAAATGGTGTATCGCATCGCTGAGATGACAGCCCGGTATAAATTAACCCTTGATCTGCACGGCATTTACAAACCGACAGGTATCAACCGTACCTACCCTCATATTATCAATTTTGAAAGCGTGTTCGGCATGGAAGAGGTGAAATGGACGGATATCAAGAATAATATGCCTCTTTATGATGTTACTTTCCCCTATATCCGTATGATGGCGGGACCGGTGGATTATACGCCGGGAGCTATGCGCAATGCTACGAAGGCGGATTGGCGCGCCATGTATTACACACCGGCCAGCATGGGAACCCGGTGTCATCAGCTGGCTGCCTATATTGTACACGATTCTCCTTTTACCATGTTGTGTGATGCGCCTACCAACTATCTGAATGAGCAGGAATGTGTGGATTTCATAGCTTCTCTGCCTGTGGAGGTGGATTCTACTTTTATTGCTTCGGGCGAGTTGGGAAAATATATTGTAACAGTGCGTAAGAAGGATGTGAACTGGTATATCGGTGGTATGACCAATTGGGATGAACGTGATGTGCAACTCGATTTCTCTTTCCTTCCCGAAGGAGTGTCTTATACGGCTGTTTTGTTTAAAGACGGTGTGAATGCCAACAAGCAGGCCGAGGACTATCGGAAAGAAACAATCTGCATAAATAAAGACAGCCGGTTGACTTTGCATCTGGCATCGGGAGGTGGATTCGCTATGAAGTTGGAGCTTTGCCCTGTTCACGGACAGGTTACCGGTATTCCTGAAGGGAAAAATATTCCTTCTTTCTATCAGAAATACATAGAGACAGAAGGTCTGTATGTCACCTCTTCCGGAAAGGTGAGCGATGAGGCCTTATTGAAAGCCTGTGATATCATCAGTTTGATGTTGGCAAAACGTCCGGATGTGAAGGCACACATGGTGAAGAAAGGCTGCCACGTCATGATAATCGGTAAAGATGAGGAAACTTGCGATTTGCCGGAATTTGCTCATATCTGCAATTGTGAGGACAGCATTAAATATTGGAACTGGCGTGCCCGTGGTTTTGGTGGGGCACCGGAGGATGAATTTTCATCCAGTTGCGGAGAAGAGAATCTGTTGGCATTGCCGCAGGATAAATATGTAGGTGAGAATATTCTGATTCATGAGTTCGCTCACCTTATTCATACGGTAGGTATAGTGGGAGTGGAGCCAGACTTTAATGAGCGTTTGGAGGCGCTTCGTCAGAATGCAATCCGGAAAGGGCTGTGGGAAAAGACGTATGCGGTGAGCAATAAAGAGGAATACTTTGCCGAATGCGTACAGTCTTTCTTTAACTGTAACCGCTATGCCGAACCTGCAAACGGAGTTCATAACTGGGTGAACCGCCGCACGAAACTGAAGACGTATGATCCGGATATGTATCGATTGTTGCAGGAATATTTTTATGAGATAGAAATTCCCATTCATAATGTGGTGCATGAATAAGCGTCGCAGGGACAAATAGAATTTTGCTATATAGAGATGAATAAGATACGATTGGTTGTTGCTTCCTTATTGTTGGGAGCTGCTACAGGTTTTGCTCAGAAGCCTTTTAATGCTTCGGGTACGGGGAATCCCATTATTCCCGGATATTTTGCCGATCCCACGGTGAAGAAGTTTGGCGATACGTATTATATGTATGCCACTACGGATGGCAGTGGGGCCGGTTTCGGTCCTGCACAGGTGTGGACCAGCAAGGATTTTGTGAACTGGACGTTGATGCCCATGAACTGGCCGGACAGTCATTGGATATGGGCTCCCGATGTGATGCAGCATACGGACGGGAATTATTATTATTTTTATTGTCAGCCCTGTATGATTCATTGTGGGGTCAGTGAAACGCCGCGCGGCCCTTGGAAAAATATATTGGGTGAAAGTGAGGCTGTTCTTGTACCCGACCGTTTTGTGACGAATGCCATTACATTGGACGGACAGACCTTTGTGGATGATGATGGTTCTGTATATTTGTATTGGGGAACTTGGGGGATTTATAAAGGTTTCGGTTGCGGAGCCGGAAAACTGGCTTCCGATATGAAGAGTTTTACTGAAACGCGTCTGATTCCAAATACGGAAGCCACGGATTTTTTTGAAGCGCCCTTTGTGATGAAACGAAAGGGGATCTATTATTTTATGTATTCTTCGGGCTCCTGTCACGACCACACCTATCGGGTGCAGTATGCTACTTCGGACAAGCCTATGGGGCCGTACACCTATCGGGGATGTATTCTTGAAACCAATGTCGATGGAACAATCCATGGGCCGGGACATCATAGCGTTTTGAAAGAAGGCAATGAATATTATATGGTCTATCACCGTCATGATAATCCGCATTCCAACCGCGGATTTCATCGTCAGCTTTGTGTGGACCGTATGGAGTTTGCCGAAGATGGAAGTATTAAACCCCTTATTCCCACTCATGACGGAATAGGTGCATTGGCATCTTCTGTAGTGAAATCAAAAAATCTGGCATTGGGTGCTAAGGTGAGGGCTTCTTCTTTTTATGATGCCGATTTCCGTCCCGAATATGCTGTAGATGATAATAACGGAACTTTATGGCGTCCTCGTGGAATGGGACAGGAGTGGATAGAAGTGGATTTGGGTGTTGTTCGGCAAATACAAACTATCTGGACTCAATTTGAGTATGGCACACAATTTTATCAATATTTAATTGAAACTTCTGTCGATGGCAAGCATTGGTCTGTTTTCGCTGATAAGCGGAATAATCGTCTGGCAGGCAGCCCGATGGTTGATTTTGACAAGGTGAAGGCTCGTTATGTCCGCCTTACCTTTACCGGAGGACAGAAGAACGGATTTGGCGGGGCGGTCTGGAATTTGAAAATCTTTGATGGGGTGGAAGCATCGGCTCCGCAACAATGGCTGGGACTTACCGCTGCCGATTGGAATGGTCGTGAATGGCAGAACAATGAAGGGATGCTGGGAGGGGCTTTTACTTTGAAGGAAGGTTCGGCACGCACATTGCGCATGGATGGGCGTGATGCGTTGGTACTGGAACCGGGAACTACATTGGAGTATAGTCATCCGTTACTCTCCTCGTCCAAAGAGCATACAGTTAGTGGGTTGGTTTACAGGTCAGGTAAATGGCAGAGTTATGAAGCGGAGTCGTGTCTTTCATCAGGAGCGATTACGCTGCATAGTTCCACCGAACCTTTGGTCATTACCAATTTCCGTTACTATAATTGGAAACAGGAAGCAGCGGAAAAGGCATACGATGCGGAAACGGATATCGTGCGTCTGCCTGTAGCCGATCAGCAGAAACATGGGTTGGTGGTCAGTCTTTCTGCTGATGATTTTACCGTAAACGATACGGTTCCTTATTTGGAAAACCGAGGAGTAAAAGGGTATTTTGAAACCCGGAAATTACCTCTCGTTGTGAAAGAAGTGAAAGGGAAAAAGGCATTTCATTTTGAGGGTACTCAGGTCTATACTTCCAGTTTTATGCTTCCTGCCACTTTGCAGGATAATGCTCCTTATACCTTGGAGGCGTGGGTACTGAATGATTCCATTAGTGAAAATGAATGCGTGGCCGATTTTACTACCTCGCATGATGAATTGGAGAAAATCATGTTGGTTAACGGCACGGAACCTCGTTGCGGAGTAATCAATCACTATGGCTGGTATGAAGATGCAGGATATAAGGACATGAAGGAATTGGCAGGAAAGTGGCAGCACATCTATATCTGCTTTGATGGGCGGATGGAACAGGTTTATATCAATGGAAAGTTAGTCAGTGAGAAAGATATCCAGTTACTGGTGAAACCGTCACAATTCATCACATTGGGACGCAATGCCGAAGGAGACTGGCCCTTTACCGGTTATCTGCACTCATTGAAATTATGGGATGAATATCTACCATTGAAAGAGTGATTCACCCTTTTCCTATGACCGGAATATGTATTTTTGCAAAAACTATGATAAACAATTAAATGATAGAACCATGAAAAAATTTTTAGTCACTGCTCTGTTGACTGCTACCGTAGCAGGCGGAACAGCGCAAGTAAAAAATCAGTCGCACGGCTATCCTATCGAACCTGTACCTTTCACTTCGGTGAAAGTAACCGATTCATTCTGGGGGCAACGACTGAATGCCAGCCGTGAAGTAACGATTCCTCTGGCGTTCAGTAAATGTGAGGAAACAGGACGTTATACTAACTTTGTCAATGCTGCCCATCCCAGTGATACCATTAAAGTAGGCGGTCTGGCTTTTGATGATACCGATGTGTACAAAACGATAGAAGGTGCCAGTTATCTGTTACAGACCTATCCGGATAAAAAACTGGCTAAGTATATTGATAGTGTGCTGGTTATTGTCGCTGCGGCACAGGAGCCGGATGGTTATCTCTATACTTCGCGTACCATGAACCCGAAGCATCCGCATGAGTGGGCAGGAAGCAAACGGTGGGAGAAGGTAGAGGAACTGAGTCATGAGTTTTATAATTTGGGACACATGGTAGAAGGTGCTATTGCGCATTACCAGGCTACCGGAAAACGTAATTTCCTTGATATCGCTATCCGTTATGCTGACTGTGTATGCCGGGAGATAGGTACGGGCGAAGGGCAACAAATCCGTGTGCCGGGACATCAGATTGCCGAAATGGCCCTTGCCAAACTGTACTTGGTAACAGGGCAACAGAAATATTTGGATCAAGCCAAATTCTTTTTGGACCAGCGCGGATATACTACCCGTACGGATGAATACAGTCAGGCGCATAAGCCGGTAGTGGAACAAGATGAGGCTGTGGGACATGCTGTTCGCGCTGCCTATATGTATGCAGGTATGGCAGATGTAGCCGCATTGACGGGAGATACGGCTTATATCCATGCCATAGACCGTATTTGGGACAACATTGTGGGCAAGAAATATTATATCACCGGTGGCATCGGCGCCACCAGTAACGGGGAAGCTTTTGGCAAGAACTATGAATTGCCCAATATGTCTGCTTATTGTGAGACTTGTGCGGCTATCGGTAATGTGTATGTCAACTACCGCTTGTTCCTGCTTCATGGTGAGGCAAAATATTATGATGTGCTGGAACGTACTTTATATAATGGTCTTATTTCGGGCGTGTCCCTGGACGGTGGCGGGTTCTTCTATCCTAATCCGTTGGAAAGCATCGGACAGCACCAGCGTCAGCCTTGGTTCGGCTGTGCCTGTTGTCCGTCCAATATCTGCCGTTTCATTCCTTCTTTGCCAGGATATGTGTATGCGGTGAAAGATAAGGACGTGTATGTTAATCTGTTCATGTCCAATACTTCGAATTTGAAGGTAGAGGGTAAGGCTGTTTCTTTAGAACAGACTACTCATTATCCTTGGAACGGAGAAGTTACTATCGGCGTCAACAAGAACAATGCCGGACAGTTTACAATGAAAATCCGTATCCCGGGATGGGTACGTAATCAGGTGGTTCCCAGTGACCTGTACACTTATTCGGATGGAAAGCGTTTGAGCTATACAGTGAAAGTAAATGGGGAACCGGTGCAGAGTGAGCTTAAAGATGGTTATTTCTGCATAGACCGCCGTTGGAAGAAAGGAGATAAGGTAACCATTCATTTCGATATGGAGCCTCGCACAGTAAAAGCCAATAATAAGGTGGAAGCAGATCGTGGACGTATTGCTGTGGAACGTGGACCGATAGTCTATTGTGCGGAATGGCCGGATAATGATTTTGATGTGCTGAGTGTATTTATGAATCGTACTCCGGAATTTGAGGTCGTTGAAAAGCCGGATTTGCTGTATGGTATTAACCAATTGAAAACAGATGCACAGATTCTGGGTTATGACGATAGAGGTCGTCTGACCGCTACTGATGTAAAGCTGACGTTGATCCCTTACTATGCTTGGGCACACCGCGGTGCAGGTGCTATGGCAGTGTGGTTGCCTCAGGAATTAAGTGCTTCCCGTCCGACTATGCCTGCTACGCTGGCATCGGAAAGCAAAGTGGATGCTTCGCATAAGGTGAAATCCATCTCCGCCATTAATGACCGTCTGGTGCCGAAAGATGAGAATGACCGTTCCGTACCCTATTACCATTGGTGGCCCAAACAGGGAACTACCGAATGGATATCCTACGAGTTCCCATCCGAAGCGACTGTTTCCAGTGCTACCGTATATTGGTATGATGATGCTCCTTGGGGAGGATGCCGCATACCGCAAAGTTGGAAGGTGTACTATAAAGATGCACAAGGCCAGTGGCAACCGGTGAGTGGAGCGGATAAGTATGGAGTGGAAAAAGGTACGGGAAATACAGTTAATTTTAATCCGATAAAGACAAAAGCGGTAAAACTGGAGATTGTTCAGCCGGCCGATAATTCATCGGGTTTGTTTGAATGGGAAGTGAAATAGAATAATTCAAAATGAAGGTTGGTAAGTTAGGTTGGTTGGTAGCCATGTTCCTTAGTGGGGGCATGGCTATCGCTCAAGGTACGGCTGATGATTATCGGCGTGCTTATGCATTGAAAGAGAAGTTCAGTGCGGATAAAGTTTTCTATTCCAATGTCAATCCGCAATGGATAGAGGGTACTCATCAGTTTTGGTATGTGCGGAATACTCCGGACGGACGCCTGTATGTATCTGTAGATGCAGATAAAAAAGCTAGAAAAGAATTGTTTGATTCTCATCGTCTGGCAAAAGCGTTGGGTGCTGCATCCGGTAAGGATATCAAGCCGGAAGCACTTTCTTTGGAGCGTCTGTCGGTCAGTAAGGAACTGGATACATTGTGCTTTGTGTTTAATAATCAACGTTGGATGTATGCGTCACGGAAGAATCAGCTGGTCAATGAAGGGGCGCTTCCTCTCCCTCCCAAGCAAAAGCATTGGATGGAGGTGGATGATGAGAAGACAGCATCGCCGGTTCCGTCTCCTGATGGTAAATGGATAGCATTTATTAAAAATCAGAATATCTACGTAAAGGAGGTGGCTACCGGAAAAGAAAAGCAACTGAGCTTGGATGGGACACTGGGTAATTATTATTCAGCCTATATTCGCTGGTCACCGGACAGTAAGAAGGTGGCTTCCTGCAAGATCCGTCCGGTGGAAAAGCGCTATGTTTATTATGTGGAATCTTCTCCGGCTGATCAGCTTCAGCCCAAGCTTCACAAACAGGAGTATGCGAAGCCGGGAGACGAACTTCCTTTTAAAGTGCCCTGCATCTATGAAGTGGAAAGCGGACGAAGCATTATTCCTTCTACCGAATTGTTCGACCGACAATATGAAGTATATGGTCCCGAATGGAACCCCGACAGCCGTGCCGTGACTTTTGAATATAACCAGCGCGGACATCAGGTGTACAGAGTGCTTGAACTTTCTGCCGAAACGGGAAAAGTGCGCCCGTTGGTAGAAGAAACCAGCGATAAATATGTGAATTATACCCGTCATTTCCGTCATGACTTAAAAGACGGCAAGCAGATGATATGGATGAGTGAGCGTGACAATTGGAATCATCTTTATATGTACAACCGTATTACCGCACAGCCCGATTATCAAATCACTAAAGGAGAATGGTATGTACGCGAAGTGCTTCGGGTAGATGAGGATAACCATCAGATTTATTTCTCGGCAAATGGTATGGAAGCCGGTGAAGACCCCTATCTCATCCGTTATTACCGCATCGGTTTTGATGGCAAAGGGCTTACTTGTCTTACCCCTGAAGAAGGGATGCACCGTGCCTGGTTTTCGGAAGATATGAAGTATTTGGTAGATGTTTATTCTATGGTGAATAAGGCTCCTGTAGCTGTGTTACGTAGTGCCAAGGATGGTAAAGTGATGATGCCGTTGGAAACAGCTGATATCACTCGCTTGGAGGCTGAAGGTTGGAACGCTCCGGAGGTATTTGTTGCCAAAGGGCGGGACGGCAAGACGGATATGTGGGGATTGATTGCCCGGCCCACTAACTTTGATCCGAATAAAAAATATCCGGTTATTGAATACATTTATCAAGGTCCCGGTGATCAGTATGTCCCGAAAACTTTCCGCCCTTATGATTGGAACATGACTTCTTTGGCCGAACTTGGTTTTATCGTCGTAATGGTCGATGGAATGGGAACTTCTTTCCGTTCGCGTGCTTTTGAGAATGTATGTTATAAGAATTTGAAAGATGCCGGTTTGCCGGACCATATTGCTTGGATTAAGGCGGCTGCACGGAAATATCCTTATATGGATGTGGACAGGGTAGGTATTTACGGTTGTTCTGCCGGTGGTCAGGAATCTACAAATGCAGTTTTGCTTTATCCTGATTTCTATAAAGCGGCTTATTCAGCTTGTGGTTGTCATGATAACCGTATGGATAAGATTTGGTGGAATGAACTTTGGTTGGGCTATCCGGTAGGAGATCAATATAAAGAAGGATCTAATGTGGAAAATGCACATCTGTTGAGTCGTCCTTTGATGTTAGTGGTAGGTGAGTTGGATGATAATGTAGATCCTGCCTCTACCATGCAGGTGGTCAATGCATTGATAAAGGCGAATAAAGATTTTGAACTGGTCGTGATTCCCGGTGCACATCATACAATGGGAGAAGCTTTTGGCGAACATAAGCGGTATGATTTCTTTGTCCGCCATTTGATGCAGGTGAATCCACCGAAGTGGGATGAGATAAAATAGGAGGAGTGAGGTTTGTAGCTGTAGGAGTTTGTCAGTTATAATAAATATAGGTGGCAGTGTTATGGAGGACAAGTCCATAGCACTGCTTTTTTATGTAATTCCGTGTTTTCATTGATGAATGTGTCTTTTTTGTTCATTATGTTGTAATTATTGGTTGAACTAATTTTTTTCAATACAAAAATTAGGTTCAGTCAACAATATTATTTTTATTTGTGGCGTATATAGTATAAAAATAAACCAATTTTCTAATACTAACATTAAATTATAATGGAAAACATTACTGTTAATGTATTTGATGATGTGCTTTATTTAGCATGGGAATTTGTATATCTAATATTTTTCACTCGTTTTGTGTGCGTACACGGAAATTATAAGAATGCGTGTGCTATTTTAATAAGTATCTATTATTCTCATAAAAATTGTAATTGTTTCCTTTTAGAATAGAATATAAATAACAATAGTGATTTATATTATTTCACATTCACGGAAAAAATGGACTTTAAATTTTTGTTTAACTTAATATTTTATTATGAAATTTACAAATGAATTAAGAGGAGTGAAAAGCAGACTTCTTCTGTTTTCAGTGCTGTTACTGATACCGGTGATGATGTTTGCTCAGAGCATTACCGTAAAAGGTACTGTACTTGATTCGGCAGGTGAAGCCGTTATTGGAGCTTCCGTTGTGGAGAAGGGAAATCCTTCCAACGGAACCATAACTGATTTTGACGGAAAGTTTACTTTGGCCGTGTCTAAAGGAAAAAGAATTGTTATTTCTTTTGTAGGTTACGAAACGCAAGAAGTGGATGCGGTTACCGGAAAAGAACTGACAATTACGCTGCAAGATGATTCACAAGCGCTTGAAGAGGTAGTAGTGCTGGGTTACAGTAGCAGGGCTCGTAAAGATCTGACTGGCTCAGTAGGTTCCGTGTCTGGTGTGAAGATTGCTGCTGTACCAGTTACTTCAGCCGCTGTGGCTTTGCAGGGAAAAATAGCTGGTGTGCAAGTAACTACGGTCGATGGTGCTCCAGGGGCAGATATTAACATTCGTGTTCGTGGAGGTACGTCTGTGACCCAGAGCAATGATCCTCTTTACATTGTCGATGGTTTTCAGGTGGATAACATCAATGATATTCCTCCTACAGACATTGCTTCTATTGATGTATTGAAAGATGCTTCTATCACGGCAATCTATGGAGCTAAGGGCGGTAATGGTGTAGTGGTTGTTACTACTAAATCGGCCAAAGCTGGAAAAATACAGGTAAGTTTCAATGCCCATTTGTCTACTAGTCATTTGTCTAAAAAATTAGATTTAATGAATTCAGCAGAGTTTGCACGTTATCAATATGAATGGTCGGCGTGTAATGGTAGCCGTTCTAGCAATGCCAAATTTTTCCGTGCTAATTTTGGCAATCCGCAAGATTTGGATATGTATTATTCTTTGCCTACTCATGACTGGCAGGATGAGGTAATGGGAGAGAATCCTATCAATTATTCTACTAATGTAACTATTGGTGGAGGTACAGATAAGATGCGCTTCACTGCTTCTCTTACTCAAAGCGAAGATAAAGGTATTATTATGGGGTCGGGTGTGCGCCGTACCAATTTGAATATCAAGACAGCTATTGATATAACTAAAAATTTGACATTGCATATCAATCCTAAATTTACGTTTCGCCGTGATCAAGGAGCTGGAGGTGATAATATTGGTACAGGCGGTATTATTGATGTACTCCGTTATAGACCCACTAACGGATTACGTGAATTCGGATATATAGATCCTTCTTATGCTGACCCTGATGAAGAAGCATTGTTTACTTATACTAATCCGAAAAGTGATATTGCCATTAATCAACAGAATAAGTATGCTTATAACTATACTAATGCTATTTCATTGGAATGGAAGCCTGTTAAAGGATTGGTGCTTCGTACAGAAGCCACTCTTAGTTTAAACTGGAAAGATCAATATCGTTTTTGGGGTGCCTTGACAGGTGAAGGTACAAAAAATAATTCGTTGCCTGTAGCAAGTATTCAGAAAGATCAGTCTTTTAAATATATTTGGACTAATACGGCATCTTATGGCTTTTCTATTAAAGATAAGCATAATTTTTCCATGTTATTGGGGCAAGAAATTTATCATAGCCAAAATAAGAAGAACTTCCAAAAGAATCGTTATTTTCCACGTGCATTTGAGGCTGGACAGGCTTGGGATAATATGGGATTCGGTACACCGCAGGAGTCAACTTCCTCACTTTCGACTCCAGATCGCACTGCTTCTTTCTTTGGGCAGGCAAGTTATAACTATAACCACAAATACTTACTCTCTGTAACTATGCGTGCTGATGGTTCCACTAAATTTGCTCCAGGTAATCAATGGGGATATTTCCCTTCAGTATCAGGTGCTTGGGTGCTTTCAGAAGAAAAGTTTATGGAAGATATAAAATGGATTGATCAGTTAAAACTTCGTGCAGCTATAGGGTTGGCAGGAAATAATCGTATCAGTGATGATATGTGGCGTTATTTATATACTGTTAATTCTACCGGCGGACCTGGATTTGGAGAAGCAACTCAGTTTGGAGAGCAATGGTATGGTAATCAAGGGGGTACTACTTTTGCCAATAAAAATATTAAATGGGAAACTACATTAACTCGTAATCTTGCTGCTGATATCACGCTTTTTAATGGTCGTCTCACTGTTACTCCGGAGATTTATTGGAATACGACGAAAGATTTACTTTATAAATCGGACATTCCTTCAGCAACTGGTTATGTAAGTCAGATGCAAAATATTGGACAAGTAACTAATAAAGGGGTTGAATTAACTATATCAGGAGATATTCTCAGTGGCAGGGATTATGTGCTTTCCGCAAATCTTTCTTTAGGTATGAATAAAATGAAAGTTGATAAATTAAATGGTACAGACGATGTGATTTGGGATCAGAATAACCGTTGGAAATCAAGTTACAATGATTATTGTTTGAAGGTGGGTGACCAAGTAGGACTTATTTATGGTTTTGTATATGATGGTTTATATTCAATGGATGAATTCTATTTTGATCCCACTAATAACTTGCAAGCAGTACCTTGGGGATCAACGGCCGCTGAAAACGGAACTTCGAAAGATGCACCTATTATGGATGCAGACGGTGTGGAACATCCAAAAACAATAATCAATCAGATTTCAGGAGATTCTAATTCAGGCATAGCTACTCTGCCGGGCAAAGTCAAGTTCAAGGATTTGAATGGTGACGGATATATCACAGAAGATGACCGTACTGTTATAGGTAATACCAATCCAAAAGTGCAGGGAGGTTTTGGATTGAGCGGACAATGGAAGGGTTTTGATTTTGCCATGAACTTCAACTTTATGCTTGATTTTGATGTGAATAATGCGACAGCTTACCAGCTTTCCTCATCCGAAAGCAATAAGAATAAGTTCTACAATGTGCTTTCCACATTTGCCGACAAAGGTTGGCGTTATACCCGTGATGGTGATGGCGAATGCTTGTACAAATGTTACTATATTGATGGTTCGTTGGATATGTACCGTGAATTAAACGAAGGTAGGACACTTTGGAATCCGACGGATGTGACAAAAAAAATAACTCATTCCTATTTTATCGAGGATGGATCGTTTCTGCGTTGTCAGGATTTGACTGTTGGCTATACGTTACCTGGAAATCTGACTTCTAAATGGGGGATTTCGAAAGCTCGTTTTTATGTGTCAGCCTCTAATTTGTTTATTATTACTGGGTATTCGGGTTATGATCCTGAAGTGGATATTCAGACAGGATTAACTTGTGGTATGGACTATAACCGTTACCCACGTAGTCGCAGTTTTGTACTAGGTACTAATATTACATTCTAAATTTGAAAGCACATGAAATTTAAAAATACTTTAATAATAGGATTAGCAACTTTGACTCTAATATCATGCAATGATTTCCTTGACGTGGATTCTCCATCAAGTTACAATGAGGACTTTGTGTTCAGCCAAGAAACAGAAATTAGCCGTGCGTTGAACGGTGTTTATGCTTCTATCTTGGTAGGTGATCTTTATGGCACTGCCTATCAGAAAACTTTTAATTTGAACAGTGATGTTGATATGCAGATGTATACAGGTAATGTAGCAACCCATAATAGCTATGCACGTTTTGATTGTGACGATCAAGGTGGCGAAATTGATAAATATTGGAGAGCTTCTTATAAAGCTATTGAAGATGCTAACCGTTTTATCCGGGGTGTAGAAACTGGTCCGTTTTATAATGAAGAGAATACCGCTGTTATGCAGATGTTGGGCGAAGCCAAGTGTCTTCGTGCTATGGTTTATCATGATCTGGTAGTGATGTTCGGGGATGTTCCTTTCACTTTCCTGCCAGCCTCACAATTAGGTGATAATTATGTGATTCCTGTAATGAATCGCGAAGAAATCCAAAATAAACTTATTGAAGATTTGCAGGATATTGCTCCTAAGATGTCTTCTACTACAACAACAACAGTAGAACGTGCGTCTAAGGAGTTTGCTTGGGCATTAATTGCACGTATTGCATTGACTGCCGGAGGTTATTCACTTCATCCGGATAAAAATAATGCAAATAGTTATGGTGTGATGAAACGTCCGGAAGATTATCAGAAGTATTATCAAATCGTAAAAGAATATACTAGCCTGGTTATTGCTTCGGGGACACACTCTGTAGGCACTTCTTATCAAGATATTTTTACCAAGGAAAGCAATTTTGAAATTATTGCTAAAGGTGATCCTATTTTTGAGATTCCTTTTGCTAAGGAGTCTACAGGTAATACAGGGTATTCTCAAGGACCTACATCAACCGTTAATGAAGGAAAGACATTGGGTAAGAATGTATGGGGAGAATCTAAAGGTGATATACGTTTGAGTGCTTTTTACCGTTATTCATTCGATGAGAATGATAAGCGTCGAGATTTTATTAATGGACTTTGGTATTATGGTAACAGTGCTAATAATGCTACTCAGGATTCTTGTATGATTCGTGCGGATTATACTGTCCATAATAATAAATGGTCTAAATTGTGGGCGAATGCGGGACAGTTTACCAATTTGAGTGCCAGTAATACAGGTATTAACTTCCCTTATATGCGTTATACGGATGTTTTGTTGATGAATGCCGAAGCTGTTAATGAGTTGGAAGGACCTACTGCCACTGCTCAGGAGTCACTTCGTCAAGTCCATGCACGGGCATTCGATGACCAAAGTGTTGTTTCTGCCTATATTGCTCAGGTGGCTTCTTCTAAAGAAACTTTTTTGAAAGCCGTGCTTGATGAACGTAAATGGGAGTTTGCGGGTGAGAATATGCGCTGGAGAGATCTTGTCCGTAATAATCTTTATGGACAGGAAATTGTTTATAGTTTTTTGCGCTATCTTTCTGTAGGAATGTCTAATGCCGGTTCTTCTACTGGCTTCGAAGATGATATAGCTGAACATGATGGTAGTGCTTATTTGGATGATCTTCCCGAATCTATGTATTACCATGTTCTTCCACAAACGGTTGAATGGCGTGTGGATGTAAATCAAGTTTATGGCTATCCTTATCCCAATAAGATATTGGATATGCTCTATATTTATAATCCTTACAAATCAGCTAATCAACCAGCGACAGCTTTGGTAGCTGTTGATGGAGCAACTTGGAAGATGGCGGAATTTTATCAGTGGAGTAATGATTCGGAGCCTACTAACCAATGTAAATATTCATTCTATGGATATATTCGTCATACAGAACAAGGAATGATTGTGTTGGTCAAAGATGGAACAGAATCACCACTGGATGGTAATTCTGTTCCTGAGGTGAATGATTTACCTCCTGTACGTTATATTTTACCTTATCCTAATGCGGCTATCCAACGCTCAGCAGGTGTATACAAGAACTATTATGGCTATAAATAATTTATAAAAGGACAGAATGATGAAAAAAAAATTTTTATATGCATTAATGTTATTTTCAGGTTTCTCATGTATTTCGTGTTCTGATGATGAGAAAGGAATGGCAAATATAGATAGAGAATGGATGACTATGTTCATTTGTGATAATAATAGAGGAAAAGGGGATGACTATGCTTATAATTGTAAAGCAGAGGGACCGAATGGCAATGATATTCATCTTTATTGGTATGGAGTGAATAACTGTGCGGGCTACCAGATTCGTCAGGCACTACAGCCAAATGTTTCGGGTGGTGCAGATGCTTGGGGTACATCTGCCGAAAACGGTCTTTTGTTACTAGATACCATTGTAGGACCGGAGGTCCTTGATTTAGTTATTAAAGATCAACAGTATTCCACTGATTATCGTTTTGCTATTCGCGTGTTATCAACAAAAGATGATAATGTGACTGATTTTTCACATGCATCCAAATGGTATGGACATGGTGATGGCAGACAGTGGGCAGAATGGATGGGCATTACCACTTCTGATCGATATGCAACTCCATTCTGTGTCTATGTAGATGCTTCTAAGACTACACAGACTACTATGCGTGTGATGTTGAATCGTGCTTTCAAAACTGTAACAGAAGGGGTATCAGACGATGATAAGGCTATTTATCGTGAAAAATTTCAGCTTGATGCTAACGATAATTTTGTTTATCAGTGGTTGGAAGTAGATCCGTCTCCTAATAATCCTGAATCAACAGTGAATGAAAAATGGAGAAAATATAAATTAACCGATGAGGATTTTGAAAAGGGATATGTAGATATTGACGGACTTCAGAAAAACTCTGTTTATGTGATTAATGTTCGCAACGAGAATGTGAAGGTAAAATGGGATGCATATTACAATACTTGTTCTGCCCGCTCAGACGGAGAACCGGGAGAGCCTATTTTAGTAACTCATGACTTAAGTGCTCCAAGTCGTGACCGGTTTGATTCAGATGAAGCTTATCAAAATGCTTTGATACAGCACGAGGCTGCTCTGAAATACAATGCAATGCGTATTGATTTCCTTTTAACAGACTTCATTTCCGATGTAAATTTAGCCGAAGGACAGACTTATTATTTGGAAGGTGGAAAGACTTATTGTATGTTTGATAATTTAACTACCTGCAAAGGTTTTGTTCTTCGTACTCGTCCTGAGGATGTAGCAGCAGGTAAACGTGCTAAAGTATTGTTAGGTGGTATGCATATGACAGGTACTAATGTTAATTCTATGAATTTGATGTTCGGGCGCCAGCCACAAGCTGGAGAAGGAGGAGAAATTTATATGAAGATGCTCGAATTTTATGATATTGATTTCGATTGTCCAATGGCTCTTACTTATGGTGATAATGTTGCCGGTTTGGGTTCGGCTACAGGTAATTATTTCATTAATATGTTTTCTAATGGTATGGCTGTACATTTGGAAAGTTTTGTGGTGAAAAATTGTACTTTCAAGCGTCTGGTACGTGGGTTCATTCGTGAGCAGGGGCCTAATTACAAAATTTGGGATCATGTCTTGATAGAGGATAACCAGTTCTTTGACTGTGGCTATTATAGTAATGGTGCCGGAGGTTATCCATGGATTGCCGGTTCCGGGAATAATGCGAATTCTAATTTATATAAGGACTTTGTGGTTCGTGGAAACACTTTCTATGATTGTCCGTTCCCTTCATTTTTCAGTGAAACCAAGCAGAGTGCATGGAAGGGAGGGGCATGGAATATAACGTTTGAAAACAATACTTTGGTTAACTGGAACACTCGTGCAGCAGGAAATATTTTCAATATGCGTAATATTCCAGATGGAAGTACTTATACGGTGAAAAATAACCTGATTGTTTTGACCAAGCAGGACGGTGATGTCCGAAAGATGACTATGGCAGGAGCTGATATCCGTAAGACAATGACTATGGCAGACGGTACAGCCGGACATGTGACATTGAATTTTGACAATAATTATTCTACAAATACTTTTTTATCCAACGGACAAATTTTTAGCAATAATCCATGGACTGCGACTAAAAATAATTTTGGCACCTTGGTCAACAATGGTTCTGCTACTTTAAATGGAACATTGGAAGTTCTTGTAGATGATATTTCTCCATTAGAACTGATGGTAAGTCCAAATCCACCACATAAGGCTACTGCTGATAACGATCAATATATGCATCGTGCAGATGCACTTGATGGTACGGCTGGAGAGCATGGTGTAAACTTGTATTACAATCAGACAGGTAAAGTTATGGAGTCAAAAATTTATCAGTTGAACATTGGTGCGGCTAAATGGCGTAATGGTTCTGTTAGATAGTAGAATGGGGTTTGATAAGTTTTATAGTTATTATAATGTGAATGTCTTCTGAGAATCTTTGGATTTTGAAAGACAGATATTTGATAGAAAAGCCGATCTGTGATAGATAGGCTTTTTTATGTATAGGTAAAGGGGCAGAGTATCAAAAATTGTATAGGTTTGATGATGTCTGTGCAAAATCTGCCTGAAAAAGACCAAATATTCTCTGTATTCAGATTGGAAAACGCATAATTTTGTTTGCTGGTTTTTATCAAAACATATAGGAATAATGAAAAATACATTCAAAAAAGTGTTTATTGGCTTTATGGCTTTTGCCATGGCAACCGGCTCCTTTGCGCAGCAAAGAGCTCATAAAAAGGATAATGAGTCGTATCCTAAGGAATGGAAACAAATAGCACGTATGGAGCAGGATTCTTTCTTTCTGACAGATGAAGCTCGGCGGATTGCTGAAAATGTATTGGCTTTTCAACGCTGTACGGGCGGTTGGCCGAAGAATATAGATATGGCCCGCCGCATGAATGATAAAGAGCTGGCTAAAGTGATAAAGGATAAATCACGTCGTGATGATTCTACGATAGATAATAATGCCACAACTGCCCAGATGATTTTTTTAGCCCGTCTTTATAGGCAGACTAAGGATATACGTTATCGGGATGCTTTCCTTCAGGGAGTGGAATATTTGCTGAGTGGTCAATACGAAAACGGAGGATGGCCGCAATTTTGGCCCGGTCCGCGTGGTTATCAGATACATATTACTTTCAATGACGATGCCATAGTCAATACATTGAATATGATACGTGATATGATGAATCACAAAGCGCCTTATGAGGATGATTTGATAGACAAGGCTTTGTGTGTACGTTTGGGAAAAGCCTTTAATAAAGGAATAGAGTGTATACTGGCTACACAAATTATAAAGGATGGAGAACCTTCAGTGTGGTGTCAGCAGAATGATAGGGAAACATTGAAGCCTGCACCGGCACGTGCGTATGAGTTGCCGTCTTATTGTTCGGCGGAGAGTGCCGGAATTGTGCGTCTGCTCATGGAATTACCTGCACCCGACGCACGCGTGAAGCGGGCGGTTCACGGAGCCATGAAATGGTTTGACAGGTATAAACTTACCGGTTTGAAATGCGAGCGTATCGTGCTGGCAAATGGTGAGCGGGATACTCGTCTTGTGGAAGATCCTCAAGCCAGGCCTATTTGGGCACGTTATTATGATTTGAAATATTGTGAACCGTATGTATGTGACCGTGACGGGTTGCCGCGTCGCCACTTGGAAGAAATAGGAACAGAACGTCGTAACGGATATAGTTGGTACAATAGCAGGCCGGCTGAGCTTTTTGCCATATACAATGCATGGGCGGACAAATATGATCCGAAGCATAAAGTGGCAATCAGTCTGGCAACCAAAGGAGCGAATGAAAACGGGCTTATTGAAATGTATCGTCGTCCCGTGGCAGAGCGTACGGCTTTTGATGTGGTGGTAAAGCCGGGAGAGAGTATTCAGGCAGCTATTGAAAAGGCTCCGGAAATTCCGACAGTACCTTTTAAAATCTTATTGCTGAACGGAACGTATCATCAAAAAGTGATTATTGACAGGCCTAATATTGTTTTGGTGGGAGAAAACCGTGACAGTACGCGGATTGTCTTGGCTGAAACAGCCCAGACACGTGCCATCACGGAATATCATGGACGTCCGGTAGGCAATGGTGTCATTGTGTTGCAGGAAGGTGCGGATGATTGTGTTATTAGCGGACTGACTGTTTACAACAATTACGGAACTGCCGTTGAAAATACGACCATCCATCAGATGGCGATTTTTGGACGTGCCACTCGTACTATCATCATCAACAGTAATGTATGGGCCGATGGAAACGATGCCCTTTCCTTGTGGGCGCCCGGAAGCAATGGTATGTATTATCATGCCGATCTCTATCTTCGTTGTCCGGGTGTGGATTTTCTTTGTCCTCGCGGATGGTGCTATGCCACACGCTGCCATTTTTATGGTGATAGCCGTGCTATGATTTGGCATGACGGACGAGGTGACAAAAACAAGAAACTGGTTATTACCAATTCTTCATTTGATGCTAAGACACCGACACTTTTAGGACGATATCATCATGATTCCCAGTTTTATCTCATCAAATGTAAAATGTCGAAGAATGTGCTTGACGGGAATATTCATTATGCTTATTCGGATAAAGTGCTTGATC